>Ga0209793_1000109_pt1 | contig 151299 bp, 144 predicted proteins | sample EBPBio122009_DNA_FD_185863 | JGI IMG/M metagenome (GOLD analysis project Ga0209793, IMG submission 185863) | Wastewater treatment Type I Accumulibacter community from EBPR Bioreactor in Madison, WI, USA - Reactor 1_2/2/2009_ DNA (SPAdes) (version 2) | ecosystem: Engineered > Bioreactor > EBPR...
TGCGGACTGGTGCTGCAACGCACCGACGGCATCGCCATGGTGTCGGAAGACCTCTACGTCTCGGCGCGCGAGGTGCGGGTGAAGTATCGGTTCCTGAACCACACCGCCGAACCCATCGAGACCATCGTCGCCTTCCCGATGCCGGACGTCTCAGGCTCGTGGGAGGAAAACGTCGGCGGCGACGTCGACAGCGACCGGGTCGTGCCCTTCATCACCTGGGTCGACGACCATGCGGTCCACGCCCAGGTCGAGCGCAAGGCCATGGTCGGCGACCGCGACGTGACGGCCGAGCTGACGGCCATGCACCTGCCTCTCAGCCCCTCGGGCGCGGCCGCCATGACGGCGCTGGAGGCCCTGTCCGACGCCGACGCGGATCGGTTGGCGGCGGCGGGTTTGATCAACGTCGAGCGCGGCGGCGGCTCACGCTGGATCAGCCCCCAGTGGACGCTGAAGAGCACCTGGTACTGGACCCAGTATTTCGAGCCGGGCCGCGAAGTGGTGATCGAACACCTCTATGCGCCCGCCATCGGCGGCTCGGCCGGCAGCATCGTCGGCGACCGCGAGACCGATCTGCCCGACATCACCGCCGAATACGCCGCCCGCTATTGCACCGACCGGGCCTTCATCGACGCCGCCACGCGCAAAAGAGCCGAGGGCCTGTATCTGACCGAGACCTGGGTCGATTACATCCTGACCACGGGGGCCAACTGGTCCGGCCCGATCGGCGACTTCCGCCTGGTGGTCGACAAGGGGGCGGCGGACAATCTGGTCAGTTTCTGCGGCGAGGGCGTGCGCAAGATCGGCCCGACCCAGTTCGAGGTCCGCCATCAGAACTGGACGCCGACGCGAGACCTGAGCGTGCTGATCCTGACCGGGCATCGGCTGGAGCAGTGATCTCCTTCTCCCGCAAGGGGAGAAGGACGTGGTAGGGAAACACCGTGTCCACCCCGCCCGAACCCTTCGATTCCGACCGCGATCAGCGCGATGCGCCGCGCATCGGCGGACGGCAGACGCCCAAGGACGCCGCCACCCTGATCCTGACGCGTCGCCATCGGGGCGTGGCGCAGGTGTTGATGGGCCGCCGCGCGCCCGGCCACGTCTTCATGGCGTCCAAATGGGTGTTTCCCGGCGGCCGCATCGACAGGGCCGACTTCACCGCCGCCTCGGCCACCGAACCTTCGCCCGCCGTCATGGGGCGGCTGACGATGGAGGTTCCCGCCCGGCGCGCCCGCGCCCTGACCCTGACCGCCGTCCGTGAAACCTTCGAGGAGACGGGATTGCTTCTGGCCTCTCCCGCCCCCGCCGCCTCGGTCGCCGGGCCGTGGCGCGAGTTTCGGGCCTCGGGCGCCCTGCCCGACCTGGCGGCGCTGAGCTACATCGCCCGCGCCATCACCCCGCCAGGCCGCACGCGCCGGTTCGACGCCCGCTTCTTCATGGTCCCCGCCGAGGCCCTGTTGCACCCCGAACCGACCGCCGGTTCGGGCGAACTGGACGAGATCGCCTGGCTGGACCTGGACGAGGCCCGCGGTCAGGACCTGCCCGCCATCACCCGCTTCGTCCTGGGCGAGGTCAATGAGCGGCTGACCACGCCCGACCGCCCCCTGCCCTTCGTGCGCATGGTGCACGGCAAACACGTGGTCGAGCGGCTGGACTGACCATGGCCGACACGTCCATCACCCTGCGTCTGACCCTGGCCGACCCGGTTCCGGGCGTGCGCTACAGTCTGCAAAAAGACGACATGCCGTTCGAGCCGGCGACGGCGACGGATCGCCCGTTGTCGTTCGACGTGGCCGTCCGCCTGTCCGACGACGGGCGTTTCCTGGGTCCGTTCGTGCGGCGCGAGGGACCGAGGCGACGGTTCGTCTATATCCGCATCGGCCAGTCGGCGGGCGACCACGCCAGCCCCTGGTCGCGGCGCGCCAAGATCGACATCCACGACATTCAGGCCGAGTTGCTGACCTTGGCGCGCGCCGGACGCATGCTGGAGATCACCTTGCCCGGCCGGGGGGCGGACGGCTCGCCGACCTGCGCCACGGTGCGCTCGGCCACGGGCTGGCGCGCGGTCTAGTCGGCCAACGGCTTGGTCGTGTCGAACTCGACCCGCAGCCGCCGGTTCGGGCGGGTCAGTTCATAGACGTAGCTCGCGCCCGGATGCACCTCGACGGCCCAGACATTGGTGGTCGAGACGGCCGCGTTGTTGGCGTTGAACAGGGCGATGGATTCGGCGTCGACCGGAAACTCTTGCCGTTCCGCCGTCCCCGCCGACGTCGTGTCGCCGCCATACCAGTGCAGCACATGGGTGTGGCCGTCGTCGGGATCGCGATGGTCGTGCTTCAGCCGCAGGCCCGTCGCCGTCCGGGTGACAACCCAGGTGCGGCTGCGGTCGTCGCCGACCTGGAAGGGGATGCGGATCTCGGTCGGCGAGCAGTCGCGGACGTGCATCAGCAGTCTCTGGCGGCGGAAATCGGCGTCGGCGGCGTCATCGGTCGTGACCCGCCCCTCGAACCGCTGACCGCACAGGGCGGTCAGATTAGCGAAGAAGGCGTCCTGGGGCGAAGGCGCGGCGGCAGGTCCGGTGGCGCAGGCCGAAAGGGCCAGACTGGACAGGGCCGCGAAAGTTGGGGCGATCAGGGTCAGGGTTTTCATGGCGCCAGCCTAGCCCTTATCGGCCATTGGGAAATGCGGCGGCGCGCCCGGTTGACTTCGAGACGCGCCTGAGTATGTTCCGCGCCTCTCATTTAGCGGCTTTCGCCGTCGCAAAGGTAATTCCGATGGCCAAACCGGCTTCCATCAAGATCCGCCTGAACTCCACGGCCGACACCGGCTTCTTCTACGTCACCAAGAAGAACGCCCGCACCATGACCGAGAAGATGGTCGTCAAGAAGTACGACCCGGTCGCGCGCAAGCACGTCGAGTTCAAGGAAGGCAAGATCAAGTAAGGGTTTCGCCCTCGCTGGATTTCTGAACGCCCGGCTGGATCAGCCGGGCGTTTGCAATTCGGGGTCCGCCCTTCCTTTCGTCATCCTCCGGCGAGCGCAGCGAGACCGGGGGACCCAGCGGCGCCGTAGCGAAGCGAAGGCGACCTATCCGCGATCTGTGTGCGTGACCGTGTCGCGCTCACGCGCGCCGCTGGGTCCCCCGGTCTGCGCGGCTCCGCCGCTTGCCGGAGGATGACGAAAGGAAGAGGGTTTAAGCCGCCCGCGCGATGACCGTATTACGGCCCGCGGCCTTGGCTTCGTAGAGGCCTTCGTCGGCGCGTTTGAGCAGGGCTTCGGGCGTGTCCCCCGTTCCCGCCGTGGCCGCGACGCCGATCGAGACGGTGAGGTTCAGCAACTCACGGCCGCCCAGCACCGGGAAGGGCGCGCCCGCCACGTCGCGACGAATCCGTTCGGCCACCCGCGCGGCGTCCTCCAGGCTGGAGCCGGGCATGACGACCACGAACTCCTCGCCGCCCTGGCGGCACGGCAGGTCGATGGCGCGGACATTGGTGGCCAGGCGCACGGCGAATTCCTGCAACACCTCGTCGCCCGCGTCGTGGCCGAAGCCGTCGTTGACCGCCTTGAAGTGGTCGATGTCCAGCACCAACAGGGCCACGCCCTCGCCGCCATGGGCCGTGCGCCCGACCATGGCCTGCAACTGGCTGGCCATATAGCGGCGGTTGTGCAGGCCGGTCAGGGCGTCGGTGACCGCCATCTCGAGGCTGTAGTCCAGCTTCTCCTTCAGGAAGTCGGTGTAGCGTTTGCGCTTGATCTGGGTGCGCACCCGCGCCGCCAGCTCCTCGGCGTCGACCGGCTTGGACAGGATGTCGTTGACGCCCAGCTCCAGCGCCTTGACCAGGCGCGGCCGATCCGCCGGATCAACCACGGCCAGGATCGGCAGTTTGCGCGTCGCCTTGTCGGTGCGCGCCCGCGCGATCATCCGCAGGCCGTCGAAACTCTCGGCGGAGGCGTTGACGATCATCAGGTCGATGGGTCCCGCCGCGGCCGCCATGGCGGCGTCCGGCGTGGTCTCGAAGGTCGGTCGGTGTTCCTTGACCAGTTGCAGGCCGATCTTCTCGACCTGGCGCGGGTTGTCGTCGACCACCAGCACCCGCCCGCCTGAGCCGCGCAGCCGCCCGCCGGCCTCGGCGTCGACGCCCATGCGGCGGCCGCTCTCCTCGCGCTCGCGCATCTCGTCCATGACCTGTTTCAGGCGGACCAGCGAACGCACGCGCGCGAACAGGATCAGATCGTCCAGCGGCTTGGTGATGAAATCGTCGGCGCCCGCGTCCAGCCCCCGGATGCGGTCGTCGCGCCCATCCAGGGCGGTGACCAGGACGACGGGGATATGCCGGGTCGCCGGATCGGCCTTCAGGCGGCGGCAGGTCTCGAACCCGTCCATGCCCGGCATCATCACGTCCAGCAGGATGATGTCCGGCTGATCGGCGGCGGCGCGCACCAGGGCCGTCATGCCGTCGCCGGCGGTGACGACGTCATAGTATTCCAGCGTCAGCTTGGCTTCGAGCAGCCTGACGTTCGGTTCGACGTCGTCAACGACCAGGATACGCGCACTCACGGCCGACTACCCCAGATGTTTCCGAACGGTGTCGAGGAAATGCATCACCGAGATCGGCTTGGAGATATAGGCCTCGCAGCCGCCCTGGCGGATTCGTTCCTCATCGCCCTTCATGGCGAAGGCGGTGACGGCGACCACGGGGATGTGGCTCAGCTCCTCGTCGTCCTTCAGCCATTTTGTGACCTCCAGACCGCTGATCTCGGGCAGTTGGATGTCCATCAAGATCAGGTCGGGACGATGCAGGCGCGCCAGGGCCAGCGCCTGCAGCCCTTCGCGGGTCTGAAGCGTCTCGTAGCCCTGAGAATCGAGCAGATCATGAAAGAGCTTCATGTTCAGCTCGTTATCCTCGACTATGAGGACCTTCTTGGACATCACCTGATGCGTCGCCTTTCGGAGGGGGCTTTTCGCCTTCTCGACTCGCACTGTGGCGCGCCTGTCTTAAGTTGGGGTGAAGCCGAGGACCCGACGTGAAGGCCATTTGCCGAGACTGTTTCTGGACCGGGGGCGAAGGGCCGCCGGATCGGCGCTGTCCGGCGTGCGAATCCAAGCGCCTGCTGGTCCATGACGAGTTGGACCGGCTGTCCATCGCCCACCTGGATTGCGACGCCTTCTACGCCTCGGTCGAGAAGCGCGACCGGCCCGAACTGCGCGACAAGCCGGTGATCGTGGGGGGCGGCAAGCGGGGCGTGGTCTCGACCGCCTGCTATGTGGCGCGGCTGTACGGCGTCGGCTCGGCCATGCCGATGTTCAAGGCGCTGAAGGCGTGCCCGGACGCCGTGGTGATCAAGCCGTCGTTCGAGAAATACGTGCCCGAGAGCAAACGCATCTTCGGCATGGTCGGCGAACTGACGCCTCTGGTGCAGACCCTGTCGCTGGACGAGGCGTGGATCGACCTGTCGGGCACCGAGCGGCTGAACGGCGGCCCGCCCGCCTTGCAGTTGGTCCGGTTGCAGAAACGGATCGAGGAGGAGATCGGCCTGACAGTCTCCATCGGCCTGGCCCCCAACCGCTTTCTGGCCAAGATGGCGTCCGAGATGGACAAGCCGCGCGGCTTTTCCGTCGTCGGCGCGGCCGAGGCCCAGGCGGTTCTGGCGCCGCGCCCGGTGACCGCCCTGCCCGGCGTCGGGCCGGTGTTCGGCAAGACCCTGCGCAGCGACGGCTATCGCACCATCGGCGACCTGGCCGCCGCCGATCCGCGCGACCTGGTGAAGGCCTATGGCGAGCACGGCCTGCGGCTGCACGACCTGTCGCACGCCCGCGACCACCGCCGGGTCGATCCCGAGCACGACCGCAAGGGCATGAGCGCCGAAACCACCTTCAACGAGGACCTGAGCGACCGCGAGGCGTTGGAGGCCGAGCTGTGGCCGCTATGCGAGAAGCTGGCGTCCAAGGCGCGGCGCGACGGCGTGGCCAGCCGGGTGATCGTGCTGAAACTGCGGCGCACGGACTTCAAGATCCTGACCCGCCGCGTCACCGCGCCCGAACCGGTGCAGACGGCGCGCGCCCTGTTCGCCGCCGGGCGGGCGCTGCTGGCGCCCGAACTGGGCCGCCCCTATCGTCTGATCGGCATCGGCATGGCCGACGTTCAGGACGCCGAGGACGCGCCCGTGCTGTTCGACACGGTCGAAACCCGCAATCTGAAGACCGAAACCGCCATCGACCGGCTGCGCGACAAGTTCGGGCGCGACGCCGTCATGGCCGGACGGGCGTTGAAGGACGGCGGGCGGAAGGTTAAACCCCGCTCCACATCAAAGGAGCCGCCCGAATGAGCATCGCCGCCCGCCTGACCGAACTGGGCATCAGCCTGCCCGAACCCGCCAAGGCGGTCGCCAACTATGTGCCGTTCGTGCGCAGCGGCAATCTGCTCCACATCTCGGGCCAGCTTTCAAACGACGCCTCGGGCGGGATCAAGGGCACGGTCGGCGCCGACGTGTCGCCCGAACAGGCGCAAGCCGCCGCCCGCATGTGCGGCGTCAACCTGCTGGCCCAGATGTCGGCGGCGCTGGACGGCGATCTGGAGCGTGTCGTGCGGGTCGTGAAACTGGGCGGCTTCGTCCAGGCGGCGGGCGACTTCGAGGCCATTCCGGCGGTCATCAACGGCTGTTCGGACCTGATGGTCGAGGTGTTCGGCGACAAGGGCCGCCATGCCCGCTCGGCCGTCGGCGTCTATCGCCTGCCGCTGGGCTTCGCGGTTGAAGTGGACGCCATCGTCGAGGTGAAGTGAACCTTACGGTCCAGGTCCACGAGTCCATCCAATCCATCGGCCGCGCGGACTGGGACGTCTGCGCGGGTCCGACGGGCGATCCCTTCGTCAGCCACGACTTCCTGAACGCCTGCGAGGCCTCTGGCAGCGCGACGCCCCGCCAGGGCTGGGCGGGACGGCACCTGACCGCGCACGACGCGACGGGCGCCGTCGTCGGCGTCATGCCGCTCTGGCTCAAGGGCCACAGCCAGGGCGAATACGTCTTCGATCACGCCTGGGCCGACGCGCTGGAGCGGGCGGGCGGCGCCTATTATCCCAAACTGCTGTCGGCCGTGCCGTTCACGCCGGTGACCGGGCCGCGCCTGCTGGCGGCGACGCAGGCGGCGCGCGAGGCCCTGCTGGCGGGCGCCGTCGCCCTGACCGAACGGCAGGCCCTGTCGTCGCTGCACGTCAACTTCCCGACTCGCGACGAGTGGGAGGTCATGGGTCAGGCCGGCCTGCTGCGGCGGCTGGATATGCAATACGTCTGGACGAACCGGGGCTATGGATCGTTCGACGACTTCCTGGGCGCCCTGTCCTCCTCGCGCCGGAAGACCATCCGGCGCGAGCGGCGTGAAGCCCAGGCCGGGCTGGACATCCGCATCCTGACCGGCGGCGACATCCGCGAAGAGCACTGGGACGCCTTCTTCGCCTTCTACATGGACACCGGGTCGCGAAAGTGGGGGCGGCCCTATCTGACGCGGACCTTCTTCAGCCTGATCGGCGAGACCATGGCCGACCGGATCGCCCTGGTCATGGCCTTTCGCGACGGGCGGCCGGTCGCGGGCGCGCTGAACCTGATCGGACGCGACGCCCTGTACGGGCGGCAATGGGGCACGGTCGAGGACGCGCCCTTCCTGCATTTCGAGCTGTGCTACTACCGAGCCGTGGAGTTCGCCATCGAACGCGGCCTGTCGCGCGTCGAGGCCGGCGCGCAGGGCGAGCACAAGATCGCGCGCGGCTATCTGCCGACGCCGGTGTACAGCGCCCACTACATCGCCCATCCGGGGCTGCGGGCGGCGGTGGCGGACTATCTGGAGCGCGAACGCCCAGCGGTCGAGACCGAGATGGCGGCGATGACCGAGGCGTTGAGTCCGTATCGGCGGGGTTGAGACCTATTTTGATCCTCCCCTGCGAAGCGGGGGAGGATTTCTCAGTCCGGGCGGACCACCATGCAGGTGACGCGGCGTTCGGCCAGGGCGCGGCAGGCGGCGACGGCGGCGTCCTCGGTCAGGCCGGTGAAGCGTGAGCGACGCCACTCGCCGGCCCGCTGGATGTCGCGGCCCGCCTCGGCGAACTGGGTGCGGAAGCGGCGGGCGACCTCGGTCAGCCAGTCGCGGGCCACCTGTTCGTCGCGGAAGGCCCCGACCTGGACGGCCCAGCGTCCGGCGGGCGGACGCGCGGCCTCGCGACGGCTGGTGTTGCGGCGGGTCTGGGCGGGGGCGGCCGTTGAACCATTCAGGGCGGCGGTGACGTCGCCGGCGTTGCGCGTCTGCGACGTCGCGGGCGTCACGCGTTCGACGGCGGGCGGCGGCGCCGGAAGCGAGGCGTAGGAGACGGCGGCCGTTCCACCCTGATCCTCGTCCGTGTCGCTGGCCGAGGCGTATTGCAGCGCGCCGGAGTCCATGCGGGTGTCGACGCCATAGCCGCGCTGTTCAAACACCGTCTGGGCCACGGGGATCAACTGGCCGCGCGCGCGCATCTGTTCGACCTCGAAGCCGACGTCCATCAGTTCGGCGACATGGACGTTGCGCGAGGCCGTGGTGCGGCCGCCCAGGACCACGGTGATCAGCCGCCGACCGTCGCGCACCGCCGAGGCGGCCAGATTATAGCCCGAGGCGTTGGTGTAGCCGGTCTTCAGCCCATCATAGCCCAGGGCGTTCAGCAACAGGCCGTTGGTGTTGCGGTACTGACGGCCGTTGTAGCTCCAGTCGTGCAGGCCGAAGAAACGATAATACTGCGGATAGTCGCGCATCACGGCGCGCGACAGCACGGCCAGGTCGCGGGCCGTGGTGATCTGGCGGCTGTCGGGCAGGCCGTTGGCGTTGACGTAGCGGGTGTCGGTCATGCCCAGGTCGCGCGCCTTCAGCGTCATCATGGCGGCGAAGCGGGCCTCGGACCCGCCGACGTGTTCGGCGATCAGCACCGCCATGTCGTTGGCCGAGCGGATAGCCGTCGCCTTCATGGCGTCTTCCAGGGTGATGGTCTGACCGGCGCCCAGACCCAGTTTCGACGGCGGCTGCGAGGCGGCGCGCGGCGAGACGGTCAGCACGTCGTCCAGCTTGACCCGCCCTTCGGCCAGGGCCTCGAAGGTCAGGTACATGGTCATGATCTTGGTGATCGACGCCGGATAGCGGCGGCTGTCGGCGTGACGCGCGAACAGCACCTCGCCCGTCGTCGCATCCACGACGATGGCGGCGTACTTCACATTGGGGGCCTGGGCGACCGGAGCCGAAGGCGCGGCCGTCAGCAGCGCCAGGGCGATCAGAGCCAGAAAACCGCGACGGACGAGAACGAGCATCAGCGGGCGAAAACCTTCGTCATACTGTGGCGCGGCGACGGCCCCCCGACGCGACGCATGGGAACAGCCTAACATGAACTGAGCGGGTTTCGCGGTGGTTAACCCGGCGTCAACGCGGATTTGACCGCGCGACGACATTTTTGTGCACTGCACAAAAACATCTTGACCTCGGTTCGCACTTGCACCATATGGGCGTCATCCGAGCCGGATTCCCCGGTGCGGGACAGATCATCACGCGGTTCAAACCGCGACCGTTCAGGAGACACGACCATGGCCGACGCCGCCGAAACCGTGAAGAAGACCGTCGAAACCGCCACCGCCCAAGTCAAGGCCCAGACCGAGACCGTCAAGGCCCAGGCCGAGAAGCTCCAAGCCGCCGGCGCCAAGGCCGTTCGTGAAGGCCTGGACAAGTCGATCGCCTCGATCACCGAGCTGAACGCCGAAGGCCAGCGCAACCTGGAAGCCGTCGTCGCCTCGGCCGCCGCCGCCCAGAAGGGCGCCGAAGCCCTGTCGAGCCAGACCGTCGCCTTCGCCAAGAAGTCGTGGGAAGACGGCGTTGCCGCTTCGCAGACCCTGGCCCAGGCCCGTTCGGTCCAGGAGCTGATCGAGCTGCAGACCGGCTTCGCCAAGTCGGCGATGGAGACCTATCTGTCGGAAACCACCAAGCTGACCGAAACCCTGACCGCCTCGGTCAAGGACAGCTTCAAGCCGATCAACGAGCGCGTCACCGCCTCGGTCGAACGCTTCCAGGCCGCCCGCTAAGCCTGACTGACTTTCGTAGACTACCTTAAGGCCCCGGTGGATACGCCGGGGCCTTTTGGCGTCTGAAGGGCGCACCTTTCTTTCGTCATCCTCCGGCGAGCGTAGCGAGATCGGGGGACCCAGCGGCGCGCGATAGCGCGACCCTGTCACGCACTTCTCTGTTGGCTGACATCGCCTCTGCTTCGCTTCGGCGCCGCTGGGTCCCCCGGTCTGCGCCGCTACGCGGCTTGCCGGAGGATGACGAAAGAAGAGAAACGATCGTCTGGCACGGTTCACGCACGGTGTGACTGGACGCATCTACAAATCAGGCCATCATTCCCTATCTGATCCATCGACTCCCCCAAGACGGACTACGAATGCCCAAACCCAGGCCCGGCGACACAGGCGGCGCAGGAACCGCCACCGTCACCGAAACCAAGCCGAAGCTTCAGAGGCCCTCGCTGTATCGGGTGCTGATCCTGAACGACGACTACACGCCGATGGAATTCGTCGTCTATGTGCTGGAGCGGTTCTTCCAGAAGGACCGCGAGGACGCGACCCGCATCATGCTGCATGTGCACCAGCATGGCGTCGGGGTCTGCGGCGTCTTCACCTATGAGGTGGCCGAAACGAAGGTCGCCCAGGTGGTCGAGACGGCGCGCCGCCACCAGCACCCCCTGCAATGCACGATGGAAAAGGACTGAGAGGAACCTTCTGATGCCTTCGTTTTCCCGTCCTCTCGAAGAAACCCTGCACCGCGCGGTGCACTATGCGAACGCGCGTCGGCATGAGTATGCGACGCTGGAGCACCTGTTGCTGGCCCTGGTGGACGACCCGGACGCCTCGACCGTGATGCGCGCCTGCAACGTCGATCTGACGGCGCTGAAGACCGCCCTGACCCTGTATGTCGACAACGACCTGGCAGCCCTGGCTACCGCCGACGGCGAGGACGCCAAGCCGACCGCCGGCTTCCAGCGCGTGATCCAGCGCGCGGTGATCCACGTCCAGTCGTCCGGTCGCGAAGAGGTGTCGGGCGCGAACGTTCTGGTCGCCATCTTCTCGGAGCGCGAGAGCCACGCCGCCTATTTCCTGCAAGAGCAGGACATGACCCGCTATGACGCGGTCAACTACATCGCCCACGGCATCGCCAAGAAGGCCGGATCGGGCGAGACGCGCCCGGTTCGCGGCGGTCAAAGCCCCGAGGACGCGGAAGAAGCCGCCGCCGTCAAACAGGGCGGAGAGGCGCTGGAGGCCTATTGCGTCGATCTCAATGAGAAGTCGCGCCAGGGCAAGGTCGATCCCCTGATCGGCCGCATGGCCGAGGTCGAGCGCTCGATCCAGATCCTGTGCCGCCGCACCAAGAACAATCCGCTTCTGGTCGGCGAACCCGGCGTCGGCAAGACCGCCATCGCCGAGGGTCTGGCGCGCAAGATCGTCAACGGCGAAGTGCCCGACGTCCTGAAGGACGCCACCATCTATTCGCTGGACATGGGCGCCCTGTTGGCCGGGACCCGCTATCGCGGCGACTTCGAGGAGCGTCTGAAACAGGTCGTCAAGGAGCTGGAGAGCCACGACAACGCCATCCTGTTCATCGACGAGATCCACACGGTGATCGGCGCGGGCGCGACCTCGGGCGGGGCCATGGACGCCTCCAACCTGCTGAAGCCGGCGCTGGCGTCGGGCACGCTGCGCTGCATGGGTTCGACGACCTATAAGGAATACCGCCAGCATTTCGAAAAGGACCGCGCCCTGGTCCGGCGGTTCCAGAAGATCGACGTCAACGAACCGACGGTCGAGGACACGGTCAAGATCCTGAAGGGCCTGAAAACCTATTACGAACAGCACCATAAGCTGCGCTACACCGAGGCGGCCGTGCGCACGGCGGTCGAGCTGTCGGCGCGCTACATGACCGACCGCAAGCTGCCGGACAAGGCGATCGACGTGATCGACGAGGCGGGGGCGTCGCAGATGCTGTTGCCGGAATCCAAGCGCAAGAAGGTCATCGGCCAGAAGGAGGTCGAGGCCGTCATCGCCAAGATGGCCCGCATCCCGGCCAAGTCGGTCAGCAAGTCCGACACCGAATCCCTGCGCGACCTGGACCGCGACCTGAAGCGCGTCGTCTTCGGCCAGGAGGGAGCCATCGAACAGGTGTCCTCGGCCATGAAGCTGGCCCGCGCGGGCCTGCGTGATCCGAACAAGCCGATCGGCTGTTTCCTGTTCTCCGGCCCGACCGGCGTGGGCAAGACCGAGGTGGCCAAGCAACTGGCCGCGACCCTGGGCATCGAGATGCAGCGTTTCGACATGTCCGAATACATGGAGCGGCACACCGTCAGCCGCCTGATCGGCGCGCCTCCGGGCTATGTCGGCCATGACCAGGGCGGGCTGCTGACCGACGCCGTGGATCAGCATCCGCACGCCGTGGTCCTGCTCGACGAGATCGAGAAGGCCCACCCGGACGTCTACAACATCCTGTTGCAGGTGATGGACAACGGCATGCTGACCGACGCGGTCGGCAAGAAGGTCGATTTCAGGAACGTCATCCTGATCATGACCACCAACGCCGGGGCCGCCGACAACGCCCGCGCCGCCATCGGATTCGGCCGCGGCAAGGTCGAGGGCGAGGACGACAAGGCCATCCAGCGCCTGTTCGCGCCCGAGTTCCGCAACCGCCTGGACGCCATCGTCGCCTTCAAGGCGCTGGACGCCGAGACCATCAAGTCGGTGGTGACCAAATTCGTGCTGCAACTGGAAGCCCAGTTGGCGGATCGCAACATCACCCTCTCTCTGACCGACGAGGCGGCCGACTGGCTGGCCAAGAACGGCTTTGACGAACTGTATGGCGCGCGGCCCCTGGCCCGGGTCATCCAGGACGCGATCAAGCGGCCCCTGGCCGACGAGATCCTGTTCGGACGCCTGGTGCGCGGCGGCCATGTGAAGGTCGAGCTGAAGGACGGCAAGATCGCCTTCGACATCGCCGGATCGACCGGCGCGACGGCGCGCGAGACGGAGGACGAGGCGGCGGACTGATCGTTCGCACCCGTTTTGGTTTTTGGGTGCGGCGCAATTCTTCCCAGGCTAGTATTCTGGGAAGTCCCTGTTCCGCATAAGGTCGCCGTCATGCGTGCTGTCGCCACCGGTCTTTTCTTATCTCTGGTTGCAGGCGCCGCTGCGGCTCAGTCCGTTGGAAATTGGAGCGGTCCCTATGCGGGCGTGGCCTTCACTGCCCAGACCGGCAGCAACGGCGACACCAGGGCGATCATCGACCCAGGTCTGGATTCACGCCTGACCTATATTGTGCCGCCACCGGGCCGGAGTTATGCCGCGCCAGAACTGAGACGTGAACTTTCTCCAACGATCTTCGCAGGATGGAGGCAGCAAACCGCTGACTGGTTGATCGGCGTCGAGGGTCAGTTGCAGGGAGATGGGCCTGCGGTCCGGTTCGACTCAGGGTTTGGTTTACCGCACCCCTTGGACCCGCCTCGTGCCTGCGGGACAACACATGTGGGATGTTTGTACCAAACATCTGACCGTATCGCCGCAAACATCAGCGTACAGCGGATCGTCTCACTGCGTGCGACTGTAGGAAAGCCTATCGGCGATCGAGTGCTGTTATCGGGCTATGCTGGGCCGACGTTAGCATGGGGACGGCTGGAGATGCTCCAGACCAGCATATATGGAACCGAATCATACAATTGGTCCTGTACTAGATTCTGCACCAATATCCCGACTACTCTCGCAGAGACCCGAGGCCGAACCGAAGAGGATACCGCTTGGGGCGTGGTCGGAGGTCTGACGCTGGACCTGAAAATAACCGACAATCTCCTGGCGCGAGCCGACGTCGGCTACAGCCGGTTCGAGGCCCTACGCGGCTCGACCGGAGGTACTTACGGCGGCGACAGCGAGGTCCGGGCGCAATCGGCAGGCTTCTCTGCTGGCCTAGGGTTCAGCGTCAGGTTCTGAGCAAAAATCACACTTGCCCGCCGCCGTCATCCGAGTTCCCATGGCTTGAAGACTTGGGAACAACGCCCCATGACCGCCGTCCTGACCGAACGCCAGAAGAAGTGGTTCGCCACCGTCCAGGCCAATTTCGAGAAGAACACCGGCAAGCCCCTGGCCGCCTGGATCGAGATCATGAAGGCGTGTCCCGAGACCACGCCGCGCGCCCAGGCCGCCTGGCTGAAGGCGGAATACGGCGTCGGTCAGAACCATGCCGCGCACATCCTGGACGCCTGGTCGTCCAAGGACGGCATGGGCTGGGACGAGCCGGAGGCCCTGCGCGCGGCCTTGTGGAAGGACTCGGCGTCGCTGGCGATCCTGGAGGCGGTCGAGCGGATCGCCAGGACCGATCCGACCGTCATCTCGGGCCAGCGCAAGGGCTACACCAGCTTTTCGCGCGCCGTGCAGTTCGCGGCGACGCGGCCGTTGAGGGGCGGGCGCGCCCTTCTGGGGCTGAAGCTGGAGCCGGACGCCTCCCCTCGCCTGTCGCCTTCGGTGCGCAGAGAGAGCTGGTCCGAACGCCTGGCCGCGGTCATCGAGCTGGACGCGCCCGATCAGGTCGACGCCGAGGTCGCCCGCCTGTTCGCCCTGGCCGCCGAGCGCGGCTGAGGGCCGCACCGCCGCCCGTGCATTGTTCCCGGCCTTTCGACGGCCTATCTTGACGCCATGAGTATGCGTTGGAACCCCGACAGTTGGCGGACCAAGCCCGTGGTGCAGATGCCCACGGACTATCCCGACCCGCGCGCCCTGGCCGCGGTCGAAGACGAACTGAGCGCCATGCCCCCGCTGGTCTTCGCCGGCGAGGCCAGGAAGCTGACCGAACGTCTGGCCCAGGTGGAGGCCGGAAACGCCTTCCTGCTGCAAGGCGGCGACTGCGCCGAGAGCTTCAAGGAATTCTCGACCGACAACATCCGCGACGCCTTCCGCCTGATCCTGCAAATGGCCGTTGTCCTGACCTTCGCGGGGCGCAAACCCGTGGTGAAGGTGGGCCGCATCGCCGGCCAGTTCGCCAAGCCGCGCTCGTCGTCGCTGGAGCAGATCGGCGATCAGACCCTGCCCAGCTATCGCGGCGACATCATCAACGGCATGGCCTTCACGCCCGAGGACCGGCTGCCCGATCCGCAGCGGCTGCTGAAGGCCTATAACCAGTCGGCGGCGACGCTGAACCTGCTGCGCGCCTTCGCCGGCGGCGGCTATGCCGACCTGTACAACATCCATCGCTGGACCCTGGGCTTCGCGGCCGACAACGCCTACGGCGCCAAATACCGCGACCTGGCCGACAAGATCGGCGAGGCCCTGGCCTTCATGGAGGCGGTGGGCGTGACCCCGGCCACCCATCCCGACCTGGCGCGCGTGGAGGTGTTCACCAGCCACGAGGCCCTGCTGCTGAACATGGAGAGCGCCCTGACGCGCCTGGACGGCGCCACGGGCGAATGGTTCGACACCTCCGCGCACATGCTGTGGATCGGCGAGCGCACCCGCCAGTTGGACGGCGCCCATGTCGAGTTCATGCGCGGGATCAGGAACCCCATCGGCCTGAAATGCGGCCCGACGCTGGAAGCGGACGAGCTGCTGCGGCTGATCGACGTGCTGAACCCGGACAATACGCCCGGCCGTCTGACCCTGATCGGCCGCTTCGGCGCGGACAAGGTCGGCGATCGCCTGCCCGCCCTGATGGCGGCGGCCAAGACCCACGGCAAGCGCGTCATCTGGTCGATCGACCCGATGCACGGCAATACGCTGAAGGCCGCCAACGGCTATAAGACCCGGCCGTTCGACCGCATCCTGGCCGAGGTCCGCAGCTTCATCGACGTGGCCGAGGCCGAAGGGGTGCACCCCGGCGGCGTGCATCTGGAGATGACCGGCCAGAACGTCACCGAATGTCTGGGCGGCGCCCAGGCGGTGACCGAGGACGACCTGTCCAGCCGTTATCACACCCATTGCGACCCGCGCCTGAACGCCGACCAGGCGCTGGAGCTGGCCTTCCTGGTCGCCGAGCGGTTGAAATCGGGCCGTCAGGATCGTTCGGCCGCGGCCTGACCGCTATCGACAGCGCGCCTTCCGATACATAACTGGTCTGCGTCAGACCGGAGGCCCGCATGACCCATGTCGACAGCGCCGCGGACGGCAAGGCGCCGCCCCTGATCACGGGGCGCGTGGCCTATCAGGGCGCGCCAGGCGCGTTCAGTCATGAGGCCTGCCTCAATCTGCGCCCGTGGGACACGCCGGTCGGCTTTCCGACCTTCGAGGCGGCCATCGAGGCCATGACCTCGGGCGACTGCGGCTGCGCCCTGATCCCGGTCGAAAACTCGTCCATCGGCCGGGTCGAACCGGCGGCCAGCCTGGTCGAGGCCCTGGAGCTGGAGCCGATCGCCGAGGTCTGGAGGCCGATCCGCCTGGCCCTGATGGCCCCGCCCGGCGCGCGCCTGACCGACATCAAGACGGCCGAAAGCCACCCCGCCGCCCTGGGCCAGTGCGTCCATACGCTGAAGGCCATGGGGATCGCGGCGGTCGAGGCCTTCGACACCGCCGGCGCGGCCCAGATCGTGGCCGAGGCGGACGACCCGACACGCGCGGCGGTGGCGCCCATGCCCGCCGCCGACGCCTATGGCCTGTCGATTCTGCGCAACGATCTTCAGGATTCCGCCGACAATCGGACGCGATTCGTCCTGTTGAGCATCGCTCCGGCTTGACGCCGCACGATCCTTGCGCGATCCGCATGGGGTGGATCGACCCAAGATCCCGACGGAACCGGACCCATGTCCTCGCTGCGCGCCAAGGCTGAACTGACGAACCGCTCGCGCGCGGCCGGCTATTATTTCGGCTTTTACGGCTTTCGATACGCCGGCTGAGGCGTCGGGCACGACACGCTCCTGACAGTCTCGCCGGCGACCGCTCCGCAAGAGCGGCCTTTTCGCCTGCATCGAAATTCCGTTTCTCCGAAAGCCTAGAGTCCCATGTCCAAGTCCAACATCCAGCAGATCTGGCCCGCCGCGCCCGCCGATCCGCGCGACCTGACCCCCGAGCAGATGGCCCTGGCCGCCCTGCGTCACGAGATCGACCTGGTCGACGAACAGATGCTGGCCCTGTTCGAGCAGCGCCTGCGTCTGGCCGACCGCGTCGGCAAGGCCAAGGACGCCCCAACCGGCCCGCACACCAAGCTGCGTCCCGACCGCGAACAGACGGTGCTGAACCGCATGCTGGCCCGCTGCGCGCCCGACAATGTCGAGCCGGTCGAACATCTGTGGCGCGAGATCGTCGGCTGGGGCCTGGCGCGCCAGGGCCGCCAGAAGGTTCAGGTCTGGGCGCCGGTCGATCCCGCCCGCGCCTTCGACGGCGCCCGCCAGCGTTTCGGCGCGGCGGCCGAGATCCGCACCGCCCACACGCCTGAGGCCGCCCTGGCCTTCGCGGCCCAGGAGGGCGGGGTCGCCGTTCTGGCCGTCAACTCGGGCGATCCCTGGTGGATCGGCCTACGCCGCGATTGGGACAGTCTGACGGTGTTCGACGGTTTCGGCGGCGAGACGCCGACGGCCCTGGCCGTCGCCAAGATCGACCCTGCCGCCCTGCCCAAGGGCCGCCGCGTGGTGGTGTCGGCGGGCGGCGACGCCGGCGACGGCGCGGGCGCCCGCCGCTGGGGCCTGGCCACGCATCACGGCTGGTCCCTGCACCTGACCGACGCCGTCCTGCCGCTGGGCGAACCGCACGGCTGCGTGGGGGCGATCGGGTAATCAGGCGCGAGTGGTTGGTGATTAGTGGCGAGTGGTTAGTGTGGGGTCACGCTCTGACCGCAAGCCACGGCTCATGAAGCTCTATGATCCCGGCTACGTCTCACTAACCACTAACCACCGCGAGATTGTCGATCAGCCGCGTCCTGCCGATCCAGGCGGCGGCGAGGATGCGCGCCGGGGCGTCGACCGTGCCGGAGAAGGCCGCCAGATCGTCGGCGCGGCGCACGGCGACATAGTCGATGCGGTCGAAGCCGGCCTTCAACAGGGCGGCGTGGGCGTCCTTCTCGACCGCCGCCAGCGGACGGCCCACGGCCGCCTGCGCGCCCGCCTGGGCCAGCACGCCGTTCAGGCGCCGCGCGACCTCAAGCTGGGCCGGGTCGAGGTAGGCGTTGCGGCTGGACAGGGCCAGGCCGTGATCGTCCCGGGCCGTTGGCGAACCGACGATGTCGGTCGCGATGTCCAGGTCGCGGGCCAGACGGCGCACGACCATCAATTGCTGGTAGTCCTTCTCGCCGAACACGGCGACGTCGGCCTGAACCTGATTCAGCAGCTTGGCCACCACCACCGCCACGCCGCCGAAGAAATGGGGTCGGAAATCGGTCTCCAGCCCTTGCGACGGCCCGCCGACCTCGACGCGGGTGGAAAAGCCCGCCGGGTACATTTCGACAGCCGTCGGCGCCCACATCAGATGACAGCCCGCCCCAGCCAACAGTTCGGCGTCGCGCGCCTCTTGTCGGGGATAGGTCCCCAGATCCTCATGCGCCGCGAACTGGGTCGGATTGACGAAGACGCTGGCCACCACCCGGTCGGCGCGGCGCAACGCCTCGGCCACCAGGCCCAGATGCCCCCGGTGCAGCGCGCCCATGGTCGGCACGAAACCGACGCTGAAACCTTGCCCGCGCCAGCCGCGCACGATCGCGCGCAGATCGGCGACGGTGCGGACGATGGGCAGCGGATGATCATCGGACATGGTGAAGCGATTAACCTTCGGCCTTAAGCCTGTTCCTCAACGGGACCTCAAAGCCTGCCCGCTAGGGTCCGCTTATGGCCCTGCCCGTGTCCCGTCCAGTCCTGGCTTCCGTGTTCGCTCTGGCGCTCGGCGCCTGTAGCGGCATCGAGAACGATCCCGACCGTTTCGAGTCCATGGCCCGCGCCGTCGCGGCCATCGACGTGCCGATGACGCCCGTGTCGCGCGACGCGCCCTCGGTTCCCGTCCTGGCGACCGCCGCCCAGTCGGGTCTGCGCCCGGCCTTGCAGGTTCAGGTCATGGACCCCCACGATCTGTGGGACGCCCGTGACGGCGCCGTCGAAGGCGCCGTGCGTCAGGCCGTGGTCCGCACCGCCGTCGAAGCCGCGCCCGTGGCGGCCCAGGCCGCCGTGCGCCGAGCGTCGGAACGCGCCGGTCTGCGCCCCGCCCTGGCGTCCGCCGCCGGGTCGACGGTGATCCAACTGGGCGCCTTTTCCTCGGAAGCCGCCGCCCGCGCGGCCTGGGCCGAGATCAGCAAGGGCGGCGCGCTGCCGGGCCTGTCGCCGCGTTTCGAGGCGGTCGAGGTCAACGGCAAGCGGCTGACCCGCCTCAAGGTCGGTCCCATCCCCGTCCAGGCCGCCGCCGGCCTGTGCCGCGCCGCGCGCGTGGCCGACCCCTGGTGCCGTCGCGGGGCCTGACCCCCTGCAAGTCCATCCACAAACACGACGTTAACCTGTCGTTGACCTTCGCCCGGCGCGGCCCGATTCTGAAGGTCCTGGACCGGCGCACAGTGAGTCGCGCGTCGGCCGTTTCACACGGGTTCATCGCGCATGTCGCAGCCGCTGGTCGTCGTCGTCGGCAATGAAAAAGGCGGGGCGGGCAAGTCCACCCTGGCCATCCATATCGTCACCGGCCTGCTGCACGCGGGCAGGCGGGTCGCCATCATCGACCTGGACCTGCGCCAACGGTCGATGGCGCGCTTCTTCGCCAATCGCCAGACCTGGGCCGAGGCGAACGGCCATGTCCTGCCGATGCCGACCGAGCCGGACATGGGCGACGGCAAGGCCCTGGCCCGCGCCGACGAGACCGAGCAACTGGCCCGGTTCGAGACCGCCTTCGCCGAGGCGAAACAGACCGCCGACGTCATTCTGATCGACACGCCGGGCGGCGACACCGCCCTGTCGCGCACGGCCCATGCGCGGGCCGACCAGATCATCACGCCGATGAACGACAGTTTCGTGGATTTCGACCTGCTGGGTCAGGTCGATCCGGTGACGCTGGAGCTGCAAAAACCCTCCATCTATTCCGAGAGCGTCTGGGAGGCGCGCAAGCACCGGGCCATCACCCAGGGCCGCAACGCGACCATCGACTGGGTCGTGCTGACCAACCGCCTGGCCGTGGCCGAGGCGCGCAACCGCCGCCGTCTGCAAGAGCGGATGGACAAGCTGGCGAAACGGGTCGGCTTCCGCGTCGGGCCGGGCCTGCGCGACCGGGTCATCTATCGCGAGCTGTTCCCCTTCGGCCTGACGGTGGCGGACCTGTCGAACGAGGTGCGGCCGGTGGCGGTGTCCCTGGCCCATGTCGCGGCGCGCCAGGAGTTGCGCAACCTGATGCAGGCCCTGGGCCTGGACGAGGCCCTGACCCCGCTGAACGCGGCGGCGTGAGTTGAGCCTGATCTGGCTGGCGCTGGGCGGGATCGCCCTGTGGGCCTTGATCCGGCTGGGCCGCCAGACCGAGGGACCGCGCCGGGGTCATTGGCGCGTCGCCGCGACCATCGTCGCCGCCGTCTGCATCGCCGGGGGCGTTCTGGCCTTGTCGAAGGGGGCTTGGCTGACCGGCGGCGGCCTGTCGATCGCGGGCCTGTGGCTGACCCTGGCGTCGCGCCAGAGACGGCCCGCCCCTGCCCGCGCGGACCTGTCGGACGCCGAGGCGCGCTCAATACTGGGCGTGCCCCCCGGCGCCGACGAGACCGCGATCAACGCCGCGTGGCGGCGGCTGATGACCCGCGCCCATCCCGACCAGGGCGGCACCGAGGGCCTGGCCGCGCGTCTGAACGCGGCGCGGGATCGTCTGCTGAAGCGCTAGCCCGCCGAGACGTGCCCTGACGCCTGCTTCTCCTTCAGGGTCACCAGTTCTTCGGCCATGGTCGGGTGGACGGCGCAGGTGGCGTCCCATTGGGCCTTGGTCAGGCCGGCCTTCACGGCGATGGCGGCCAGTTGGATCATCTCGGGCGCCTCTGGCCCGACGATGTGGACGCCCACGACCTTCTGGCTGGCGGCGTCGACCACCAGCTTCATCAGCACCCGTTCGTCCGAGCCGGTGAAGGCGTATTTCATCGGCCGGAACCGGGTCAGATAGACATCGACCGCGCCGGGGCAGCTATGGCGCGCCTCGCTTTCGGTCAGACCCACGACGCCGACCGGCGGCTGGCTGAAGACGGCGGTGGCGACGGCGTCGTAGTCGAAGGCCTGAGGGTTGTCGCGATAGACGGTTTCGTGAAAAGCCACCGCCTCGCGGATGGCGACGGGGGTCAGGTTCATCCGGTCGGTGACGTCGCCGATGGCCCAGATGTTGTCGGCCGTGGTCCTGGAGAAGCCGTCGACCTTGATCGCCCCGTTCTCAGTCAGCGCGACGCCCGCCGTCTCCAGCCCCAGACCCTGGACGTACGGAACCCGGCCGGTGGCGAACATGACCACGTCGGTCTCGATGTCATGGCCGTTCTCCAACCGGTTCAGCAGGCCGGTCTCGGTCTGTTCGATGGAGGCGTGTCGACTGCCCAGGATGACCTTGATCCCGCGCTTCTCGATCTCTCCGGCCAGATGGGCGCGCACGTCGTCGTCGAAGCCGCGCAGGATATTCGGCCCGCGATAGAGCAGGGTCGTCTCGACCCCCAGTCCGGCGAAAATGCCCGCGAACTCCACCGCGATATAGCCGCCGCCCGCGATCAGGATGCGTTTGGGCAGTTCCGGCAGGTGGAAGGCCTCTTCCGAGGTGATGGCGTGTTCGACGCCCGGCAGGTCGTCCGGCTTCCACGGGCGGCCGCCGGTGGCGATCAGGATCTTCTCTGCCGTGATGATCCGATCCCGGCCGCCGTCCTTCTTGAGGATTTCGACCGTATGGGCGTCTTTCAGCACGGCGCGGCCATGCACCAGATCGACCCCCGCCTTGCCCAGGTTGGCGGCGTAGATGCCGGACAGGCGGGCGATCTCGACATCCTTGGTCTGGATGAATTTGGGCCAGTCGAAAGACGCGCCCTCGAACGACCAGCCATAGCCCTCGGCGATCTCTAGGGCGTGGCTGACCTCTGACGCCATGACCATGAATTTCTTGGGCACGCAGCCGCGGATCACGCAGGTGCCGCCGACCCGGAACTCTTCGGCGACCGCGACCCGCTTGCCGCCCAGCGCCGTCAGCCGCGCCGCCCGCACCCCGCCCGAACCGGCGCCGATGACGAAGAGGTCGTAGTCGTAAGTCTCGCTCATTTTATCCGCTCATCCCGGCGAAAGCCGGGACCCAGTGCTTTGGGCGATCGGTCGTGCCGATCAGAAAGGCCGCCTATCCCATGCACCCTGCCCCACGAAAGGACTGGGTCCCGGCTTTCGCCGGGATGAGCGGGTTGAGGTTACGGAAGTAGTATGTCCACGCCCGAATCCAAGCCGATGATCGCTTCGTCCGCCAGGTCCAGGAACAGGCCGTGTTCGACGACGCCGGTGACCAATTTCAGGTCGTCGGCCAGGCGCACCGGGTCGTGGATGGCGCCGCAGCGGGCGTCATAGATCAGATTGCCGCCGTCGGTGCGCACCAGACCGCGCTCGGCCTGGCGCACGCGGGCGGGCATGGCGATGTCGTGGTCGGTCAGAACGTCGAGAATGCGGTTGGCCGTGGTCTTGTGGCCGAAGGCGACGACTTCGATCGGCAAGGCGAAGGCGCCCAGCACCGGAACCACCTTGGCCGCGTCGGCGATGACGATGCAGCGGGCCGAGGCCTCCCACACCAGTTTCTCGCGCAGCAGGGCCGCGCCGCCGCCCTTGATCAGGGCCAGACCCGGCCCGACCTCGTCGGCGCCGTCGACGGTCAGGTCGAGGCGCGGCGTGTCCTCCAGCGTCGACAGGGGCAGGCCCAGGTCGCGCGCCAGTTCGGCGGTGGCCTCGGACGTCGGCACGCAGCGCAGGCCGGTCAGGCCGCGCGCCGCCAGCGCCTTGACGAACCAGGCGGCGGTGGAGCCGGTGCCCAGGCCCACGACCATGCCGCTCTCGACGCGCAGGGCGGCGGCCTCGCCGGCTAGTTTTTTCTGGATTTCAACAGTCATGAAAGGCTCCCTCTCCCGGCGGGAGAGGGCTTGAGGCTCGCAGAGCGAAGCGATGCGCCAAGCCGAAAGGGTGAGGGGTTACGGTGCGAAACGGCGAGACCTAAACCCCTCACCCTTTCGCGCAAGTCCGATCGCTGCCGCTCCCGGGCGCTCAAGCCCTCTCCCGCCGGGAGAGGGGTCATGATTTTTGCGCCTTCTTGGCCCTCATCATGGACATGAAGCGGGCGGCCCAGCCGGGCTTCACCTCTTGCCGCGCGCGTGCCAGGGCCAGGGCGCCGTCGGGCACATCGGCCGTGATCACCGAGCCGGACCCGACCATGGACCCCGCCCCGATGGTCACTGGGGCGACCAGCGAACTATTGGAGCCGATGAAGGCCCCCTGCCCCACCGTGGTGCGGTGTTTGAAGACGCCGTCATAGTTGCAGAAGATGGTCCCGGCGCCGATGTTGGCGCCCGCCCCCACCGTTCCGTCGCCCAGATAGGCCAGGTGATTGGCCTTGGCGCCCTGGGCCATCGTAACGTTCTTCACCTCGACGAAATTGCCGATCTTGACGCCCTCGGCCAGGTCCGCGCCGGGACGCAGGCGGGCATAGGGACCGACCTCGGCCTTGGGACCGACGGTCGCGCCCTCCAGATGGCTGAAGGCGCGGATGCGGGCGCCCGACGCCACCGTCACGCCGGGACCGAAGACGACATTCGGTTCGATGGCGGCGCCGCCCTCGATCTGGGTGTCCCAGGCGAACCAGACGGTGTCGGGTGCGGTCATGGTCACGCCGCGTTCCATGGCCGTTTCGCGCTGGACCTTCTGAAACAGGGCCTCGGCCTGGGCCAGTTCGGACTGGGCGTTGACGCCCATCACCGCATCCTCGTCCGCAAAGACGGCGCGGGTCGGGGCGCCGCGTCCGCGCGCCAGTTCGACCACGTCGGTCAGATAGTATTCGCCCTTGGCGTTGTCGTTCCTGACCTGGGCCAAAAGGTCGAACAGCAGGTCGGCGGGCGCGGCCATGACGCCGGAGTTGCAGGTCGTGACCTTCAACTGATCGGGGTTCGCCTCCTTGTGCTCGACGATGGCCTCCAGCCCGCCGTCGGCGTCGATCAGCAGGCGGCCGTAGCCGGTCGGGTCGCGCGCCTCGAAGCCGACCACGGTGACGCCCTGACCGCCGAACACCGCCTCGATGTCCTCGGCCTTCAACAGGGGCACGTCGCCATAGGTGACGACCACCTGGCCCACGAAGCCCGCCAGCGCCGCCTTGGCCGCCAGGACGGCGTGGCCGGTGCCCAGCGGCGGATCCTGGACCGCCACGGCGGCGGCGCCCAGCCGCATCTCCACATGGGCGCGGACCTGGGGCGAATGGTCGCCGACCACCACCACGATCCGCTCGCAGCCCAGCCCCTGGGCCGCGTCGATGGCGTGATCCAGCATGGCGCGGCCCCCGACGGGGTGCAGCACCTTGGGCAGGGGTGACTTCATCCGCGTGCCCTGTCCGGCGGCGAGAATGATGGCGGCGCGTGCCTGGGTGGTCATGAATCGGTCCAACGGCTAGGGCGTTGCGGGAGGTCTAACCCATCGGGCGGCCCGAAGGGAGACGAGGATGATCGAACGCGACCTGGAAGGCTGGACCCTGGCGTTCGACCTGGACGGCACCCTGGTCGAAACCCATCGGGACCTGGTCGGGACGCTGAACCGGATGCTGGCGCTGAAGGGTCTGCCCGAAGTTCCGATGGAGGGCGCACGCGACCTGATCGGCGGCGGGGCGCGGGCCTTGCTGACGCACGGTTTCGCCCTGGCGGGCGCGCCGCCCGAGCAGGCGAACGATCCCGCGCTGTATGACGCCTTCATCGCCGACTACATCGAGCACATCGCCGACCATTCCCAGCCGTTCGAGGGCTGCGTCGAGACGCTGGACGGGCTGGCGGCCCGCGGCGCGACCCTGGTGGTCGTGACCAACAAGCGCAGCGACCTGTCGGAAATGCTTCTGGATCGTCTGGACCTGACACGCCGGTTCGCCGCCGTGGTCGGCCCGGACAGGGTCAGCGCCAAGAAACCCAGCGGCGCCCATCTGGTCGAGGCGGTGCGTCTGGTCGGCGGCGATCCGGCGCGTTCGATCATGGTCGGCGACGCCGAACCGGACATCGGCTGCGCCCGCGACGCCGGTCTGCCGGTGATCGGGGTGAGTTTCGGCTACACCCCCACGCCGGTCGAGGAGCTGCTGCCCGACGTCATCGTCGACGCCTTCGCCGACATCGAAGAGGCGGTCGACATGATCGTGGTCGACCACTATGTCGCGCGCGCCCTGTCGGGGGTCTGACAGCAGGGCTTGCGCCCATCAAGGCGCCGGGCTATGTCCGCGCCTCCCCGATCTGATGGATGCGTAGCTCAGCGGGAGAGCACCTCGTTCACACCGAGGGGGTCACAGGTTCAATCCCTGTCGCATCCACCATCTCCTTCCCTCATGATCGTCCGGCGACAGCGCCTTGCGGCGCGGCTGTAACCGTTTACGGTGGCGGCGAAACAAGCGCTCGGGTGAGGAAAACATGGCGGACGTCCGGCTGACCGGCGTGACCAAGGCGTTCGGCGCCGTGCAGGTGTTGAAGGGCGTGGACCTGGCGATCACCGACGGCGAATTCGTGGTCTTCGTCGGTCCCTCGGGCTGCGGCAAGTCGACCCTGTTGCGCACCATCGCCGGGCTGGAAGAGGCGACGTCGGGGACGCTGGAGATCGGCGGGCGGGTCGTCAACGACCTGTCGCCGTCGGATCGCGGCATCGCCATGGTGTTCCAATCCTATGCGCTGTACCCGCACATGACGGTGTACGAGAACATGGCCTTCGGCCTGACTCTGGCCAAGGCGGACAAGGCCGAGATCGACCGCCGCGTGCGGGCCGCCGCCGAGACCCTGAACATCACCGACTATCTGGACCGCAAGCCCAAGGCTCTGTCGGGCGGCCAGCGCCAGCGGGTGGCCATCGGCCGAGCCATCGTGCGCGAACCGCAGGTGTTTCTGTTCGACGAGCCGCTGTCGAACCTGGACGCCGCCCTCAGGGTGCGGATGCGTTACGAGTTCGCGGCCCTGCATCAGCGGCTGAAGACGACGATGGTCTATGTCACCCATGATCAGGTGGAGGCCATGACCCTGGCCGACCGGATCGTGGTGCTGAACGGCGGACGAATCGAACAGGTCGGCGCGCCGATGGAGCTATATGAGCACCCTAAGAACCTGTTCGTGGCCGAGTTCATCGGCAGCCCCAAGATGAACCTGATCGCCGCCGAGGTGGTCGAGGCCTCGGCCACGGGCGCGACGGTGAAGACGGCGGGCGGCGAGACGCTGAAAGTCGCGATCGACGCCTCGGGAGCCAAGGCGGGCGACATGGTCACCCTGGGCGTGCGGCCCGAGCACCTGACGTCAGACGGCGACGGCGGGGTGCTGAAGACCACGGCGGACTTTGTCGAAACCCTGGGCAACGCCACCTACGCCTATGTGCGGCACCCGGGCGCGAGCGAAACCCTGACGGTGCAGTTGCCGGGGGACATGCGGCCCAGAGCGGGGGATGCGATGGCGCTGCACGTGGCAGCGGACAAGGCGCATCTGTTCGACGCGGACGGAACGGCGTTCCAGCGCATCTGATCCTTCTCCCCTTGCAGGAGAAGGAAGAGGTCAGCGCATCTCGACCCGTCGCGCGCCGACCGGGATCGACAGTTCGCCGTCGGTCCAGGCCGCGTCACGGCCGTCGATCATGACGCGCGCGGGCGGCGTCGCGCCTTCGGGCCAGCGTAAGACGAAGCCGCCGGGCGGGACGGCGCCGGGGGACAGGGTCAGAACGTATCCCTGCCCTTCCCGCTTCAGCCGATAGGACAGGGCGCCATAGGGGGTGCGCAGCCGCTCGACGCCCACGCCGGTCTCGCTGTCGATCCAGGCCAGGGGAACGCCCGCCGCCAGAACCAGCGCATGGTCGCTGTCGCGTTCATAGGCCAGAAGATCCAGCGCCGAACGGATGTAGTCCGAACTGATCCACGCATGGGGCATGTCGCCGATGAAGACCGGGCGACGTTCGTCGCGCCCGGCCACCTCGGCCCAGCCGTTCCAGGCCTGGGGCCGCACGTCGTGGAAGAACCAGTCCAGGGCCTCCAGCGCGCGATCCCTCTGGCCCAGGCGCACGAAGGCGCCGACGACGCGCAGCTCATAGGGGGTGTAGACGTCCCAGTCCTGACGGTTGGACAGACGATCCTGGAAATTCGCCCAGTATTTGTCGAACGTCCGGTGCAGCAGATCCCGCGGCAGGTCGTCGATCAGGCCGCCGGGCGACAGGCCGATGGTGGTCGAGGTCGCGTCGAAATCGCCCCGGTCGGCGGCGCCGGCGATCCAGTCGATGTCATGATGGGTCGCCGTGTTGCGGATCGAAGCCATCAGGTTGGAGCGGAACTGACCGGCCGAGACGCGGATCTGGGCCGCCGTTTCCTCTTCGCCCAGAACCTCGGCGATGAAGGCGGCGTCGCGATAGCCCAGCAGGCCCCAGAAATCGTCCCAATAGGAATAGGCGGGGCGGTCGGAATAGCCCTCATGGCTGATCGACGGCGGCAGAAGCCCGAACAGATGGGCCTTGTCGGCGGCTTCATACGCCTCAGTTCGGGTCTCGGCGCGCAGGGCGTTCATATAGGCGACGGCCTTCTTCACCGGCTCCCAGACCTGGCGCAGCAGGGCGTCGTCGCGGGTGTAGCGCCAGGTCTCGGCGGCCAGGAAGATGAACTCGCCGTGGCTGTCGTTCTCGGGCACGGGGTCGGCGCCGCGTGCATCGACGCAGCACGGCACCTTGCCGTTGTCGAAGACGCGCGGAGCGTACCAGCGCAGATAGGCGGCCGACAGATCGGCGTGGCCCAGACGGTTCAGCCCCTCGGCCATCATGGCCCCGTCGCGGATCCAACTGCGGTTGTAGCTGCGGGTGCCAGGCTGGAGGCTGGGTCCCTGACGCGACATCAGCATATGGGCCAGGGACGAGCGGACCGTGTCCTCGATACGCTGGGCCTGGGGCGGCAGGATCAGATCGACGCGGTCCAGCTTTTCCCGCCAGGCGGCGGCGACCCGGCCCTCGACGGCGCCCAGAACCGCCTCTGCCGAACCGGCGGCGGGCAGGGCGGGCGCAGGCCCGGACAGGGGCGCCGTCCAGCCGAAGGTGCGGGTTTCGCCGGGCCGCAGCGTCACATCGTACAGCAGGGCGCCGGACATCAGGTCCGAGGCGTCGTCCACGATCAGTCGTTCGGCCGCGGGTGAACGACGGCCGGTCGCCAGCAGGCTCTGCGGATCGGCGCCCGCGTCGAAGGTCGCGGCGACGACGACGTCGGGACGGGCCAGGGCGCTGACGCGGATATCGTCATTGAGGACCAGGGCCGCGCCGTTCCAGTCCGCCCGCCGGATCGGGCCGACGCCGCCGGGAATGGCCAGGAATTGCAGCGGGCCGTTGACCTGATACGGCCGCGCGGCCAGCGCCAAGGTCAGGGTCAGCGGCCGGGTCGAGGTGTTGGTCAGATCATAGCGGCCATAGAGCTGCGCCCGCTCAGGCGTTCCGTCGGCGAAGGCGGTGACGGTCAGCCGCCAGTCGTCGGCGGCCCAGGTCACGGCCGGGATGGGCAGGTCGCGGTCGCGTTGGCTCTGGGTGATGTTGACGTCGGCCCAGGTGACCAAACGGCCGTTCTGCAAGACGAAGGGTTCGATGGACGGGCCGGAGCGGCGCAGTTCGATGGCGCCGTCCTCGCCGATCAGGCCGCTCTCGCCGCCGCCGTCGACGCCGACCAGGGTCCAATAGGGCTGCTCGCCGTGAAAGCCGCGCGGATAAAGACCCCGGCGGCTCTCGCCCGCCACGGCCGTCACGAAGGCGGTCGGGGTCTCGCCGAAGGCCAAGGGTTCGATCTCCAGCGCGTTCAGGGCGTAGGCCGTCTGGTCGCCGCCCTGCCGCTGCGCCAACGTCAGGCGAAGATGGCGAGCCGAGGCCTCGGGCGTGCGCACCCAGTCGACGCCGCCGTTTCCGTCGACGACTGAAACGAGCGGACGCCAGGTCTGGCCGTCGGGCGAGGTCTCGATGCGATAGGCCGAGGCGGCGCCCTTGTCGGCCCAGCGCAGGGTCAGGCCGCCGAATTCGCGCTCATAGCCCAGGTCCAGCGTCAGGCTCTGTTCGCCCAGGCCGGTGGTGCGCCAGGCGGTGGCCGGATCGTCGTCCACCGCCCGGGCGGCGACGTCGGCGCCCGATGTGCTGGAGGCCGTGGCGAGAGGGCGCGGGTCGACCGAGGGTTCGGGCGGCAGATCGCGGATCGTCAGTTGATCGACCTCGATGAAACCGCGTCCCCCCTCGCCCGCCGTGACGACGAATTCGATGCGCGCGGCGCCGGTGAAGGTCTTGTCGGTGGTCGGACCCCAGGCGAAGGCGATCTGGCGCTTCTTGATGGTGAACAGGGTCCAGCCGTTGGGCGCCGTCCAGCCCGGCACGCGGCGCCAGTGGACGTTCTCGCCACTGGCGTCGACCAGTTTGATCTCCAGCGTATTGGTTGGTCCCTGGCCCCGCACCCAGAAGGCGATCTCATAGTTGTCGGGCACGGTCAGCGGCAGGGCGCGAGCGGCGAAGGCGTAGCCCGAACGCCCGTTGAAGTCGTAGGTCAGGCGCATGGCCTTGCCGTCATGGCCAGCGACGGCGGTCACGGCGGAGTCCACATCAGTCGAAGCGTCGGCGGTCCACGGCGCAAGGCCCTCAAAGGCATCCAACACCCGTGTCTGGGCGGCGGCGGGCGTGGCGAACAGCAGGGTCAACGCTACGATCCAAAACGTTTTCAGCGCGCCCATGCCTCTACTCCATCGTCATCCTCGGGCTTGACCCGAAGATCAGGCGATCCGTCGCCCTGTCGTTATGAAAGGACGCACGAACCGACGTGCGTCCCGGTCTTCGTCTCGGCTCGTCGTCGCCTCTGATCCTCGGATCAAGTCCGAGGATGACGGAGCATGGCTTCAGCCCTTCACGCTGCCCGCGAGCATGCCGCGGATGTAGTAGCGTTGCAGGGCCAAAAAGAGGATCAGCACCGGGGCGACCGTCAGCACGGACCCGGCCATCATCATCTCGATGTCCTGAACATGCTCGCGCGACAGGGCGGCCAGGGCCACCGGCAGGGTGTAGTTGGACTGGTCCGTCAGAATGATCAACGGCCACAGAAAGTCGTTCCAACTGCCCAAAAACACGAACAAACCCAGGGTCACGATGATCGGCTGAAGCGTCGGCAGGACCACGCGGCGGAAGATCTGGCCTTCCGAGGCGCCGTCGATGCGGGCGGCCTCCAGCATCTCATCGGGGATGCTGAGCGCGTACTGACGCACCAGGAACAGGCCGAAGATGGAGGCCAGCCACGGCACCAGCGCCCCGGCGTAGGTATTCACCAGCCCCATGCCCTTCAGCATCAGAAACAGCGGCAGGGTGCCGATCTGGGCCGGGATGACCAGGGCGCCGACCAGCATCTGGAAGATGCGCTCCCGGCCCGCGAAGCGCAGCTTGGCGAAGGCGTAGCCGGCCGGAACGGTGAAGCCGAGGGCCAGGATGGTCGCCAGCGTCGCCAGGGCGAAACTGTTCCCCATGTAACGGCCCATGCCCTGACTGACGAACAGGTCGCGGTAGTGGTCGAAGGTGATGCGGCTGGGGATCAGCGGCGGCGGGAAATTCGCCGCCTCGCCGGTCGGCATCAGGCTGACCGAGACCATCCACAACAGCGGGAAAAGGACGATCAGAGCCACGACCGCGACGGCGAGGTTCAGCAGGATGACGCGGGGCTTCATGTCTCGGCCCCCATGCGGCGCGCGGCCCAGAGTTGGACCATGGTCACCGCGAAGATGCACAGGAACAGGATGAAGGCCACGGCGCTGGCGGAGCCGAGGTTCCACCATTTGAAGCCTTCCTCGTACATGAAATACAGTACCGTCACGGTCGACTGGGCCGGCCCGCCTTGCGTCATCACATAGGGTTCGGCGAACAGTTGGAAGAAGCCGGCCACCGAGATGATCGAAACCAGCAACAAGGTCGGGGCGATGGCCGGCAGGGTCACATGGCGGAACTGTTTCCACGGCCCGGCGCCGTCGATGCGCGCGGCCTCATAGAGGTCGTCCGGCACGGTCTGGAGAACCGCCAGGAAGATCAGCATATTGTAGCCGAAGATCTTCCACACCACGAACATCAGGATGGCGGGAATGGAGGTCTCGGGCTGGCCCAGCCAATCGACGGCGGGCAGGCCGACGGACTGCAGCGCCCAGTTGATGACGCCGTAGCGGGTGTGCAGCAGATAGCGCCAGACCACGGCGGTCGCGACCAGGGTTGTGACATAGGGGGCGAAGAACATCACCCGCCAGATCGGCCGCCACTTCACCACCCGCGCGTTCAGGATGACGGCGGCGGCCAGGGACGCCGCGATCGACAGGGGCACGCCCAGAACGCTGAACCACAGGGTGTTCTTCATCGCCCCCCAGAACAGGGGATTGGACAGCAACTGCTCATAGTTCCGCAGGCCGACGAAGCGTAGATTGTCGAGATCGGCCAGGGCGTAGATGTCGAAGTCGGTCAGACTGAGCAGCAGGGCCGACACGACCGGTATGACGAAGAAGATCGCGATGGCGATCAGGGCCGGGGCGACGAAGCCCCAGGCGGCGCGTTCGCGGCGGCCCATGCCGTGACGGCGCGCGGGCTTGGCGAAGGCGGCGGCGGCGGCGGCGGCGGCGGGCGCGTCGGTCATGTCGTGCGCCCCCGTTCCAGCATCCAGCGGCGTTTCTCCAACAGGCGGTCGGCGCGACGGTCGATCTCGGCGCCCGCGGCCTCGGGCGTGTATTCGCCACGCACCATACGCTCGGCCACGATCTGCATCTCGGTGACGATCCGCTCCCATTCCGGGGCCTTGGGCACGGCCTCGGCGCGGGCCAGTTGGGCCTCGAAGGCCTTCAGATAGGGATCGTTCGCCACCGACGGCGTGGACCAGGCGCTGCGACGCGCGGGCAGGTCGCCGGTGATGCGGGCGAACTCGGCCTGGACGCCCGGCTCCAGCAGATAGCGGACCAAGGCCCAGGCGGCCTCCTGGTTCGGCGAAGACTTGAACACGGCCAGGGATGAGCCGCCGGGGGCCGAGGCGCCGGGACCGGTCGGGCCGGGCACGCCGGCCGTCATCCAGCGCGTCTGAGGCGGCAGGCGACGGCGGAACTCGCCCACATTCCAGGGACCGGACATGTAGAAGCTGAAATAGCCGCGCGCGAACTCGGTCCAGACGTTGGAGATCTGGGTGTTGGAGGCGACGGGCGCCAAACCCTCGTCGAACAGGCTCTTGTAGAAGGCCAGGGCCGCGACAAAGCCGGGGCTGGCGAAGTTGCCGCGCGTGGCTTGATCGACCAGCAGCGGCTCATCGACCTGAAGTCCAAACGTCAAAAGCTGCTCGAACTCATTGATCGGCAGCAGGATCGCATAGTTCCCCTGCCCCGCAGCGCGCTTGACCGCATGCATGGCGCGCTTCCAGTCGGCCCAGGTCGTGGGCATCTGGTCCCAGCCCGCACGGGCCAACAGATCGGCGCGATAGAACAACAGGCGGGTGTCCACATACCAGGGCGTGGCCATGGCGCGGCCGTCGACGGCGTTGGTGTCCAGCACCGCCGGGAACTGGTCGGTCAAGAGATCGCGCGCGGCCGTCGGCGTCGGCGACAGGGCGCCGATGGCCGACAGCTCCGCCACCCAGGTGTTGCCGATCTGGCTGACGTCCGGCAGCGAGTCCCCGGCGTAGGAGGTCAACAGCTTCTCATGCGCCGCCGTCCAGGGGACGATCTGGATCTGGACCTTCACGCCGGGATTGCGGCGCTCGAACTCGGGGATCAGATCGCCGACGTGGTCGCCTTCGTTGCCCATGGCCCAGAAACGCAGGCGCGTGACGCCGTCGTTCGCGCCGGAACAGGCCGACAGGCCCGACGCCGCCGCCCCGGCCAACAGGCCCAGCGCCGCGCGACGATCAGGCCGGGTCTGGATCATGCCTTGTCCAGCCAACCGCCGGTGAAGCCCGCGCGTTTGAGGCCCCGGATCAGGTTCGGCTCGCCGCGCATCCGCTTCCAGACGATGTCGGAGCGGTGGTTCTCGGTCATGACCACGATCGGTCCCTGGTCGATGCCCAGATAGTCGCCATCGACCCAGCCCACGCCCGGGACCAGCTTGCCGTGCATCAGCGCGGGGATGCGGTCGGCGGTCGTCAGGGTGGGGTTGAACGAATCCAGGAAGCCCCACTGGGTGTAGATTCCGGCACCGTATTTGGCCTTCATCGCCTTGACGCAGGCGGTGACGTCTTCCGGCGCGAACGGCAGGGAGGCGGCGGCGGCCGTGGGCGCGATCGTGCCGTCGTCGCGGTCGCCGGGACCGCGCGCCGAATAGCTGAAGAATTCGCGCTCACGCCCGCCGATGGTCGCCTTGAAGTCGCCAGGACCGTCACAGGCGGTCAGCCCCCAGACATCGGCCGAATAGCCGGCCCAGCCCATCGGATTGTCGACGGCGTATTTCTTTTGCGCCTGAACCGCGCGGCGGCTGTTCTCGAAATAGTCGAAGGGGCGGTCGATCTCGGCCGACTTGGCGCGCATCCAGGCGTCCTGAACGCCGCGGAAGTCGATGAACATATGGCTGTACTGGTGGCCGAACATCGGCGCGAAATGCAGGTGCGCGGGTCCCCGTTCGTCGGTCCAGCTCCGGCCATAGGCGCCGGTCCACTGGCTCCAGACGCCCTCGCCCACCGGATGGGTCGAACTGCCCAGGGCCAGCAGCAGCACGATCATGCCCTCGTTATAGACGTGCCAGTCGTGCGGGATGTGGCCCGTCTCAGGGTGCCAGCCCATAGAGATCAGGTCGGGTCGCACGACCGCCCAGTCCCATTCGATCCGGTCATAGATCGCCTGGGCCAGGCGACGGATCTCGGCCTCGTCGGCATGGTCGCCATCGAACCAGCGCGCGGCGAACAACATGCCCGCGACCAGCAGGGCCGTGTCGACCGTCGACAGCTCGGTGGTTCCGAACCGGTGGCCGGTCTTCATGTCGAGGAAGTGGTAGAAGAAGCCCTTGTAGCCGCCGTTCCCGGTCGGCTCGGGTCCCTGCGGCAGGTCGTGGAAGAAGCGCAGGGTGGTCAGGGTGCGCGTGCGCGCCTCGTCCCGCTGCATCCAGCCGCGCTCGACGCCGACGGGCCAGCAGGCCAGGGCGAAGCCGACGGCGGCGACGGAGGCGAAACTCTCGGTCGGCCAACGGTCGCGAGTCAGGCCGTTGGAACGGTCGGTGGCCTGCAGGAACCAACGGAAGGTGCGCTCCTGAAGTTCGTCGATCTCGGGGTCCAGCGTCAGGGGCGTGGACGCATGGCCGCGGGTCCCACAGGCGCCCAGGGCCAGCGCGACGGCCCCGGCGGTCGATCCCATCAAGAACAGTCGACGATCCATGGGGCGGTCTCTCAACGCGAAACACTCATACCAAAAAAGAAGGGCCGCCTCCCCCATGCGCGGGAGGCGGCCCAAGGGTCAGGAGTCTTTACCAGCTATAGCGCAGCGTGAACTGGAAGGTCCGCGTGGGCAGGGCCTGCGACGTCGGAAGCCCGAAGGTCGGGTTCAGGGCGGCGGTGGCCGAGTTGCTGGTCCGATAGGTCTGGTTGAAGCCGTTGTAGTTGTGGAAGTCGAAGATGTTGATGCCGTCCACGATGGCTTCGATGCGTTGGCCGTTGATGTTGAAGGTCTTGGCCAAGCGCAGGTCGATCTGACGGGTCGCGAACTCCAGACCCGGCAGGAAGGGACGGCGCTCGGGATAGGCAGCGTACCAGTTCGGCTTGCCCCCGTCATAGTTGAACATGGTGAAGGGGCGGCCCGAACCCAGGGTGATGACCGACGAGGCCTTCACATCCCAGGGCAGGCGCAGGGTGCCCGAGGCGACAATGCGGTGACGCTCCACTCCCGGCGTGTTGAACCAGGGCGAGACGTCGGGCGTCATATAGTCGAAGTCGAACGGCGACATGTTCTGGTCGCGGCTGCCGTTCTGTTCACCGTCGGCCAGGGTGTAGGCGACGTTGAAGCCATAACCGCTGACCTCGGTATAGGGGCGGTCGATGGTCAGATACATGGCCTTGTAGCGACGCTCACGGTCGTTGTGGGCATAGAAGACGCTGTCGTTGAAGGCGTAGGGCTGGCTGGTGTTGGGGTTGGTGAATTGCGACGGCCGCACCGTGATGGCGTTGGAATCGTTGACGTTCAGACGGTTCCAACCGAACTCGTCGTTCGTCTTGGAATAGGAGAAGGTCAGGGCCACCTGGATGTCGTCGAACCGTTGACGAATGCCCAGGTTGAACTGGTCCGTATAGGGCACCTTCAGATCGTTCTTGATCAGGAAGATCTCGCCCCGCCCCTGAACACCGCCCAGCAGGGCGTCCAGCCCGGCGCGGGTCGCATAGATGGGGTTCCAGGCGATGGTGTCCGTGCGTCCGCCGAAGGCACCGCCCGACGGCGAGAAGTAGATGTCGCGCGACAGGTTGAACGGCGAGAACCGTTCCGAGTTGGCGAAGTTGAAGCCGACACGGTCATAGTAGCGCCCGGCGCCGCCGAACAACACGGTGTGTTCGTCGCCGAACACGTCGTAGCTGAAGCCGATCCGGGGCTGGAAGGCGCCCTTGAAGCCGTCGCGGTCGCCGTCCGAGATATAGTCGTTGATGTCGACACGACGGACATAGGTCGGATCGGCGACGATGCGGGCCAGCACGTCGCGGATGACCTGAGGCGTGGTCCAGTCGTTGTTGAAGGCGTTGGTCTCATAATCCCAACGGATGCCCAGGTTCAGTTCAAGCCGGTCGGTGACCTGCCAGTCGTCCTGGATGTAGAGACCGATCTGTTCGTTCGAGACGTCGGTCGGCACGGTGGGCAGGTTCAGCGACACCCGCGTCGGAATGGTGGTCGAACCGAAGATGTCCGGGTTGGCCGTCACGTCATAGGTGTACTGCGGGTTCCGGTTGAAATACTTCTGCACATAGTAGTCGCGCATGACGTATTTTGCGCCCATCTTGACCGTGTGACGGCCCATCCATTCGATCTCGTTGAACGTCAGATCGTTACGGAACGTCAGGCCTTCGTCCCGAATGTCCTGGTTGTTGGTGCCGCCGCCGCCGCCGAAGATGAAGTCGCCGGTGTTGTAGTTGAACTGGAAGCCCGCCGTGGTCGTGGAATTGTCGCGATAGGCGATATAGCGCGTTCCCGGCGCGTCGAAGTTGAGCGCATGCGGGTTGTACTGGGACAGCATATATTCGACAGAGAAGACGTTCAGGAAGCTGTCGCCCTGGAACTGGTGCTTCAGAACCGCCGTGCGCACGTCGATGTCGATGGCGTTGGCGCGGGTGTAAGCGTTCTGCCCGCCAAAGTCGCGGATGTCCTGCTCAGTGCGATAGGTCGCGCTCAGCTCCACGATCTGACGGTTGTCGATCTGCCAGGACAGCTTGCCGAACACCAGGTCCTGTTCGAACGGCGCCTCGAACGTGCCGAGCTGGGTGTCGAACAGGCTGGTGAATTCAGTGCGGTTCAGGAACACCGAATTGCTGCGCGTCTCGTCCTTGCGCTCATAGCTCAGGAAATAGTGCAGGGTGTCGCGGATGATCGGGCCGGCGACATAGCCGCCGTATTGCAGGCGATCCAGTTGCGGCTTGGCCTCGCCCCGGCGCTGCGAGAAGACGTTCTGCGAGGTCCAGTCCGTGTCCTGATAGGTCACGAACATATTGCCGTGCAGGTCGTTGGAACCCGAGCGGGTCACGGCGCTGATAATGGCCGAGGAGGCCTGTTCGTACTCGGCCTTGAAATTCTGGGTCAAGACGCGGAATTCCGCCACGGCCGCCTGCGGGAACGGGTTGCCGCGGCTGTCGTCTTGGCCGGCCACGCCGCCGTCGATGATGTTCGACTTCAGGTTCTGACCGTCGATGAAGACGTTGATGGCGTTGGCCGACTGGGCGCCGGCGTAGATGGTGCGTTCGGCCGGGTCCTGCTGGACCACCACGCCGGGGGCCAGGGCGGCGAAGTTCAGGAAGTTGCGGTCGACCTGGGGCAGGTCGTTGATCTGCTGCTGGGTCACATTGGTGGCGACTTCGGGGGTGCGGACCTCGAACAGGCGGCGGCCGACCACCACCACGTCCTCAACGGTCGTGCCCGAACCGGGCGCGCGGGCGGCGACGTCGAGATCGAGCGTCGCGACCTGGCCCACGCCGATCGTGACCACGTCGCTGGCGGACTGGCCGTCCGCGGTGGTGACCGCGACGCTATAGGTGCCGGGCCGCAGGCCGGGCACGACATAGGCGCCGTCGCCGCCGATGCGCCCGCGGCTGACGAAGCCGGTGTTCACGTCCGTGAGGGTGATCGAACCGCCGGTCTCGGCCCGGCCGCTGTCATAGACCGAACCGCGCAGGGTGGCGGTCGAGATCTGGGCCGCGGCGCCGCCCGCGATCAGCAGCGAGGCGGCGACCGCCAGGGCCGAGGCGGTCCCCAGGGTGCGGATGCGGTGGGTGGATCTGGACATGGTGATATTCCCCCTCAGGAAGCGAGAACCGGTTCGGGACGAGACCCGCCGGAAGGTTTCAGGACGACGGTGCTGCTGGACTGACGAACGACCAGTTCGGGCGTGACGACCTCGCGAGAGGCGTCGGCTCGGTCGGGACCGTCGATCATTCCGACCAGGCGCTCCAGCGCGCGTCGGCCGGTTTCGGCGATGTTGATGCGCATGGTCGTCAGCGACGGACGCATCAGGGCGGCGATGGGCACGTCGTCGAAACCGACCACGGCCACATCTTCGGGACAGCGGACGCCCCGGTCTTGCAAGGCCAGGAGCGCGCCCACGGCCATCATGTCGTTGGCGGCGAAGACCGCGTCGGGCCGCGAAGGGCCGGACAGCAGGCCCAGACAGGCCGCATGGCCCGCCGCCTGGGTGAAATCGCCCTGGACGCTGACGGGCTTCAGGCCCGCGTCGCGCATGGCCTTCTGATAGCCGGCCAGACGGGCCTGGGCCTCGGCGTTGTGCAGCGGGCCGCCGATATGGGCGATGCGCGTGCGGCCCTGGGCGATCAGATGCTGGACCGCCGCGACGGCGCCGTCATGGTTGTCGACGACGATCGAGGGCCGTTTGGCGTCCACGGCGCCGCCGTTCATCAGCAGCACGGGCAGACCGCCCGCCAGGCTGCCGGCCAGCTTTTCGGCGTCGAGATGGGGCGACAGCACGATCAGGCCATCGACCCGCCCGCGCATCGAGCGGATGGCGGCGGCCGCCTCTTCCGCATGGTCGTGCGAACTGGAGACGATCAGGTGATAGCCTGCGTGACGCGCGGCCAGGTCTAGGCCGCGGATCAGCTCGGAGAAGAATTCGCCGAACAGGTCAGGCAGAATCACGCCGACGCTGTTGGTCTTGCTGGTCGACAGGCTGCGGGCGCCGCTGTGCGGGACGTAGCTGAGGGCCTCGACCGCCTCCATGACGCGGGCGCGGGTCGCCTCGGTCACCTGGCCGGCGCCGGTCAGCACGCGCGACACCGAGGCCACCGAGACCCCCGCGCGGCCCGCGACGTCGCGAATCGTGGCCGGCTTCACCATGCCGACCGTCGCGCGCCGATGTCAGGGATCGCCCCGTTTTCCAACTCGTCCTCCCTGTCCCGCCGGTCCCGGCTCCCTTATTGAGAGTCCGTCCGCGAAAAACTTGTAACCGATTACATGACACACTAGCCATCCGCCCCGCAAGTGCCCTAGTTTGGCCACACCCGACGCGCTGACAGCGCCCCTCCCTCCGCGACCCGGCCGCAAACCGGCGCGGAACCTCAGTGACCACGTATCGACAAGGCAGGCCCGAATGAGCGCCAGGTATCAGTTTCCCGACGGTTTTCTGTGGGGCGCGGCGACCGCGGCCTATCAGATCGAGGGGTCCTCGATGGCCGATGGCGCGGGCGAGTCGATCTGGGACCGATTCAGCCACACTCCGGGCAAGATGCTGAACGGCGACACCGGCGACGTGGCCTGCGACCACTACAACCGCTGGCGTGAAGACATCGAACTGATGAAGCGTCTGAACCTTCAGGCGTACCGGTTTTCGGTCAGTTGGAGCCGGGTGATTCCCGAGGGTCGCGGCGCGATCAATCCGAAGGGTCTGGACTTCTACGACCGTCTGGTCGACGGCCTTCTGGAGGCCGGAATCACGCCGCTTTGCACCCTGTATCACTGGGATTTGCCGGCGGCGCTGGATGATCGGGGCGGCTGGCTGAACCCCGACATCGCCGACTGGTTCGCCGACTACGGCCAGGTGCTGTTCGAGAAGTTCGACGGCCGGGTAAAGACCTGGGGCACGATCAACGAACCGTGGGTCATCGTCGACGGCGGCTATCTGCACGGCGCCCTGGCGCCGGGCCACAACTCGGCCTTCGAGGCGGTGATCGCCGGTCACAATGTGTTACGCGCCCACGGAGCGGCAGTGAAACGCTATCGCCAGGTCGGCAAGCACGACATCGGCATCGTCTTGAACATCGAGCCGAAATACCGCGCCTCGGACAAGCCCGAGGACGAGGCCGCGCGCCGTCGCGCCGAGGCTCAGATGAACCGCTGGTTCCTGGACCCGCTGATGGGCCGCGGCTACCCCGAGGAGTTGAAGGACGTCTATGGCGAGGCCTGGCGCGAATTCCCGGCCGAGGATTTCGAACTGATCGCCCAGCCGACCGACTGGATGGGCCTGAACTGGTACACCCGCTCGGTGCCCGAGAACGCGCCCGACGCCTGGCCGGTGCGCGCCCGGCCGGTGAAACAGGTCCAGCACGCCCATACCGAGACCGGCTGGGAAGTCTTCCCGCAAGGGTTGACCGACACCCTGGTCTGGCTGCACGAACAGACCAACGGCCTGCCGCTGATGGTCACCGAGAACGGCTCGGCCTGGTACGATCCGCCCCACGCCATCGACGGCCGCATCCACGACCCGATGCGGGTCGACTATCTGAAGAACCACCTGAAGGCGGCGCACGACGCCATCGGCAAGGGCGTGGACCTGCGCGGCTATATGGCCTGGTCGCTGCTGGACAATCTGGAATGGTCGCTGGGCTATTCCAAGCGGTTCGGCATCACCCACGTGAACTTCCTGACCCAGGAGCGGACCATCAAGGATTCGGGTCTGCTGTACGCCGAGGTGATCAAGACCCACGGCGCGGTGCTGGACACATTTTATTAGGCGGCTTCGGGCGCAACGTCGCCATCGGTCCACTCCGGCTCACCAAAGGCCGCAGCAAACAGGATGGCGCGCAGTTGCGCGGGCGGCCCAAGGCGTGGGGAAAAGTACAGACCTCCCCATCGACGCCCTTCGACGGATATGTCGTAGCCTGTGATCGGCCCATCCGGGCGCAGATCGACGCCTCCTCCCAGCAGCGGGATTTCGGCGTCCATGAAACGCGGCGCCGACCAGAGGCAAGGGTCTGCGAGTAAGGCGGCGATACGGGAGCGGACAGTGTCATTCAGTTCGACTCGCCGCCAAGGGGACCAGACACCCCAGGGATCGTCGGGATTCTGGCGGGCGTAAGCCTCCCATCCACTCGATGAGCGACGAGCCACGACCTCGCGCGCCTTGTCTTCGGTGGAGAGCGGCGCGCGGCTGCTCCAAATTCGCAGACTGACGACCGGATTGGCCGTTCGCCAATTCACGTCGAGCGGCGCATTCGCCCAGCTCGCCCAAGCGGTCTCCAGGGATTGTTCCGTCGGATCGTCGTTCAAATGAGTTGGCAAACGAGCGCGATCCACGGCTCTGAACGCGGGACATTGATCCAGTACGGGCGGCGCGGGCCGGCTGGCCGGATACGGCGCCAGGACGGCGGACAATCCGACAAGCACCGTAACTGGCCCTCTCATTGTCATGGCGCCGACTGAACCCGCGCATAGAAAACTTCGATCAGGTCGAGCCGGTCCTGGAACGGCGTCGGCTTGGCCTCGGGTCCATCGTTGGTGAACTCCAGCAGCCGATCCGGTTCGCGGCCGAACTCGGGCCAGGCGGGGCGGCCCTGGCCGTTCGGATCGCCGATCTTGGCGAAGGTCGTCCAATAGTCGGCCATGGCGGTCGCGGCGCGGGCATCCCGGTCGCCCAGCGGACGCCCGACCGTGTGCAGATTGTCGAAGACATAGGGCCGTTCCGACGCATGGGTGGCGCCGCCGCTGGGTTCGGGATTGGAATCCGGCACGACGTCGAAACGATAGAGGAAGGTCGGATTGCCCGCCCGGGCATGCAGCCGGGCCAAGGCCCGCACCGGCTCGTTGAAGGCCAGGTCGCTGACGACATGGGCGTTGTAGCCGTCCAGACCGCCATAGGCCGCGTGGAAGGCGACACGCTCATCCACGGTCATGGCGTCGTCCAGTTCGCCATAGGGGCTGACCTCGGTCGGCCTGACCCACCAGAACTCGGCGCTGTTCGTGCCCAGGATCAACGGAACCGGCGCCTGACGCCCGGCCGCGAAGGCGGTCATGACGTCCTCGGTCACCACCTGGCCGTCGATCGGCAGGTTGTCGCCGCCGTAGAAGCTGGGCGCGGGGCGCAGCAGCCGTTCGGCCGGGACCGCGCGTAAGGCCTCGGCCGAGGCGCCGATCCTCGCCTGGTCGGCCCAGGCCGCGCCGCGATCCTGCAATGACGGTCGGCCTGAGGCGCTGGGCTGGTCCAGCGGCGCGCCCTCGTCACGGCCCAGACCCGACTGGATCACCGCCTTGTGGAACAGACCCCGCGCACGCGGCGAGATCATCAGCCGCGTCACGGCCGCGCCGCCCGCCGACTCACCGAAGACAGTGACGTTCCCGGCGTCGCCGCCGAAGCCGCCGATATTGTCGTGCACCCATTCCAGGGCGGCGACGATGTCCATCATGCCGTAGTTGCCGCCCACCTCGCCGTTCGGCCGCTCAGCCGCCAGGGCGGGATGATCGAAGAAGCCGAGACGGCCTAGGCGGTAGTTGATCGTCACCACCACCACGCCGCGCCGCGCCAGGTTCGCGCCGTCGTACAGGGCCGCCGTGCCCGAACCATTGTTGAAGCCGCCGCCGTGGATCCAGACCATGACCGGCAGCGGTCCCGCCCGGTTCGTCGGCGTCCAGACGTTCAGGGTCAGGCAGTCCTCGCTCATCGGCGGGGGACCGACGCCGGGGTCGCCGTTGGCGGGCGGCTGGACGCACAGGGCGCCGTAATCGACGGCCGGGCGCGGATCGGTCCAGGTCGGTGCGGCCTGGGGCGGACGCCAACGCAGCGGCCCGACCGGCGGCGCAGCGTAGGGCAGCCCCTTGAAGCTCTCGATCCCCTCGGCCGTGCGGCCGACCACCGGTCCCTGACGGGTCTCGGCGCGCGGGGCGTCGGGTGCGGACGGGACGGTCATCAGGGTCAAGGCGGCGAACAGACTGGCGAGGATCATCAAGCCACCCTAGAGGCCGCGCGCCCGCCGCGAAGTCAAAAATCGTGACGAATCGGAACCAGGTCCGGCCGTGATCGTTCTGGCGTCGCGCGAAAGCGGGGCCGGCGTTGAAGCAATTGGCGAAATCGGACGACCAGGCCTTTGACGCCGGATACGATCTCGGCTCGTCCCACCGGGCCGCCGCGACCATCGCGCATCACAGCCTGGCCTTGGAGACCCAACACGACCGCCTGGTCGAAATGTTCATGCAGGCGCCGGGATTCATCGCCGTCCTGGGCGGGCCGAGCCATGTGATCCAACTGACCAACGAGGCCTATCTGCGCCTGGTCGGCCGCGACGGGATCGAGGGGCGGCCGATCCGCGACGCCTTGCCGGACATCGTCGGCCAGGGCTTTTTTGAACGATTGGACGCCGTCTACGCCACCGGCGAACCCTATGAGGGCCGCCACCAGTCGGTGCGGCTGGTGCGCACGCCGAACGGGCCGCCCGAGGAGGTGTGGCTGGACTTCATCTATCAGCCGATCCGCGACAGCGACGGCGGCGTGGCGGGCATCTTCGTCCAGGGTCAGGACGTCACCGACACGGTGCGCGCGGCCGAGCGCCAGAAGCTGATGATCGACGAGTTGAACCATCGGGTGAAGAACACCCTGGCCACGGTGCAGTCGATCGCCATGCAGACCGCCCGGCACCACCCCGATCCGCAACGGTTCGCCGAGGCCTTTCAGGCGCGGCTGATGTCGCTGTCGCACACCCACGACCTGTTGACCCGCAGCCATTGGGAGGGCGCCGATCTGCGCGCGGTCTTGCAGCATGAGACGGACGCGCGCGGAGGTCCCACGCGGATCGTGCCGAACGGCCCGCCCGTAGCGCTGGATTCCGCCCAAGCCCTGTCGCTGGGGATGATCTTTCACGAACTGGCGACCAACGCCGGCAAGTACGGCGCCCTGTCGACGCCCGACGGCCGGGTGTTCGTGGACTGGTCCCTGGCCGACCAGCGCGCGCCGCGCCTGACCCTGAACTGGCGCGAGAGCGGCGGCCCGCCGGTGGCCGAGCCGCACAGGCGCGGTTTCGGCAGTCGGCTGATCGAACGGAACGTCCGGCACGATCTGGCGGGCGAGGTCGAACTGGACTACGCAGCAGGAGGATTCACGGCGGAAATTTCTCTTCCGCTGGACAAGGGGCGCTAGACGCGATGGACGGACTGGCGGGCAAGCGCATTTTGGTGGTCGAGGATGAATCGCTCGTCGCCATGCTGATCGAGACGATCCTGGAAGACCTGGGCTGCACGCCCGTCGGACCCGCCGCCTCGGTCGATGAGGGCCTGGCCCTGGCGCGTGGAAACGCGGTGATCGACGCCGCCCTGCTGGACGTCAATGTGGCCGGGCGTCAGGTGTTTCCGGTGGCCGAGGCGCTGGCGGCGCGCGGCGTGCCCTTCGTCTTCTCGACCGGCTATGGCGAGGCGGGCCTGCCCGACGAATGGCGCGGCCGCCCGACCTTGCAGAAGCCCTTCACCGAAGACGCGGTGCAGACGGCGATCCGCGCCGCGCTAAGCCTCTAGCGCCTCAGATCCTTCAGCACGGCGTGGGCGGCGTTGTGGCCCGGCGCGCCGGTGACGCCGCCGCCCGGATGCGCCCCGGCGCCGCACAGATACAGGCCCGGAACCGGCATCCGGTGATCGGCGTGGCCCAGCACCGGCCGGGCGCTGAACAACTGATCCAGCGTCAGCCGCCCGTGGAAGATGTCGCCGCCGACCAGGCCGAAGCGCCGCTCCAGATCGCGCGGTCCCAGCGCCAGCCGCCCCACGACCGACGCCTTGAACCCCGGCGCATGACGCTCGACCGTCTCGATCATCAGATCAGCCACCGTGTCGCGATGCGCGTCCGCCAGGTCGGGCGAGACATGCTGACAGAACAGGCTGGCGACGTGCTGACCCGCGGGCGCCAGACTGTCGTCCAGGGTCGAGGGGATCAGCATTTCGACGATGGGATTGGACGACCAGCCGTTCAGACGCGCTTCGGCATGGGCGCGGTCCATATAGGCCAGGCTGGGGGCGATGATGATCCCGGCGGTCAGGTGATCGCCCTTCTCCGGCAGGGCCGTGAAGCGCGGCAGCTCCGACAAGGCGACGTTCATGCGGAAGGTGCCCGAGCCGGACGCATAGCGGCCCATCCGCTCGGTGAAGTCGGCCGGGACCATGGCCGGATCAACCAGACGGTCGAATAGCAGGCGCGGGTGCAGGTTGGAGACGACGGCGCGGGCGCGGATCGTCTCACCCGCCTCGGTGACGGCCCCGATCGCCCTGCCCTTTTCGGTCAGAACCTCGGCGACCGGCGCATCCAGCCGGATATCGACGCCTTGTTCAGCACAGGCCGCGGCCATGGCCTGGGTGATGGCGCCCATGCCGCCGACGGCGTGGCCCCAGGCGCCCTTCTTGCCGTTCACCTCGCCGAAGACATGGTGCAGCAGCACATAGGCCGAGCCGGGGGTATAGGGGCTGGCGTAGTTGCCGACCACGCTGTCGAAACCGAACAGGGCCTTGATCGGATCGCTGTCGAACCAGCCGTCCAGCCAGTCGCCCGCCGACTTGGCGAACAGGTCCAAGAGGTCGCGCCGTCCCTGCACGTCCAGCGCCGCCGCCTGACGCCCCAGACGCCCGGCCGACAACAGCTCCGGCAGGGCCGACAGCCAGCCGCCCTCGGCCATGTTCGGCGGCGCGCGCAGGACCCAGTCACGCAGGACGGCGGCCACGACCTCAAGCCGCTGTTCGTATTCCGGCAGGCGTTCGGCGTCGCAGGTGGAGAATTTGGCGACCTGCGTCTGGGTCAGCCCCTCGCCCGCCAGCAGATAGCGGCCGTCATCCAGCGGCAGGAAGTTGGCCATCCTGCGCTCGACCACCCGCAGGCCGTGCCGGGCCAGGTCCATGTCGGCGATGACGCGCGGGTTCAGCAGGCTGACGGTGTAGCTGGCGGTCGAGTTACGGAAGCCGGGGTGGAATTCCTCGGTCACCGCCGCCCCGCCGACGACGCCGCGCCGTTCCAGCACCGTCACCTTCAGCCCGGCGCGCGCCAGATAGAAGGCGCAGACCAGCCCGTTGTGGCCGCCGCCCAGGATGACGACGTCGGTCATCGCCCCGGCCATGGATCAGGCGGCGGGGGAAGAGCGGGCCATGCGCTCGCCCAGCTCGGTCAGCGCCCGACCCTTGTCCATGACGACCTGGCCGCAACGCTGTGCATTGGCGTTGAGATCCGCGTCGGTCAGGGTCGTGACGAATTCGTGGAACCGCTCCAGCCAGTCCGTCCGAGCGTCTCGCCCCTCAAGCCTGCCGAGGAAGTAGAAGACACCGACGGCCGCGCTTTCGGCCTGTCCAGGCTGGGAGGCCAGCACGCTGTAAAGCGCCATGCAGTGCAGATCGGCGGTCTCTTCGGCGCTCAACGGCCGTTCCGGTTTCGACTGCGCCAGGGTCGGCGCAGGGGTCAGGACCGACACCGCCAGCACGGCCGACACGGCCAAGAGGGTTTTTCTCATCCGGCGTCTCCTTCGGCGACCGTGGCCAGGACGGCGCCGTCTGGCGCCTGATCGCCGACCGCGACATTGACGGCTTCGACCACCCCGTCGAACGGCGCGGTCAGAGCGTGCTCCATCTTCATGGCTTCCAACACCACCACGGTCTGGCCCTTGGTCACCGCATCCCCGGCCTTGACCGGCACGGCGACGATCCGGCCCGGCATGGGCGCGCGCAGAGAGCCGTCGGAGGCTGTGCCGGTCGCCCCTGAACCTCGGGCCGACTCGGCACCCGAGCTGATCTCATAAGCCTCGCCATCGAGGAAGAGCACGGGGCGACCGATGGCCTGGTTCAGCCGAACGCCATCCACGACCAGGCGCGCACCCTCGTCGATGACGGATGTCGAACAACCATCGATGAGAACCCGCCATGTCAAACGGTCTCGCCAGTTGTCGCTCCGGTTGTCCGGCAGGCTGGCGTCACCGATCACAAGTTGGCCATTGATCTTGATGCGCTGTTCGCTGCGTTCAGAACCGTTCAATCGAAAACCGTGCGCGCCGGTCATCGAACTCCAGACATCCGCCTCCCACTCTCCTCGGCGACTGAGATTCTCCATGCCCGCAAGCGCCAGACCGGCGGCCTTGACGGCATGCGGCATGTCAGAGGCGAGCAGAGATTCGAGTTCAGCGGCGATAAAGCCCGTGTCGACGTCGCCGGCCACGAAACGTGGATGTGAAGCGCAGCGAGCAAGGAAGGCTGCATTGGTCTTGATGGGCCAGACCTCGACCTGACGGCACAGATGGGCGAGCTGCGCCGCCGCATCTTCCCGAGTGTCGGCCTCCACGATGAGTTTGGCGATCATGGGATCGTAGAACTGACTGACCTCGCCGCCTTCTTCGACCCCGGTATCGACGCGATGTTCGTAAGGTAGGGAGAAGCGCTCCAGCTTGCCGATGCTGGGCAGGAAGCCGTTCGCGGGGTCTTCGGCGTACAGCCGCGCCTCCATGGCCCAGCCTTTCAGCGCGATCTGATCCTGCTTCAGCGGCAGGGGTTCGCCCGCCGCCACGCGGAACTGCCATTCGACCAGATCGACGCCGGTGACGGCCTCGGTCACCGGGTGTTCGACTTGCAGCCGGGTGTTCATCTCCATGAACCAGATGCGGTCGGCCTTCAGCCCGTCCGAAGCGTCGGCGATGAACTCGACCGTGCCCGCGCCCACATAGTTCACCGCCTGGGCGGCGCGGACGGCGGCGGCGGTGACGGCGGCGCGGGCGGCGTCGTCCATGCCGGGCGCCGGGGCCTCCTCGATCACCTTCTGGTGGCGGCGTTGCAGGCTGCAGTCACGCTCGAACAGGTGGACGACATTGCCGTGGCCGTCGCCGAACACCTGCACCTCGATATGGCGCGGACGGGTGATGTAGCTTTCGATCAGCACGCGCGGATCGCCGAAGGACGACTGGCCCTCGCGCTGGGCGCTGGCCAGACCGTCGGCGAAATCCTCAGGCCGGTCGACGCGCTTCATGCCCTTGCCGCCGCCCCCGGCCACGGCCTTGATCAGCACCGGATAGCCGATGCGGGCGGCCTCTGCCGTCAGATGCTCCGTCGACTGGTCCGCGCCTTGATAGCCGGGCGTGACCGGCACGCCCGCCTGATCCATCAGATTCTTGGCCGCGTCCTTCAGGCCCATGGCGCGGATGGCGGATGGCGGCGGGCCGATCCAGACGATGCCGGCGGCCATGACGGCCTCGGCGAAGTCGGCGTTCTCGGACAGGAAGCCATAGCCGGGATGGATGGCCTCGGCGCCGGTCTGTTTGGCGGCGGCCAGCACCTTGGCGGCGTCCAGATAGGACTCCCGCGCCGGGGCCGGGCCGATCAGCACGGCCTCATCGGCCTCACGCACATGCAGGGCGTCGGCGTCGGCCTCGGAATAGACGGCGACGGTGCGCACGCCCATGCGCTTGGCGGTGCGGAAGACGCGGCAGGCGATCTCGCCGCGATTGGCGACCAGGACGGACTTGAACATGGGCCACCGTTAGCCAATCGGCGGGATCGGGGGAAGGCGTCGCGTCATGCGGGCAACGCCATGGCGATGTCGGACGCAGGCGGCTATGAGAGCGGGTCGCATCCACCCGGAGGCCTTCCTTGTCGCGTAATCCGTTCGATCGCCTTGGGCGTGTCCTCCGCAAGCGTATGCGCAATTGGTTGTCCCAACCGCCTGTGAGCGTCGCCCCCGGGCAGCCGGCGCCGACGGCGGGGATGCCGATTGAAGAGCGGATGACCAGGCTTGAGCACCTGAACCACTCCATTTTCATGGAGGCCAAGGAGATCAAGCTGATGCTGGCGGCCCATACCCTACCCCCTGCCTCGGTCTGGAAAGGCAAGCCGGAGAACATTGAGGGCGCCCCAGGCGTCAACGCCTTCCCCATGTCGACCATCTGTCGCCAGGACAGTTTCGAGCAGCCGCATTTCGCTTATTGGGCGCGCCGCATCGGCGAGGGTGTGCGCTATCACCGCAAGCTGTGGGAATTCGTCTTCGTCCTGCAGAGCTTGTGGGAGCGTGGCGTCATCAAGCCCGGCGCCAAGGGCCTGGGATTCGGCGTTGGGCAGGAGGCCTTGCCCGCCTTCTTCGCTTCGCAAGGCGTGCGCATCATGGCTACGGACATGACCGCCGAACAGGCGGCCCGCGCCGGCTGGATCGCCAGCAACGAGCACGCGGCGGGCAAGGCCGCCCTCGCCCGACCGGGCATCTGTCCGCCAGAACTGTTCGAGACCAATGTCGATTTCAGCGTCTGCGACATGAACGCCATTCCCGAGACCCTGCGGGGCTTCGACTTCTGCTGGTCGGCCTGCGCCTTCGAGCATTTGGGATCGATCGAGGCGGGTCTGCAGTTCGTCGAGAACTCTCTGGACACGCTGAAGCCCGGCGGCTGGGCCGTCCACACCAGCGAATACACCATGAGTTCAAACGACGTGACCATCGCCACGGGCGACACCGTCCTGTTCCGCAAGCGGGATTACGAGGAACTTGCCCGCCGTCTGACCGAGAAGGGCCACCACGTCGCGCCGTTCGACTTCACGCCCGGCGACGGGCCGATCGACCGCTATCTGGACATCCTGCCCTATCGACCCGAGCCGCACGTCATCATGGCCCTGTGGGGTCACCAGACGACTTCGATCGGCGTGATCGTGCAGAAAGCGGGCGGTTAGGCCGCCGCCTACTCCGCCCAGCGGGCCTTGCGCTTGTCCAGGAAGGCGCGGACGCCTTCCTGGCCCTCGTCCGAGACGCGGGCGCGGGCGATGCGTTTGGCGGTGTCTTCCATCAGGCCGTGATCGATCCGCCTGCCCGCCACATCGTGGACCAGGCGTTTGGCGTCGCCCATGGCGCCGGGCGCGCAGGCGCGGACGGACTGGCTGAAGTCGGCGATGAAGGCGTCGATCTGGTCCGCATCGTCCAGGACTTGATCGACCAGGCCGAACCACTGGGCCGCCTCGGCGTCGAAGACGTCGCCGGTCAGGAACAGGGCGCGGGCGGTGCGGGCGCCGACGGCTTCGATCACATAAGGGGCGATGGTCGCCGGGATCAGGCCCAGCTTGACTTCCGAGAAGGCGAATTTGGCGCCCTTGACGGCCACGGCCATGTCGCAGGCGGCGACGATGCCCGCCCCGCCGCCCATGGCCGCCCCCTCGACGATCGCCACCGTCAGGGCCGGAATGTCGTGCAGCGCCTTGAGCATGACCGCCAGGCCCATGGCGTCGTCGCGGTTGTCGGCCTCGCTCCAGCCGGCGGCGTCGCGCATCCAGCCTAGATCGGCCCCGGCGCTGAACGTGCCGCCCGCGCCATGGATGAAGACCACCCGCACATGATCGGCGCCGTGCAAGGTCTCGAACGCCTCGTGCAGGGCGCCGATGGTGGCCGCGTCGAAGGCGTTCTTCTTGTGCGGCCGGTTGATGGTGATGAAGACCACCCCGTCGGGCGTCGCCTCGACGCGCACCAACTGCTCATTGGCGTCGGGCGCCGGGTCGGCCACCAGCGGATGGACGATGCGATTGATCTCGGCGGCCTCGGCGTCGGTGATGTCGAGGGCGTTCAGGTCGGGATCGGTCGGCTTGGTCATCATCGGCTCCGTTTCGTCCTTGTCCCTTTGCAGGAGAAGGGCGTGACTTACATCCTGAAAACACCGAACGACGTTTCCGGTATCGGCGCGTTCAGCGAGGCGCTGATCGCCAGGCCCAGCACGTCGCGCGTCTGGACTGGGTCGATGACGCCGTCGTCCCACAGGCGGGCAGTGGCGTAATAGGGGTTGCCCTCGTCCTCGTATTTCTGGCGGATCGGGGCTTTGAAGGCTTCGGCCTGATCGTCGGTCCAGCTTTCGGCGTCGCGGTGGACGGTGGCCAGCACCGAGGCCGCCTGTTCGCCGCCCATCACGCTGATGCGGCTGTTCGGCCAGGTGAACAGAAAGCGCGGCGAATAGGCGCGGCCGCACATGCCGTAGTTGCCGGCGCCGAAGCTGCCGCCGATCAGCACGGTGAATTTCGGCACTTCCGCGCTGGCCACGGCCGTGACCAGCTTGGCCCCATTCTTGGCGATGCCCTCGGCCTCATAGCGGCCGCCGACCATGAAGCCCGAGATGTTCTGCAGGAAGATCAGCGGAATCTTGCGCTTGCAGGCCAGTTGAATGAAGTGCGCGCCCTTCAGGGCGCTCTCGGAGAACAGCACGCCGTTATTGGCCAGGATGGCGACCGGATAGCCCCAGATGCGGGCGAAGCCGCAGACCAGGGTCGTGCCGTACAGGGCCTTGAACTCGTCGAACTCTGAGCCGTCGACGATGCGGCCGATGACCTCGCGCACATCATAGGGGGCGCGGACGTCGTCGGGGATGACGCCGTACAGATCTTCGGGATCGAGCGCGGGCGGACGGGCCTCGCGCAGGTCGATATCGACCGTCTTGACCGTGTTCAGGTCGGCCACGATGGACCGGACGATCTCCAGCGCGTGCTCGTCATTTTCGGCCACGTGATCGACGACGCCGGACTTGCGGCCGTGGGTTTCGGCCCCGCCCAGCTCTTCGGCCGAAATGACCTCGCCGGTCGCGGCCTTCACCAGCGGCGGCCCGGCCAGGAAGATGGTGCCCTGGTTCCTGACGATCACAGTCTCGTCCGACATGGCCGGCACATAGGCGCCGCCGGCGGTGCACGACCCCATGACGCAGGCGATCTGGGGGATGTCGCGCGCGCTCATCCGCGCCTGGTTGAAGAAGATGCGGCCGAAATGGTCGCGGTCGGGAAACACCTCGGCCTGGTGCGGCAGGTTGGCCCCGCCGGAATCGACCAGATAGACGCACGGCAGACGGTTCTGCTCGGCGATCTCCTGCGCCCGCAGGTGCTTCTTCACCGTCATGGGGAAGTAGGCGCCGCCCTTCACCGTCGGATCGTTGGCGACGATCATCACCTCGCGCCCCGAAACCCGGCCGACGCCGCAGATCATGCCCGCGCCCGGCGCCTCGTCGCCATACATGCCGTTGGCGGCCAGTTGGCCGACCTCCAGGAAGGGCGAACCGGGGTCCAGCAGGCGCTCGACCCGGTCGCGCGGCAACAACTTGCCGCGGCTGACGTGGCGTTCGCGCGACTTTTCCGACCCGCCCAGGGCCGCCTTGGCCACATGATCGCGCAAGGCGTCACGCAGTTGACGGTTATGGACCTCCAGCGCCTTGAAGCGGGCGCTGCTCTTATCGACGGAGGAAGTCAGCTTGGGCATGGCCTTCCCTTACCGGCGAGGATGCACGGGGGGAAGGGCGCGGCGCGCGGTTCGGCGCCGCGCCGACCGTCACAGCTTGGGCGCCCGATCCGCCGCTGCCTGAACTTCCTGAGCCTGACGTTGCTGTGTGGCCGCCTGGGCGCTTCGGCTGGCGATCTCGGTCTGCCGCAGCGTGATCCGGGGGTCCTGCATGATGACCTGCAAGGTCTTGGTCAGGGCAGGATTGGCGTCGGCCCGGTCCATATTGGCCGTGACCGTCAAGCCGCACTGATCCTTGAGATCATAGGGGCAGCCGCGCGCCAGCGGATCTTCCAGGCTGGTCACCAGCGCGCCGTCGAGACGCCGCACGGACTGGTGCGTCTCTCTGGGGGCGCCGCCGTAGTCGGTTCGAACCAGGGTTCCATACTTGGTCCCGAGTTGGCGCAAGGCGGCGTCGAAGGCCGGCTCCTGTCCCGGCTCGTATTGCAGGATGCGGTTGATCTCGACGACCTGCTCCTGGTCCGACACGCCGATCAGGCGCACGCTGAATTGCTCGCCCTCGCGCTCGCCGACGATCGACCGATAGCCGTCGGGCCGGGGCGGCGTAAGCTCCACCACCAGTCGAGGGTCCGAGCAGGCCACGGCCTTGAAGGCGTCATCCACCGCCATGCCCAGGGTCACGCCCGCCACGTCGGCTCCGTTTTTCGGTCGCGCATTGACGGCCCGGCAGTCGAGCCGTTCGGCCGCCGCCGTACCCCCCGCCGCGGCCGGGTCAGACGCCGAGGCCTCAGCGCCGTCCTGGCCCTTCGCCGTCGAGGCGGCGTCTTCCTTGGAGCCGCACGCGGCAAGCGCGAGGACCAGCAGTGGAACAGCGACCGTTTTCTTCATGGTTTCCTTCCCTTACGACCCGCTCGGCCTAACGCCGATTTTCAACGGCTGCTCATTCAATGCAAGATGGAATCCGCATCCGATTGCACCATGGCCCTGCGAAGGGCAGAAATGGCCGAGGCGTTCCGGCGTCGGTCAACCTTTCATATTCCACCTTGGAATCTGGCATAAAGCCGCATGAGCAAGACCGGGCAGCAAACACTTGAGGCCGCCCTGGCCCGCGTCTTTGAAGGCCGGATGATCGACCGCGCCAGTTGGTTCGCCCTGACCGGCGGCGAGACGCTGTTCCATGCGGGCGATCCGTCGGACACCCTTTATCTGGTGCGAGCGGGCCGCCTGGGAGTGTTCCGACACGAACCGGGCCAGCCCAGCCAACTGATCGGCGTGGTCCGCGCGGGAGAACCGGTCGGTGAAATGGCCATGCTGGCCGGCGCGCCGCATACGGCCAGCGTCGTGGCCCTGAGGGACAGCGAGATCCTGGCCATGCCGCGCGACGCCTTCTTCGAGGCCGCGCGGACCGAGCCGGACCTGATGGTCGAGCTGTCGCGGTTGATGATCCACCGCGCGCGCGAGCGCCGCTCTGGGGCGACGGAACCCAGCGTCTTCGGGTTCGTCAGCGCGCGCCAGCGGCCGATCCGGGCCTTCGTCGAACGGGTGGCGACGGCGGTCCAGGCCATGGGCTTCAGTTGCGGGATCATCGACCACTCGGCCCTGAGTTCGGCCAAGGAATGGTTCTCACGCGTCGAGGACAGCCACGACTACGTCCTCTATGTCGCGGAATCGGACGAACCGACCTGGGCCGCCCTGTGCGCGCGCCAGGTGGACCGGCTGTTCGTGATCGGCGATCCGCGGCTGGTCCCCCCGACCACGATGCCGCGCCGCGCCGGGCCGGATGACGCCCACCGCCGCCCGGACCTCATCCTGTTGCGCGACGCGGGCATGGCCAAGCCGGCCAACACCCGCGTCTGGCTGGACGCTCTGGACCCCGCCCGCTGGTTCCACTGTGTCGACGACGTGGCCGAGGACGCCGCCCGCATCGCCCGGCTGGTCAGCGGCACGGCGGTCGGCATCGTCTTTTCCGGCGGCGCGGCGCGCGCCTATGCCCACATCGGCGTGGTCCAGGCCCTGCGCGAGGCGCGGGTGCCGTTCGATTTCATCGGCGGTGCCTCCATGGGAGCGGTGGTCGCCGCGGGTCCGGCCCTGGGCTGGAGCGACGACGAACTGGACTGCCGCATCCGCAAGGCCTTCGTGGAATCCGATCCCCTGTCCGACTTGGCCTTCCCCATCGTCGCCATGACCCGCGCCAAGAAGGTCGAGCGACTGTTGCAGGACGCCTATGGCGAGGTTGAGATCGAGGACATGCCCCTGCCCTTCTTCTGCATCTCGTCCAACCTGACGAGCGGGCACGTCAGGATTCACCGCCGTGGCCTGCTGCGCGAAGCCATGCGGGCCTCGATCTCCATTCCGGGCGTCATGCCGCCGGTGGTGATGGACGATCAGGTGCTGGTCGATGGGGCGGTGCTGAAGAATTTTCCCACCGACATGATGCGCCAGTTGAACGCGGGACCGATCATCGGGTCGGACGTCAGCCAGGCGCGTGGGGTCGATCCGGCCTCGCTGCACAACCCGTCATGGATACGCTGGATCCTGTCCGGCGCCTGGAAGAAGGGACCGCCGATCGTGTCGATCCTGATGCGATCGGCGACCCTGGTGACCGACGCCGAGATGGAAGGCTCTCGCGCCATGACCGACCTGCTGATCCTGCCGATGCCCGAAAGCATGGATATCCGGGACTGGAAATCCTACGACGGGCCGGTCGAGGCGGGGTATGCGGCGGCCGTGGCGGCGCTTTCGACCCTGAGCGGCCCGGTGCATCTGATGCGCCGGCAAAGACGGCTCAGCGACGTCGAGCGACCAGAAACAGACGCGGAAACGGCAACAGAGTCACCCCGTCCGGCCGCATCGGAAACGCCCGCGTGAGCGCGTCGCCCAGCGCGTCCTCGAACGCCGCGCTGAGCGCCGGATCGTCGGCCAGCGCGGTCAGATAGGGCCGAAGCGCCGTGCCGCGCATCCACTCCAGAACCGCATCCTCGCCGGTCAGGGCGTGCAGATAGGCGGTGGACCAGACATCGACGGTCTCACACCCCTCGGCCGCCAGGTCGTAGTAGCGGGCGGGGTCCAGCAACGGCGGCGTACGTTCGACGTCCGACAGCACCGGCGCCCAAGGTCCCTGCCCCGCCGTTTCACGCAGCAGGGCGTGATGACGCGTCGCGTGCCCCAGGGGCATCTGCACCGCCAGGACGCCGCCAGGCGTCAGGGCCTGAACCAGTCGCGGAAACAGGGTCTCGTGATCCGGGAGCCAATGCAGCGAGGCGTTGGCGAAGATCAGGTCGGCGGGGCGATCCGGCGTCCAGGCGGAAATGTCGCCCTGGACCCAGTCGACGGCGGCGTCCAGGGCGCGGGCGCGCTCCAGCATGGCGGCGCTGGAATCCAGCCCATGCACGACCGCGCCTCGATGGCGGCGACGCAGAAGCGCCGCGTGATGGCCGGGACCGCAGCCCAGATCCCAGATCTCGCGCGGGTCGAGGTCGTCGGGCAGACGCAGCATCAGGTCCAGGGCGGCGCGGTCGCGCTCGGCCTCGAAACGGGCGTACTGGTCGGGGTTCCATTGCGCGCGCGCGGGATCGGTCATGGCGGCCAGCCTAGAGCCTGATCGTCTGAGGTGAAATCGCTTCGCGATTCCGCCGATGCCGTGAATCAGGCTCTCGCATCATGCTGGACTGAAATCTGAGCCGAGCTGGACCGCGTCCGCCGCAATCGACTTCGGTCTGGACGATCGGGGATGGTACCGCCTCTCAGGCTTGAACTGAGGACCTCCGGTTCCACAAACCGGCGCTCTAACCAACTGAGCTAAGGCGGCGCTGTCCGCGCGAGAGGCGCTCTCTACCGGGGTTGCCTCGCGCGATCAAGCGTGACGCGCGGATATGACGTCGCCACAAAAAGAAAACGCCCCGGACCAGGGTCCGGGGCGCATCCTTCACATCGTGGTGCGTCAGTCGCCGAGCTGGAAGCGAACCGTATAGTTCACTCTCGCTCCGACGGCGGCGCCGTCGACGGTGCGCGGAGCGATCCGCGACCGGCGGGCGGCCGCCAGGGCGGCGGAGCCGAAGCCGGCGCCGGACGGATCTTCCGACGTCACCGAGCAGTTCTGCAGGCTGCCGTCCGGTTGGACGACGCAGCTAACGCTGACCGTACCCGCTTCGATGCCGCGGCTCTGAGCGCGCTCGGGGAACTCCGGCGTGACCTTGCGGGCCCACGTCGGGTTGGTGATCACCGAGGGACGCGGCGGAGCCGGAGGCGCCGGAGGCGGCGGCGGACCAGGGACGATGACGGGCGGGCCGGTGTATTCGACACGGTCCTCCTTCTTCGTCGGCTCGATCGGCAGCGTGACCGGCGGCGGCGGCGCGTTCGGCGAGACGACAGGTTCACGAACCTGAAGCTTCGGCGGCGGCGGCGTGTCCGGCGGCGGCGGCGGCGGCGGCGGCGGCGGCGGAGGCGGAATCGGCTCCACCAGCTCCACGTCGACCGAGTCGTCCGAGTAGTCGAACACCTGCAGCTTGAACTTGGCCTGCTGGAGATAGAACAGCAGGATGGCGAACAGGATGCAGACGACCAGCAGGCTCAAGGCCCAGGTCGAGGGCTTGACGCCCATGAACCCGCTGCCGCGCGGCGCGTCGTAACGAGAGCGGTGGTATTCAATGTCGGTCATTGCTCACCTTCTCCCTATTCCGTCGACGTGTCTTCGCCGACCAGGGCCACGGAATAGAAACCGTTGTCCTGGAGAGCATTCATGACCTGCATGAAGTCGCCGTAGCGCGTCTGCTGGTCGGCACGAATGAAGATCCGCTCGTCCGCCGGGTTGCGCCGGCCGATCTGCGTGGTCAGCTCCGAACCCATGGATCCCACGTCGGTCTTGAAGTCGCCGATGTAAACATCGCCGTCATTCTGGATCGAGATGAAGATGGGCTTCGGCGGGTTTTGCGCCGGGGGCGCGACGGCCCTGGGAAGCTTCACCTCCACCGACACGGTGGCCAGAGGCGCGGCCACCATGAAGATGATGAGGAGAACGAGCATGATGTCCACGAACGGCGTGACGTTGATCTCGCTGTTCGCTTCGACGTGATACTTCCCGCCGCCTCCACTATCGAGTTTGGCGGCCATGCCCCTTACGCCCCCTTGTCGAGCTGACGCGAGATCGCGTTCGTCAGTTCGGCGCTGAAGCCGTCAGAGCGGGTGCCGTAGGCCGAGATGCGGGTGTTGAAGTAGTTGTAGAAGATAACCGCCGGGATGGCCGCGAACAGGCCGATGCCGGTGGCCAGCAGGGCTTCGGCGATGCCGGGGGCCACGACGGCCAGGTTGGTCGTGTTCGATTCGGCGATGCCGATGAACGAGTTCATGATCCCGTACACGGTGCCGAACAGACCCACGAACGGGCCGGTCGAACCGACCGAGGCCAGGAACTGCTGGCCGCCCGACAGGCGCTTGGCCAGGCCGGCCTGAACGGCGGCGACGGCGTTCTGAGCGCGCAGCAGGGCCGAGTCGCGGTGATCGCCGGTGACCGACAGACCCGCTTGACGCGACAGTTCGATTTCTTCGGTGGCCGCGGCGGCCATGTCGGCCAGCGGATTGCCGTCGAACTCGTCCGAGGTGGCGACCCGACGCATGTCCGCGATGGTGCGGGCGCCGCGGAAGGCTTCCAGGAAGCGGTCGGTCGAACGGTTCAGCGCGCCGAACTCGAACATTTTGATCAGCAGCAAGGTCCAGGAGAAGATCGAGGCCAGCAGCAGGCCGATCATGACGACCTTCACGACCAGGGTCGCGCCCATGAACATGGAGATCGGGGTGATGCCGCCCGCGCCGTGACCGCCCGTGGCGGCCTCGCCGACGGTGGCCGGGTCTTCACTGGAGGCGGCCGGAGCGGCGGCCGGAGCGGCCGGGGTCGCGGCCGGAGCGGCGGTGGTCGCGGCGGCCGGGGCCGGAGCGGCCGGGGCCTGGGCCAGGACCGGCGTGCCCGCCATCAGGACGGCAGCGCCGGCCATGGCGAGGATGATGTTGGTCTTCTTGAGCATTTTTCGCCAGTTCCTGCTGTTTGGTCTGACTCGTGGGAACCAAAGCGACCGCCCCGAAGGACATTCGCCCGTGAATGAAAAATCGTTCACTGGACCGGCCCGAAGACCAGGCCCAGAGAAACGCCTACCTGAAGCGTCTGGTTGCGTTGAAACATCCAGACCGGCCGACGAACTTTCGGAACCGAGATTCCAAACGTCGTCGCCCGTTCGCCCCTTAGGGAAGCGGTCGAGCTTCCTTTGAAGAACGCATACCAGAGCGTCAAGTGCGCAATGCGCCTTTTCGCCTGACGGTGGAAACACGGGTCTCAGGGCAATAAATCTGCGGAAACGGCGACGTTATGGTGAAGACTTGCCCGTGAACGGACGAAGCGTCCGGCCGTCGCCGTGGTATGGCCCGCGCGCGCGACAATATGCGCCGCCACGGAACCTTGTTCGGGAAATGGGGAAGTGGTGCCTGGGGGCGGATTCGAACCACCGACACGCGGATTTTCAATCCGCTGCTCTACCAACTGAGCTACCCAGGCGCGCCGCATTCGGTCGCGGGAGCGGGGTCTATAAGCGAGGCCCCCCGGCCTTGTCCAGCGCCCGTTTCACTCTTCGTCGTCAGGCGGCGGGGCGTCGTCCAGAGGCTCGGCCGGAACGGCGTAGACGCCCGACAGCCAACGTTGCAGATCGACATCCGCGCAGCGTCGCGAGCAAAAGGGCCGATAGGCCGCATCCGGCGGCGCCTTCTTGCAGATCGGACAGGTCACCATGAGTCAGGTCTCCACGATGGCCGACCGGCCCGGGGCGACGGTCGGGTCGGCGCGCAGGGCCGCACGGGGACCCAGCCGGGCGACGAAGGGCGCAGCCGCCTGGGCTTCATCCGGCGCGCAGACGGCGGTGAAGCGGGGCATGGTCGTGTCCGACAGAATCGCATGCCGCAGCCGACGGGTCAGATCCATGGCGCGGGTCATGACGCCGGGTCGCCGGTCTCCGTCGTTCAGACGATCCTCGATCGGCGTGCGGCCCCACGGCAGCGCCAGTTGCAACAGGCCGAACCGGCTGAGCGGGCCGAACACGGCCCCATCTGCGTCGAAGGCGGCGCGGGCCAGCGGGTTGACGACATCGGCGTTCAGATTGGTCCCCACCAGATCGATGACGACCAGCCCGCCCCAGTTGGCCAGCCGGATCAGACGCGCCGCGTGGATCAGCCCCTCGCGATTCGCCCGCTCGCGGCCCTTCTTGGCGTCCTTTCCGGGCAGATGAGCGTAGTCGATATCGACCGCGATCAGGGCGCGCGTGCGCTGGACGGCCAGATCGACGCCCGCCTCGGCGAAGAAGTCGCCCTGGCCCAGCGCCTCTTCTTCGGCATCCCATGACGCCTGAATGGCCGAAAGGCCGGTCTGGACCTCCACGCCGGGGGCGAGGGCGGCCAGGATCGCCCGAACATCGGGACCAGGCGTCAGCAGGCGCGGCGCCCCCTGCCCCTGCCCGATCAGGCGCAGCGTCGGTCCCTTGCGTTCGCGCGGCTCGGCCGTGACCTCGACCTCGATGTGGTCGCCCTCGCGCAGGACCCGGTCCTTCGGCAGGGGCAAGAACCCCGGCGCGGTCTCGACGCCCAGATCGACGAAGGCGGCCCTGTATCCCGCCTCGACATCCAGCACCCGGCCGACGCAGCGAGCGCCCAGCCGGTGTTGGGGCGGGTCGTCCTCGCGCTGGATGATCAGGCGTTCAAAGCGGCCGTCGCGGGCAACCATGCCCCGGATCTCGCCGGGCGTGTCGTCCAGAAAGGCTTCGACCTCGCCCCTCACCGCCGCCAGCCCGCGCCTTCGAGCAGATGTGCGGCTTCATAAAGGGGCAGGCCCATGACCGAGGGATGGCTGCCGACGATGCGCCGCACGAAGGCTCCGGCCGGTCCCTGGATGCCGTAGCCCCCCGCCTTGCCGCGCCAGTCGCCCGTGGCGACATAGGCGGCGATCTCGGCCTCGGACAGAATCTTGAAGGTGACGCGGGTCTCGTTGACGCGGGTCGTGGTCTTTCCATCGGCGACCACCGCCACGCCGGTGAAGACCCGGTGGTTGCGGCCCGACAGCAGGCGCAGGAAGCGCGCGGCCTCGGCCTCGTCAGCGGCCTTCTCCAGAAAACGACGGCCCACCGCAACCACGGTGTCGGCGGCCAGGACCACGGCGCCAGGCGCGCGGGCGGCCACGGCCTGGGCCTTGGTCCGCGCCAGACGCTCGGCCAAACGCGGCGGCGTCTCGCCCTTCAGCGGGGTCTCGTCGATGTCGGCGGGTTCGATGCGGTCGGGAACGATCCCGATCTGCGCCAGCAGTTCGATGCGGCGCGGGCTGGCCGAGGCCAGCACAAGAGGCGGACGCGCCACGCGCCCGTCCTTACTTGAAGCGGTAGGTGATGCGGCCCTTGGTCAGGTCGTAGGGCGTCATCTCGACCAAGACCTTGTCGCCGGCCAGCACGCGGATGCGGTTCTTGCGCATCTTGCCGGCGGTGTGGGCGATGATCTCGTGGTCGTTCTCGAGCGTCACGCGAAAAGTGGCGTTCGGCAGCAGTTCGCTGACCACGCCGGGAAACTCGAGCAGTTCTTCCTTAGCCATGCGGCCTCTCACGCCCTTGGTGAAACGACGACGACCCCGCCGGGCGTGGGCGGGGATCGAGGAGCGGGCCTATGCCGGAAAACGGGAGAAAAGTCGAGGCGGTCACCGCCGACACAGGGCGAAGACCAGGGTGAACAGTCGCCGCGCCGTCTCATGGTCGATGGCGATCTTGCCGTCCAGACGGCTGCGCAGCAGCTCGGCGCCTTCGTTATGCATGCCGCGACGGCCCATATCGACCGACTCGATCTGGCTGGGCGAGGAGCCGCGCAGGGCTTCGTAATAGCTGTCGCAGATCAGGCCGTAGTCCTTCAGCACCGCCTTCAGCGGGGTCAGCGACAGGCCGTGTGCGCGGGCGTAGTCGGGACCGGACACCTCGAACACCAGCCGGCTGTCCTGCAACGACAGGGTCAGGGCGTAGGGACCGCCCGCGGCGCCCGCCGGTGCAAAGCTGTTCTTTTCGACCAGGTCGAAGACGGCGACCCGACGTTCATGCTCGATCTCGGCCGTGGCGGCGGGCAGGCTGGCCGCGTCCAACGTCACCGAGGCCAGACGATGATCACCGGTCCCGCTCATTCGGCTGACGCCTCTTGCAGATGGGTCGGGGCGATGCGGGCGGGCCAGCGTTCAGACAGATCGGTGACCACGGCGTCCAAACATTCCACGTCGATGCGCAGATCGCCGCCGCCCGCGAACATCAGGATGACGCGGCCGCCCGGCGCCTCGACCGGCTCGAAGTCGATGGCCAACAGCTCCAGGGCCGTCTCCGGCCCGCGCGGCAGTCGGCGGCTCTTGACCGCGTCGACGTCGCCGAACTGCATAGCCGCCATCACCCGCGTGCCGCCGCATTCCCAGCAGAACCGCGACAGGGCCAGGGTGACGCGGCGTGCGCTCTTTTCCCAGACGATATCGACCGGCCGCAGGATGGAGTCCTGAAGCGCCGCCGACATGATCTGCAAATCGTCGGCGTCGGCCGCCAGCAGACGCAGCGGCAGGACGGGTTTGGCCGGTTCGGCGTCAGTGGCCATCCGAATCGTCCTCGCCATGGATGCGGCGGATCACGGCGCCGCAGGCCCCCAGCTTTTCTTCCAGCCGCTCGAAGCCGCGATCCAGGTGATAAACCCGGCCCACGGTGGTTTCGCCCTGGGCGGCCAGGCCGGCGATGACCAGGCTGACCGAGGCGCGCAGGTCGGTGGCCATGACCTGGGCGCCGCGCAGGCTTTCGACCCCCGTCACCCGCGCCTCGCCGGCGTGGACGCTGATCTCGGCGCCCAGGCGCGCCAGTTCGGGCGCGTGCATGAAACGGTTCTCGAAGATGTTCTCGTGGATGACGCTTTCACCCTCGGCCGTGGTCATCAGGGCCATGAACTGGGCCTGCAGGTCGGTGGCGAAGCCGGGATAGACCTCGGTCGTGACGTTCACGGCCTTCAGCCGACGCGCCGGATCGCGACGCACGATGACGCCGTCGTCGGTCGGGGCGACGTCGACGCCCGCCTCGATCATCTTGTCCGTCAGAACCTGGATCAGGTCGGCGCGCGCCTTGGTCAGGCGGACCTCGCCCCCCGCCATGGCGGCGGCGACGGCATAGCTGCCCATTTCGATCCGATCGGGAATGACCGCCCAGTCGGTCCCGCTCAGCGAGGTCACGCCGGTGACGGTCAGAACGTCAGTGTCCAGCCCCTCGATCCGGGCGCCCATGGCGATCAGACAGCGGGCCAGGTCGCCGATCTCCGGCTCACGCGCGGCGTTCTTCAGCACCGTGGTCCCCTGGGCCAGGACGGCGGCCAAAAGGGCGTGTTCAGTGGCGCCGACCGAGACGAAGGGAAACTCGATCTCGGCCCCGTGCAGGCCGCGCGGCGCATGGGCCGAGACATAGCCCTCTTCCAGCTCGATCTCGGCGCCCAGGCGGGCCAGGGCGTCCAGATGCAGGTCCACCGGCCGCGCGCCGATGGTGCAGCCGCCCGGCAGCGACACCTTGGCGTGTCCCGTGCGCGCCAACAGCGGTCCCAGCACATTGAACGAGGCCCGCATCTGCCGGACCAAGTCATAGGGGGCGAAGGTGGAGGTGATCTCCCGGGCGTCGAACAGGGTCTGTTGCCCGTCCGGGCCGTCCGACTCGGTCACCGTGATGCCGAACTGGCGCAGAAGCTGGCCCAGGAATTTGGTGTCCGCCAGGCGCGGCATATTGGTCAGCCTGAGCGGTTGGTCCGTCAGGATGGAGGCGGCCATCAGCTTGATGGCGGAGTTCTTGGCGCCGCTGATCGGGATTTCACCGTGCAGCTCGGCGCCGCCCTGGATGGCGATGCGGTCCATGTCGTCCTTAAGCGGCCGACGAAGCGGGACGCCTCGGCGGATCGGCTATCTAGCAAGGCCGAACACTGGTGCGAAAGGCCGCGTGTCGATGACATTCAGTTGCGCTTGTCGTCAGTCGCCGGACGGGCGGCCTTGCGGCGCCTCAGATTGTCGCGCAGGGCCGCGGCCAGACGGGCGGCGCGTTCGGCTTTCGCTTTCGCTTCGGGCGTCACTTCAGGGCCTTGGGGCTTTTTGGGCGGCGCGCTCATGCGTCCATGTCACCCGGATCAAAACTTTTGCGCAAGCGCGCGATTTGGGGCTTTCCCCCCGGCGGTCGTTTGGCTATACGGCCGCTTCCTCACGAGCGAAATCGGTTGAGCCGCCTTGGCGGCTAGGCTCAGATTTCGTTCAACTTAAGAATTTGACCAATCCTTGGGTTCGGATCGCTCGCGATCCAAAACAGGATTGGTCGCCGCCGCCGTAGCTCAGTGGTAGAGCGCATCCTTGGTAAGGCTGAGGTCGGCAGTTCAATCCTGCCCGGCGGCACCACTACAGACGAAAGGCCCGGTCGATCGACCGGGCCTTTTGCGTTTCACGCCTCAGTCCAGCGCGGACGGCGGATGGGCCGGGGACCGATGACGGCGGATACGCTCGTCCCAGGCGTCCTGGCGATTGTCGGCCGGACGGGCGCTGAAGGGCGCGTCGGGATCGCGGTAGTAACGGTCCAGGCCGCGCGGGTCGCGATAATAGGGGAACAGGCCGTTCTCGGTCTGACTGTAACTCAGGTCGATGCGGCCGGTCTCGCCGACCGGGATCGACATCCAGACGCCGACGTCGCGATAGCCGCCGGTGCCGATGCCGGCCGTGACCTCGCCGTGCATCTTGCGGTCGTCGGTCGGACCCTGGTCCTCGACGAAGACGGGACCGCCCGACTGACGACGGTCGATCCAGCGGGCGATCTGTTCGTCGGTGGTCAGATTATGCGGCGTGGCGGACTGGATGGTGGTGGCCGGCGCATCGGTCGGCGTGGCCGGGTCGGCCGTCGCGGCCAGGGGCGGCGCGGGCGTGGCCGGGGCCGTGGCGATGACGCCGTCCGGGCCTTCATACGCCGCGAGGGCCAGGGCCATCAGACTGATGAGCATCGCGTCCACTCCCGTTCAAACGTCACCTTAGCGCCAAATGGGGCGAAGGTCAGGCCGTTCCGTCGCCGCGCCCCAGCGGGTCAGGCAGGGGTTCGCCTTGCGGCGTGAAGCTCAAGGCGACCGAATTGATGCAATAGCGGTTGCCGGTCGGCGGCGGCCCGTCGGGGAAGACATGGCCCTGATGGCTGTCGCAGCGGGCGCAGCGGGTCTCGATCCGCACCATGCCGTAGCTGGTGTCGCGGACCTCGCGGACATGATCGGGGTCGACCGGCTCTGTGAAGCTGGGCCAGCCGGTGCCGCTCTCGAACTTGGTCACGGCGCGGAACAGCGGCAGGCCGCATTCGCGACAACAGAAGACGCCCGGCCGCTTCTCACCCAACAGCGTCCCGCAGAAGGGCGCCTCCGTGCCGTGGGCCAGAAGCACGCGCTTCTCTTCGGCGGACAGGTCCGCTTCCAGCGCCGCGCGCTGGGATTCGGAAGGCGGGGTCAGGTCGAAACCGGCGGCGGATCGGGTCATGGCTCTGAAATAGGAAAGGCCGGGCGAGGGTTCCACCCCGCCCGGCCCTGATCCGTTATTCGGCGACGCTTATTGGAACAGCGTGCCGACCCAGGCGCGCACCGCAGCCTCATCAGCCGGGTTGCCGGTGTAGGCCAGGCCCTGAGCCGGGGTGAAGGGTTGGTTGTCGCCGCGCTGGCGCGTGATCCACGCCTTGTGACCGTAGCTCAGCTCCGCATAGTTCGACGGCAGACGCACCACCGTCGGCTCGATGAAGATCGAGTCCACGCCGGTGGTCGAACCGACCAGACGCACGTTCGGCAGGCGGGTCAGCAGGTCCAGGGTGTCCAGGCAGCCGCCGGTGCAGCCGCCGTCGACCAGAACGACGACCTGACCCTGAACCGGGTTGGCGGCGCCGGTGTCCGGCACGGCGGCGCGGCCGGGCATGGCGAAGGTTTCCTGACCAGCGGCCAGGGCGGCGTCGAAGGCGGCCACGATGGCGGCCGTCTGTTCGATCACCGGACCCGATTCCTGCACGAAACGCGGATCGGCCTGCATACGGCCCAGGGTGTCCACGAACCACTGACGGTTCGCCTGGGTGGCGCGATAGGTGATGGTGCCGGCTTCGGGTTGGCGGCTGACCGTGAACTCGGGCGTCCAGATGCGGTTGGCCAGGCCATAGCCGCGCGCCGTCGAATTCTGCGACGAGCCTTCGGCGCCGCGCAGGTCGATGACCACGCCCTGGGCGCCGCGAATGGCGTCCACCTGGCTCTCGACCTGACCGAAGAAGGCGGCCCAGTCGGCGTTGTCCGCCAGCGAATGGACATTGATCCACGGACGGCCGTTGACCGTTTCGACGGCCAGCGGCGTGGCGCCCGGCGTATAGACGGTGGCGCGATAGGCGGCCTCGATGGCGGCGCGATCCACCGGCTGGATCTTCAGCTCATAGTCGCGTTCGCGACGGCCCTGACGGAAGGTGCAGGTCTGCGGCATTCCCCGGGTGAAGGGATTGTTGCGGTTCCACAGCAGATAGGGCGCCGTGCGGACGCGGCCGGACGCCGTCTCCAGGTCCCCTTCCCAGCGGTCCAGCTTGGCCCGCGCCAGATCCTCGGCGGTTTCACCGTTGCAAGAGACCAGGGTCGCGCCGACGGGCGGCGCGCCGCGCAGGCCCTGGCGGACATAGGCGACCTCGTAGTGATCGCCCGCCCAACGCGTGGTGAAGCCCGGCCAGGCCGTGGCGAAGAACGGTCCCAGACCTTCATAGGTCGGGCGGATCGTCGTGTTCCCGTCGCGGAAGCCGTTGGCGTAATAACGCATCAGATAGGCGTGGCTGTCGCCGCTCTGAACCTGACCGGCCTTGGACTGCGCGTCCACCAGGCCGGCGTCCAGCCAGGCGCGGAAACGATCACCCGCCGCGCCGGGGATGACGGCGGCGGGATGGTTGTCGCGCAACTGGTCGTGGGCGGCCTGTAGATCCTGGCGGGCCAGACCGCGGAAATCCTGAGCGGCGGCGGCGCCGGCCGATACGGTCAGGGCCAAGGCCGAGGCGGCGGAAATCAGTCGAAGCATGGTGGGGGGCACTCCGGGAGGGTCTCGCGTTCGTGAAAGCGTTAAAGCTCATCCGCGACAGGCTTGCAAAGCCCGCACGCCTGTCACGGGTTCCATTCGGGTTTACTCGCCGGTGTCTGCGTCTTAATCGGGGCGGCCCGATCACGATGCGGTCAGGTCGCCGGACGCCGTTCTATGTTCAAGAAAATCCTCATCGCCAACCGCGGCGAGATCGCCGTTCGGATCATCAAGACCTGCCGCCGCATGGGCATTTCCACGGTCCAGGTCTATTCCGAGGCCGACGCCGGATCGCTGGCGGTCGAGATGGCCGATGAGGCGGTCCTGATCGGCCCGGCGCCCGCCGCCCAGTCGTATCTGCTGGCGGACAAGATCATCGAGGCCGTGCGGCAAACGGGCGCGGAGGCAGTGCATCCCGGCTTCGGCTTCTTGAGTGAGAACGCGGGCTTCGCGCGGCGTCTGCGCGATGAGGGAATCGCCTTCATCGGTCCCAATCCCGAGGCCATCGAGGCCATGGGCGACAAGATCACCTCCAAGAGATTCGCCGCCGAGGCGGGCGTCTCGACCGTGCCGGGCCACATGGACCTGATCGAGACGCCGCAAGAGGCGGTGAAGATCGCCCGCGAGATCGGCTATCCGGTCATGATCAAGGCCTCAGCCGGGGGTGGCGGCAAGGGCATCCGCGTGGCCGAGGGCGACGCCGACATGGCCGAAAGCTTCGCGGCGGTGAAGGCCGAGGCCCTGAACGCCTTCGGCGACGACCGGGTCTTTCTGGAGAAATTCATCGTCGATCCGCGCCACATCGAGATCCAGGTGCTGGGCGACAAGCACGGCCATGTCGTCCATCTGTTCGAGCGCGAATGCTCGATCCAGCGCCGCAACCAGAAGGTCATCGAGGAGGCCCCCTCCCCGCTGATGGACGAAAAGACCCGCGCCGAAATGGGCGCCCAGGCCGTCGCCCTGGCCAAGGCCGTGAACTACGACAGCGCCGGGACCGTTGAATTCGTCGCCGGTCAGGACAAGTCCTTCTATTTCCTGGAGATGAACACCCGGCTGCAAGTCGAACATCCGGTGACCGAACTGATCACCGGGGTCGATCTGGTCGAACAGATGATCCGTTCGGCCTGGGGCGAAACGCTCGCCTTCACCCAGCAGGACCTGAAGATCGACGGCTGGGCGGTCGAGAGCCGCATCTACGCCGAAGACCCCTATCGCGGCTTCCTGCCCTCGATCGGCCGCCTGGTCCGCTATGAGCAGCCGCAAGAAGGGGAATGGGACGGTTCTGTCGTGCGCAACGATTCCGGCGTGCGCGAGGGCGACGAGGTGTCGATGTTCTACGACCCCATGATCGCCAAACTGTGCAGTTGGGCGCCGACGCGCGACGCCGCCATCGACGGCATGGCCCGCGCGCTGGAAGAGACGCACCTGGCCGGTGTCGGCCACAACATCCCCTTCCTGTCGGCGGTGATGGATCAGCCCCGCTTCCGATCCGGCGCCCTGACCACCCGCTATATCCAGGACGAATTCCCCGACGGCTTCCACGGCCTGGTCCCTGACCGGCGCCAGACCGACATTCTGATCGCCGCCGCCGCCGCCATGAACGAGATCGCCTCGGACCAGGCGGGAGACCCTTCGGATCGCACCGACTGGACCGTCATGATCGACCGTGACGCGCACGGCGTCAGCCTGTCCTATGACGACGAAGAGGCCCTGATCCTGGACCTGGAGGACGAGGACCGCGCCCTGCGGTTGGAAGCCATCGACTGGCGGCCGGGCCTGGCCCAGTTCCGCGCCGTTCTGGACGATCAGCCCTTCACCGCCGAGGTCCGTCGGGTCGCCGATGGCTGGGACATCCGCCACCGCGCCGCCCGCGCCCGGGTGCGCGTCCTGACCCCGCGCCACGCCGAACTCTACGCTCGCCTGCCCGAAAAACAGGCCGCAGACACGTCCAAACAGGTGCTGTCGCCGATGCCGGGTCTGGTCGTGTCGATCCCTGTCGTGATCGGCCAAGAGATCAAGACCGGCGAGACCGTGGCCATCATCGAAGCCATGAAGATGCAGAACATCCTCAAGGCCGAACGCGACGGCGTGGTGAAGGCCATCGGCGCCAAGGCCGGCGACCCTGTGGCGGCCGACGACGTGCTGGTGGAGTTCGACTAGTGGCCGACGCCGGCCTCAAGCAGAAGCTCTTCGGCTTCCACGGCAGGCTGAGACGTCGGGACTGGTGGCTTTTGGGACTGGCCGTCGCCTTGGTGCAGGTGGCCGTCATGCTCTCTGTCCATTTGCTTGTCTCCGAGCAGGGCGAGCCGTTCCTTGGAATGCTGCGGATAACCGAAAGCGGCCTGATCGTTTCCACGTCATGGTGGGCGGCGACCGGGATCAGCGCCCTGGCTCTGTGGCCCCAACTCGCCATGGGCGTGAAGCGGGGTCATGACATCGGATGGAGCGCCGCATGGACGACCGTCCTCTATTTGATCAGCTTTCTGGGGGGGCTGGCGCCGTATGATTTCGGCGCCGCGCTCGGTGCTCAGATCGATGCAGGTCGAACCGAATTCTTTGTGCCGCTGGCTCTGCTCGTCGTCAGCATGATCGTGAATGTGGTGCTGGTCGCCGCCTTCGGTTTCGTCGATGGAAGGCCGGAAGCCAACCGCTACGGAACGTCGCCCAAATTCGAGAGCACGGACGCGGGCGAATGACGATCCTGACGGACCTCTATCTGACAGCGTCCGGCCGGATCGGGCGGCGGGTCTTCGTCTTCGGCGTGCTGCCGCTGGCCGCGGCCTGGACGGCCCTGACGCTGCTGGCGCCGGACGCACCCGTCTGGATCGCGCGGCTGTTGGCCGCCGTCCTGCTCTACCTCGCCGCCTGCGTGACGGCCCAGAGGCTGCATGACCGGGGCCGGGCCGGATGGTGGGCGGGACCGCTGCTGCTGGCCGTCGTCCTGGCCTGGATCTGGCGCGAGACGCCGTTCGGTTGGGCGCTGGGTGTGCTGTTGCTGGCGCCGTTGTTCGATCTGGCGATACGGCCGGGACAAGCGGGCTTCAACCGCTACGGGCCGCCGCCGCGCTGATCAGACCGGCGCCTTTCCCGCGACCACCGGTCCGAACACGTCCTGAAACGCCGCCTTCAGGGCCGCGTCGGCGTCGTCCATCGAGGCGGTCAGACCCAGGTCCAGCAGACTGGTGACGCCGTGCTCGGAGATGCCGCACGGCACGATGCCGGCGAAATGGTCCAAATCGGGGTCCACGTTCAGGCTGATGCCGTGAAAGCTGACCCAGCGGCGCACCTTGACGCCGATGGCGGCGATCTTGTCCTCACGCGACCAGCCCGCCCCCTTGCGCTCGACCCAGACGCCGACGCGGCCGTCGCGCACCCCGGCCGGGACGCCCAGCCGATCCAGAGCGCCGATGATCCAGGCCTCCAGCCCGCGCACGAAGCCGCGCACGTCGCGGCCGCGCCGGTTCAGATCCAGCATGACATAGGCCACCCGCTGGCCCGGCCCGTGGTAGGTGAACTGCCCGCCCCGCCCCGTGCGATGCACCGGAAACCGGTCGGGCGTCAGCAGGTCCGCGTCCTTGCTGGACACCCCGGCGGTGTACAGCGGCGGATGCTCCAGCAGCCAGATCAGCTCCCCCGCCTCGCCCGCTGAAATGGCCGCCGCGCGGGCCTCCATGGCCGCCACGGCCTCGTCATAGCCGACCCGTCCCGACGACACGGCCCATTCGACGGGCGCGCCGTCACCGCGAATCGATTCGTTCAAAGCCGGGCTTAACGGGTGGGAAAGCATGCCGCCTCAATGTGCATGCGGGGGGCGCCATGCAAGACCCGACCGCAGAAACACCAGTCGCCGAGCCGTGTATGAGTCAGATCGAAGCTGTCGATGTCGAGCTGTCCGTGGTTCTCGGCCGTTCGGTGCTGCCCATGTCGCAATTGCTGAAGATGGGCCGGGGCGCGGTCATTCCGCTGGACGCCTCGGAACATGACGAGGTGTGGATTCTGGCCAACAACCACCCCGTCGCGCGCGGCCAGATCGAGATCCGCGACGACCGCATCGCCATTACGGTCACGCGCCCGGCGGATGTGTATGACTTCATGGCCGGCGCGGCCTGAAGGGCTTAGGGCTTAGGGCTTAGGGCTTAGGGCTTAGGGCTTAGGGCTTAGATTACCTGGGCCAACACGCCTAAATCTCTCCTAAGCCCTACTCCCTACGACCTAATCCCTCACCCGCCCCTTGCCCCGCGCCCGCCCCTAAGCTATCGCCCCCGCTCCGATGCGAGCGGTCGTGGCGGAATTGGTAGACGCGCAGCGTTGAGGTCGCTGTTCCCTAACCGGAGTGGAAGTTCGAGTCTTCTCGACCGCACCATCGACTTTAAAGGACGGAATCATCGGCTAAATAGCTGATCGACAGACAGGGAGGCGAAAGGCGTGAGCACCACCGCAACCGCACCCCTGCATGAGTCCGAGATCGAAGAGCACGAGGCGCTGGACGAGGACTATGTCCTGACGCCCGCCTTCGTCGAAAAGGTCGTGGACGCCGCCGACGACGGCGACGGCCTGCGTCTGCGCGGCCTGTTGGAAGACCTGCACCCGGCCGACGTCGCCGACCTGATGGGCTTCCTGACGGCCGAGCATCGGGCCGTGGTGGTGCTGTGGCTGCCGCCGGACCTGTTGGCCGAGACCCTGCCCGAGCTGGACGACGGCATCCGCGAAGAGGTGCTGGAGCGGGCGCCTCACGGCACCCTGGCCGAGGCGCTTCAGGAGTTGGATTCCGACGACGCCGTCGCCGTGGTCGAAGAGATGGAGGACGACCAGCGCGAACGCGTTCTGGCCGCCATGCCCGACGTCGAGCGCGCCGCCATCGAGCACGCCCTGGCCTATGCCGAGGAGACCGCCGGCCGCCTGATGCAGCGCGAGGTGATGGCCGCGCCCCAGTTCTGGAGCGTCGGCGACACCATCGACCACGTCCGGGCGCAGGGCGAGGACCTGCCCGAGCTGTTCTTCGACGTCTATGTGGTCGATCCGCTGAACCGGCCGGTCGGCGGCGTGCCGATCAGCCGCCTGTTGCGCGCCCCGCGCGCCACGGCCCTGGCCGAGATCATGGAGCCGGTGAACGAGATCACCGTCGATCAGGACCAGGAAGAGGTCGCCTACGTCTTCGAGAAATACCACCTGATCTCGGCCCCCGTAATCGACGAGGGCGGCCGCCTGGTCGGCCAGATCACCGTCGACGACATCGTCAACATCATCCAGGAAGAGAACCGCGAGGACATCCTGCGTCTGGCCGGCGTGTCGGACGAGGATCGCGGCTCGTCGGTGTCCGAGATCGTGCGCGGCCGTGTGCCCTGGCTGGCGATCAACCTGGCGACGGCGGCCCTGGGGGCCAGCGTCATCGCCTTCTTCGGCGCCACCATCCAGCAGGTCGTGGCCCTGGCGGCCCTGATGCCCATCGTCTCGGCCATCGGCGGCAACGCCGGCACCCAGGCCCTGACGGTGACCGTGCGCGCCCTGGCGACGCGTGAGCTGAACAGCTCCAACGCGCGGCGGACCTTCGGCCGGGAGCTGATGGTCGGCCTGGCCAACGGCCTGGTGCTGGCGCCCCTGATCGGCGTCGCGGCGGCCCTGTGGGCGCGGGACTGGCGCATGGGGGCGGTGATCGCCACGGCCATGGTGCTGAACCTGCTGGTGGCGGCCACGGTCGGGGTTCTGACCCCCCTGACCCTGTCGAAGCTGAAACAGGACCCCGCCGTGTCCTCAGCCGTGTTCGTGACGGCCACGACCGACTTCTTCGGCTTCCTGATCTTCCTGGGACTGGCGACGGCGGTTCTGCTCTAGCGGGAACCGGCCCATCCCTTGCTGCTTCCCCAGCGGGGCGAGCGATTCCGTCTCGAATTGGGTCAGTCAGGTGTCCGACGTCACGCCGAACCGCATGAAGATCTCCCGCGAGGGGATCGTGCTCATCAAGAGCTTCGAGGGCTTTCGGCCGCGCGCCGTGGCGCGTGGCGACGGCTGGGTCATCGGCTACGGCCACACGGCCTCGGCCCGCGACGGCCTGACGGTGGGCGAAGCCGACGCCGAACTTCTGTTGCAATATGACCTGATCCCGGTGGCCAAGGCCCTGCATGAGCGGGTCACCGCGCCGCTGAACCAGCATCAGTTCGACGCCCTGGCCAGTTTCGCCTTCTCGCTGGGCGTCGAGCGGTTCGCCACGTCCGACGTGCTGGCGCGGGTCAACGCCGGCGCCGCCGCCGAAGCCGCGGACGCTCTGTTCGGCTGGCCCGAGACGCCGGGACCAGACGCCGCCCTACGTCGCCGCGCGGCCGAGCGCGCCCTGTTCGTCGCCGCGCCCGAAGCGGCCGTGACCCTGGCCGACTTGCTGGCCGCCCCCCTACCCTTGCCCATCTCTCGCGATGACGACGCGCCGGAGACGCCTTCGGCTGACGCCCGCGCCGCCGCAGTGGCCCATCTTCTGGGTGAAGCCGAAACCACGCCCGAGACCGATGCGCCGGCGGGTGAAGCGCCCGCCGTCGAGGCCCCGCGTCCCCCTCGGCCCGTCGCGGCCGCCATCGATCCGCTGTTGCAGCGCTATTCCCCCTATCACGCCGCCGCGGTGGGTCCCCTGCCCGCGCTCGACCCGCAACGGATCCTGGCCGCCGTCGATCTGAGTCTGGTTCCCGCCGCGCCCGAACCGGCGCCCCAGGCCGAACCGGCCAACGACCTGGTTGAAACGGCCTTCCCCGCCGCCGAAGACGCCTTTGTTCCGCCGGTCGAAGCGGCGCCCATCGAAGACGCCGTCGCGTCTGAAGCCCAGGCCGAACCGGCGCTCCCTGAACCGGCCGTGGCCGAGACCGCGCCCGAACCCGTCCAAGAGGCCGTGGCCGCGCCCGCCTACGTCGAGCCGTTGATCATCGAACCGTCGGCGCCGGAGCCTCTGGTTCTGACGCCCCTGACCGAAGCCGAGACCGTCTTCGATTCGCGCCCCTTGTGGACGCCCGAGCAGCGCACCTTCGGCGAGACCGTCACGCCGGACCCCGATCCCTTGTTCGAGGACGGCGGCGACGCGACCCTGGGTCCCATCCTGCGCCATGAGACCGATGAGGAGGCGCCCGGAGGGTTCGACTGGAGCGAGACCGGCGCCTTCCTGGCCATGGGCGGGATCGGTCTGGTCTCCTTCGGCGCGGCCATGGCCGCCTTCCGGCGCGCGGGACAGGAAGGCTCGGGCGGCGACCAGACGGCGCTGATCGGCTGGGTCCTGGCCGTGATCGCCCTGGTCTGCGTCGGCGTGTCCAGCTTCAACCTGTATCAGCGGCTGGGTCGGGCGCAGCCGGAATAGTCGGCGGCTTTGCGCGTCGCGCGCGGGGTGCTAACCCCGCCGCATGAGCATTCCCAACGCCCCCCAATCGATGGAATTCGGTCTCGGCGAGACCGCCGACGCGATCCGCGACACCACGGCCCGCTGGGCCGCCGACCGTCTGGCGCCGCGCGCCGCCGAGATCGACGAGAAGAACGAATTCGCCCGCGACCTGTGGCCCGAGATGGGCGAGCTGGGCCTGCACGGCATCACCGTCGAGGAAGAGTACGGCGGCCTGGGCCTGGGCTATCTCGAACACGTGGTGGCGATGGAGGAGGTGTCACGCGCCTCGGCCTCGATCGGCCTGAGCTACGGCGCCCACTCGAACCTGTGCGTCAACCAGATCCGCCGTTGGGGCACGCCCGAGCAAAAGGCGAAATACCTGCCCAAGCTGATTTCGGGCGAACACGTCGGCTCGCTGGCGATGTCGGAGGCCGGTTCCGGCTCGGACGTCATGTCGATGCGCACCCAGGCCAGGAAGGTCGGCGACCGCTACGTCCTGAACGGCACGAAATTCTGGATCACCAACGCCCCGCACGCCGAGACCCTGGTGGTTTATGCCCGCACCGGCGAGGGCAATGGCGGCGTCACCGCCTTCCTGGTCGAAAAGGGCATGAAGGGCTTCAGCGTCTCCAAGAAGTTGGACAAGATGGGCATGCGCGGCTCAGACACCGCCGAACTGGTGTTCGAGGACTGTGAAATCCCCGAAGAGAACATCATGGGCGGCGAAGGCCGCGGCGCCGCCGTTCTGATGAGCGGCCTGGACTATGAGCGCGCTGTCCTGTCGGCCGGGCCTCTGGGCATCATGCAGGCGGCGCTGGACGTGGTGCTGCCCTATGTCCGTGACCGCAAACAGTTCGGAAAGCCGATCGGCAGCTTCCAACTGATGCAGGGCAAGGTCGCGGACATGTACGTGGCCCTGAACTCGGCCCGCGCCTATGTCTATGCCGTCGCGCGGGCCTGCGATCAGGGCTTGACCACCCGCTATGACGCGGCGGGCGCCATCCTGCTGGCTTCGGAAAACGCCGTGAAAGTGTCGCTGGAGGCGGTTCAGGCCCTGGGCGGGGCCGGTTACACCAAGGAATGGCCGGTCGAACGCCTGGTCCGCGACGCCAAGCTGTACGACATCGGCGCGGGCACCAATGAGATCCGCCGCTTCCTGATCGGGCGCGAGCTGCTGGGAGCGTAAGCGACCAGGCCGGGCGATGACAGCGCATGACCGTTGCCGAATGTTAAGTGGCGTCGCCCCTTTCCGCCGCCTAAAGGCTTGTCGGTAAGCCCTTCTCCACCGAGCGCCATGCCCGACTACGACTATCAGAGCGACGCTCGGCCGTTCTCTCAGGTGCTGGAGGACATCGGGGCGCGTGACGAACCCAAGCTGTATCTGGGGGAGTTGGTCAACGCCTTCGGCGAGCGCGGCTTCGGGGCCATGATGGTCTTTTTGGGCCTGCTGAACGCCCTGGCCTCGCCCATTCCCGGATCGACGACGGTGCTGGGCGCGCCGCTGATGCTGATCTGTCTGCAACTGCTGTTTCGACGCGACCAGTTGTGGCTGCCGCGATGGGCGTTGAAGAGCAGCCTGCCGCGCGAGGAATACCGCAAGGTGGTCGCTCGGGTTCAGGGACCGCTGCGCGCCATCGAGCGGATATCGAAACCCCGCTGGCTGTTTCTGACCAATGAGGTCTCGGAGGTGCTGATCGGTCTGGCCTGCTGCTGCCTGACCCTGATCGTCATGCTGCCGATCTTCGGCGGCAATCTGTTCCCGTCGCTGTTCGTGGCCCTGTTCGGCTTCGGCTTGATGCAGCGCGACGGCATGGCCGTGGCGGCGGCCTGGACCGGCGTCGCCGGCTTCAGCGCCTTCGTCTGGCTGGCCTGGGAGGTGATCAGCCGCATCTTCCTGGTCTCGATGGACTGGTGGCGCGGCCTGATCGGCTAATGGAAAGGGCCGCCGCGTGATCGCGACGGCCCTCCATTGTCTGACCGCGAAACGGTCAGCCGAAACCTAAAGCCTGAAAGGTCAGGCCCGGACCTCCGAAGAAGCCAGGGTCGCGGCCACCGCACGCGATTGATGACAATGAGACACTGGATCACCTCCTTTCACGACGCGCCCCCAAACGAGCGCACGAACAAGAGGTAAGGGCAGTTCGGCGACTTCGCCAAGATCGTTCGCCTTTTCGTGATGCGAACCGCCCTCGCGCTCAAGCAGCGAGGGACCGCGTCCCAAGCGTTGGCGCAACAAGAACGGTCCTCAAGCAGGGAGCCGCCGCGCGGCGAGCGATAGGGCAAGAAGAAACGCCCTGAAGCAGCGAGCGCCCGCGGCGCAAGCGGTAGGGCCAAAAAACGCGCCCTTGGCGTCATGCCAAAACGCCGGGGGAGCGAACTCCCCCGGCGCTTTTTTTAGAAACCTGAAAAGCCAATCAGCCGCGGAACAGCGACAGGACCAACTGAGGAGTCTGGTTGGCGATGGACAGAGCCTGGACTCCCAACTGCTGCTTGGTTTGCAGAGCCTGGAGCTTGGCGCTCTCCTTCGCCAGATCGGCGTCGACCAGATTGCCCACCCCGCTCTCCAGAGCGTCCGACAGTTTGCCGACGAACGTCTGGTGGGTCGTCAGGGCCTTCGACTGGGTGCCCAGCCGCGCGAGCGAGGCCGAGACACGGTCGATGGAGGTGTTGACGGCCGTCAGGGACGCCGTCGCCTTGGTCAAGGTGTCGATCGACTGCGTCGTGGCCACGGTGACGTTGGCGCCTCCCAGGGCCAGGACCTCCGGGGCGACCGTCAGAGACGACGTGCCGCCGGCGTTGGCCAGAGCCTGGAACCCCGTCGCGCCGGTCTTCAGCAGGTTCACCCCGTTGAAGTCGGCGTTGGAGGTGACGCTCGCGATCTGATTGCGAAGCGCCTTGAAGTCCTCGTTCAGCGCGGCCCGGGCCGCCGTCTTCAGCGACGCATCCGTCGCCGCCAGAGCCTTCTCCTTCATTTGGAGCAAGAGGTCGGAGACCGTCTCGCCCGCCGCCATCGCCACATCGACCGCAGCAATGCCCCGGTCGAGAGACTGTTTGACCGCCCCCAGGGCGCCGATGTCGGCTCGTTGGCCTTGGGCGATCGCCCAGATGGCCCCGTTGTCCTTGGCGGAGGCGACCTTCTTGCCGGTGTTGATCCGGTTTTGGGTCTCCGCCAGATCGGCGTTGGTGGCGTTCAGGTTCTGGAGCGCGATCATCGCGCCCACGTTGGTGTTGACCGAGCTAGAGAGCATGCGGCGATCCTTCCATTCTGGTCGGTTGTGAAACGGCCTTCTGGCCGTAGAACCGGTTCTGGTTCGCCCGCGCACACGCAAGAAGCGGACCTCGAGCCGGAACCAATTCCGTCTAGGTTTTTCAGTGACTTGAATGTCGTGCGAATGCCGCCCGGCAGGATCGGCCCGGTGACGGCGGATAGAGTTTGCCTAGTGGGTCAGGCCGCTTCCAGCGCGCCCGACAGCCCCTGCATGACCATCTTGTTGATGTCGATCAGGGGTTCAAAATCCTCGTCGCCCCGCATGATTTCGGACGAGTGGCGGTTCACGAACAGGCTGATGGAGATGATCTGCGCCCGCAGCGGATTGGCCAGGGCGTTATCCGGGTCGCTGCAATCGGTCGCCAGGGCCGACCACAGGCGACGGTTCCAGTCCAGAGCATCGATGCGGGTCTGGATGTCGGAGCGTTCAACCGTTGACGCATGCACCAGAGCGCGCGTCACCTGGCCGAACAGTCGGTATTCCATCTCACGCGGAGACTCGGCCCTCGCGGCCGCCGTCTTATAAGCCTGAAGCGACATGCGTCAGCTTGTCCTCGTACTCGACCAGTTTGCGGGCGGCGAGAAGCGCCTTGTAGTACTCACGCGCCAATACGTGCTTTGAGGCGGCGACGCAGTCGGCCATGGCGTCGGGATTGCGGGTCGCGGTCATGAATTCCGTCAGGCGCTGAGCGAATTCATCATAGAATTTAGCGGCCTGGTTCTCGTCTATGTACATCATCATGACGGGGAAATAGATGCGCCTGGCGGGCGTGGTCACCTCGTCGGCCTGCATGATGTCCTTCTCGCGCAGGACGTTGGCCTTGTTTTGCAGGATCAGCACGCCACGACGGTCGCCGTTCTGGACGACGGCCCCGTTGAGCACGAATTTCTCGCCGGGCTTCAGCGACAGCTTCAACGGCATATGATTGGCTTTCCCTCTGGCCCGTCCCAAGGTCTAGACGAGCGGCGCTGAGAGAAGGCTAAACAGACGTGGTTAACCATGTCTTGTGATGTGGGCGGCCACACAGGCGATGTCTTCCCAGTTCGAGCGTTCGATGGCCCTGACCGACCCTTCCGCCGACCTCGCCCACGCCTTTCAGCCCGTGGTCCAGGGCACGACCGGCGACGCCGCCTCGCCCGAGGCCATTCGCCGCCTGTCGAAGGAGCTGGCCGCCAGCGAACGTGGGCGGCTGGCGACCCAGAGGAAGGTGATCGAGAAGCTGAAGGCGGCCCTGGCGGCCGTGCGGATGCACGACTATCGGCTGGGCGCCAAACGCTGCCTCGACGCCCTGGCGCTGGACGAACGCAGCGGCCTGGCCTGGCACGTGCTGGCCATCTGCCGGGAAAAGGCCGGCGATCTGGCCCAGGCCCTGACCGCCTATGAGGCGGCGCTGAAACTTCTGCCCGACGAGACAGAGGTGGCGCACGACCTGGGCCGCCTGGCCCAGCGGTTGGGCTATCTGGAGATCGCCGAGAAGCTGCTGGTCAAATATCTGACCGCCAACCCCGGCCACGTCGAGGCGACCAACAACCTGGCCTGCGTGCTGCGCGACGGCCAACGCTATGGCGACGCTATCGACACCCTGCGCGACATGATCGCCGTCGAGCCGGCCAATCCGGTGCTGTGGAATACGCTCGGGACGGTGCTGAGCGATCAGGGCGACATGGCCACGGCCCTGACCTTCTTCGAGGAATCGCTGCGGCTCGACCCCGGCTTCGCCAAGGCCCGTTACAACCGCGCCAATGCACGTCAGCCGCTGGGTGACGAAGAAGGGGCGCTGGAGGACCTGGTGGCCGCCTACGACGGCGCCGAGCCGGGTTATGAGCAGGCCATGATGATGATGGCCCGCGCCCTGCTGCTGATGGGCATGGGTCGCATTCCCGAGGGCTTCGAGGCCTATGAGATCCGGCTGGACCCGGCCATGCCGGAGGCGGTTCGCTTTCTGGTCGACGCCCCGCGCTGGAACCCGGCGGACATGGACATCGCTGGAAAACGCCTGCTGATCGTCGGCGAACAGGGCATAGCCGATGAGATGATCTTCGGCGCCTGCATCCCTGACGCCATCGACGCCGTGGGTCCCGACGGCCAGGTCTTCATCGCCGTCGAGGCGCGCCTGGTCGACATGTATCAGCGCAGCTTTCCCCAGGCCGTGGTCGGCGCCCACCGCTCGGTGCGGCTGGAGGGCCGCCTGACCCGCGTCTGTCCCTTCATGGAAGAGTTGGCCGAGGCGGGCGAACCCAAACTGGACGCCTGGGCGCCCATGGCCAGCCTGCTGATCCCGTTCCGTCGCGGCCTGTCGGACTTTCCGAAGACGCACGGCTATCTGAAGGCCGATCCCGCGAAGATCGCCCACTGGAAGGCCGAACTGGAAAAGCTCGGTCCCGGCCTGAAGATCGGCCTGCATTGGAAGAGCCTGGTGCTGACCGGCGTCCGCGCCCGCTACTTCTCCAGCTTCGAGCGTTGGAAGCCGGTTCTGACCGCGCCGGGCTGCATGATGATCAATCTGCAATGCGGCGACGTGTCCGAGGATCTGGCGGCGGCCCAGGCGGCCGGCGTGACGGTCTGGACCCCGCCCATCGATCTGAGGAACGATCTGGAGGACGTGGCCGCCCTGTCGGTCGCCTGCGATCTGGTGGTCGGGCCGGGCATCGCCGGGACCAATCTGGCCGCCACGGTCGGGGCGCGCACCTGGCTGATCCACGCGCCGGACGACTGGCATCTGATGGCAACCGACCGCTACGTCTTCTATCCGCACGTCAGGACCTTCGCGACCGGCGGCTTCGACGGCTGGCCCCGCGCGATCGAGGCGGTGCGGGCCGGATTGGACGATGCGGTCGCGAACGGTTGGAACGACGCCTGACGCTCGGGCGTTTCCGTCTCGAAAGCGAGGCGCGCCATGTCCAAGATCACACTTGAACACGACGAGACCGACCCGAACGACCAAGACGACGACGCGAACCAGACAGCCGAGGGCGAGGTCGAACTGCTCTACGTCGGCCTGATGCGCAACATGCGCGGCGCCCAGGCCAGCGCCGCCCATTGGGAGGCGAAACGCCTGTCCGACGACGACATCGCCGACCTGGGCTACGGACCTGATCAGGAGCCGAGCCGATGACCCAGCCCCTCACCATCAGAGACGACAACGATCCCGACACGCCCTACGCCCGCCGGGCGCCGCGCGAACACGGCAAGCCGGATCAGTTGGAGGCCGAGACCGACCAGGCCGAGAACCGCCAGGAAGCCCTGATCGACGAGGGCCTGGAGGAGAGCTTTCCCGCCAGCGACCCCATCTCGGTCAAGCGCATCACCTGATCGTTGTTAAGCCGCCCCGTCCTGGGCTAGGGCTGTCGAAAGCCTAGCCGAGGATGGATGCGGATGCAGGGTCAGGGCGCGCGGTTCCAGGGAACCGCCAGCTATATCGCCACCGACGATCTGAAGATCGCCGTCAACGCCGCCGTGACGCTGGAGCGGCCCTTGCTGATCAAGGGCGAGCCGGGCACCGGCAAGACGGTTCTGGCCTATGAGATCGCCGCCGCCCTGGGCGCGCCGCTGATCACCTGGCACGTCAAGTCCACGACCAAGGCCCACAACGGTCTGTACGAATACGACGCCGTCAGCCGTCTGCGCGACAGCCAGTTGGGCGAGGAACGGGTCCACGACGTCCGCAACTATCTGCGCCCCGGAAAGCTGTGGGAGGCGTTCACCGCGCCGGTGCGGCCCGTCCTGCTGATCGACGAGATCGACAAGGCCGACATCGAGTTCCCCAACGACCTGTTGCAGGAACTCGACCGCATGGAATTCTACGTCCAGGAGACGGACGAGACGATCCGCGCGGCCGTGCGCCCCATCGTCATCATCACCTCGAACAACGAGAAGGAGCTGCCGGACGCCTTCCTGCGCCGCTGTTTCTTCCACTACATCCGCTTTCCCGACGACGAGACGATGAAGGCCATCGTCGAGGTCCACTTCCCCGGCATCAAGGCGCGGCTGGTGTCAGAGGCGTTGAAGACCTTCTATGCGCTGCGCGACACGCCGGGGCTGAAGAAAAAGCCGTCAACGTCCGAGCTGCTGGATTGGCTGAAACTGTTGATGGCGGACGACATCGATCCCGAGACCCTGCGCGAACAGTCGCCGGGCAAGCTGATCCCACCGCTTCACGGCGCCCTGTTGAAGAACGAGCAGGACGTGCATCTGTTCGAGCGCCTGGCCTTCCTGAACCGGCGTGAAGCCGGTCGCCCCGGCGTTTGAGCCACATCTCGGACGCAGGCGCGACATGGCGATTAACGCGAATTCACTGGTCAATGAGACCGGGGAGCGCAGGATGCGCCTCATGAGACCGTTCGCTCCGTCCCATATCCTTTTGCTGCCGCTCGCGGTCGCGGTGACGGCCCTGGCCGGCTGCGACGAACCGAATGTGCGCATCTCCTCGCCCGACACCACGACGGGCGGCGTGCTGAAAGTCGTCGAGGCCCTGCAATGCCCCGAGACGCAAGGCGTCTTGACGCGCAAGGGTTCAGCGCAGCCTGGCGGCAAGGCCTGCACCTACACCGGTCCCAAGGGGGCCGAGGTCAGCCTGCATCTGGTCGATCTGAGGGGCGATCCGTCGTCCCAGGTGCTGCGGTCGTTCGAGCATCAACTGGCCCAGGACCTGCCGCACACCCTGGCGGACATTCGCGCCCGCCAGGCCCAGGACGCCGCCAATGACGCGGAAGTCCGGGCCGCGGACGCCAAACGCGCCGCGGCGGACGCCGAGCGCGCCGTCGCAGACGCCGACAGGGCCGCCGCCGAAGTCCAGGCCCAGGCCGACGACACGGCCCAGGTTCGACTGCCCGGCGTCATGATCGACGCCCATGGCGACAAGGCCCGCGTGCGCATCGGCGGTCTCAACATCAACGCCGACGATACGGGCGGCACGGTCAATGTCCGCTCCGACGACGAATCCGTCGACATCAACGCCACCGACAGCGGCGCCGAGGTCCGAACGCGCGGCGCGGGCGACGCCACCCGCACGACCTGGATATTGACCGACAACGGCTCTTCAAACCCCGGCTGGCGCATGGTCGGCTATGAGGCGCGCGGCCCGGCCGGCGGTCCCATCGTCATCGCCACCGTGCGCACCAAGGAACGCGAACAGGACGCCGTCTTCGACGCCGCCAAGGCCTTGGTGACGCTCAACGTCGGCCGATAAGACGCCCCGCGGGCCTTGATCCCAAGGGCCGGATGCGTCACCTGACCTGCCCAACCGCAGGACTGTGACCTCATTGGCCGACGCCCCGACCAAGCCCGCCCCCCGCACCAAGCCGCCGCGCGCCTGGCAGCGCATGCTGTCCGGCCGCCGTCTCGATCTGTTGGACCCGTCGCCGTTCGACATCGAGGTCGAGGACATCGCCCACGGCCTGGCCCGCGTCGCCCGCTGGAACGGCCAGACCATCGGCGAACACGCCTTCTCGGTGGCCCAGCACAGCGTGGTGGTCGAAGAGATCGCCGCCCACATCAAGCCGGGCCTGGACCCGAAATGGCGTCTGGCGGCCCTGCTGCACGACGCCTCGGAATACGTGATCGGCGACATGATCTCGCCGTTCAAGTCGGCGCTGGGCGTCAACTACAAGGCCTTCGAGGCGCGCTTGGAGGGCGCGATCCACGTCCGTTTCGGCCTGCCGCCCAAGACCCCGCCGCAGATCAAGGCCCTGATCAAGAAAGCCGACAAGGCCTGCGCCTTCTTCGAGGCGACCCAACTGGCCGGGTTCTCGAAAAAGGAGGCGCTGGGCTTTTTCGGTTCGCCCCCGCCCGGCTATGACCTGATCATCGACCCCCTGCCCCCCTCCCTGGCCCAGGAACGGTATCTGGAGCGGTATCGGGTTCTGGCCGGCGCCGTGGGGCTGATCGCCCCCGCCGACGCCTGGCATACGGAATAGAATGGGCGCGCGGGGCGACGGCGCGGGAATTCGGATCGGCCTGTCGGCCGTGGTCATGGCCGTGCGAGAGCGCCAGGCCGTCGTCCTGACCGTCGGCGGCGAGGGCGAGGCCGCCCTGCCCTTCGGTCCCTTCGACCCTGCGACCGACCGCACCTTCGAGCTGGCCCTGCGCGCCTTCGTGACGGCCCAGACGGGGTTCCGCCTGGGCTTCGTGGAACAGCTCTACACCTTCGGCGACCTGGGCCGCGCCTCGCCGCGCGCCACCCCCGGCCCTGATCGGCGGCGCGAGGTCTCGGTCGGTTATCTGGCCCTGACGCGCGAGGCGGCCGAGACGCCCGGCGCCCGCTGGACCCCGGTCTTCGACCTGTTCCCGTGGGAGGATCGCCGCAACGGCCCGCCCGTCGTGATGGACGCCATCGCCGAAGGCCTGGCCCGCTGGTCCGGCGCCGACGTCCGACGCCGCGCCCGCGCCGATGCGCTGTTCGCCCTGGCGCCCGGCCTGCGCTGGAACGAGGAACGGGTGCTGGAGCGCTACGAACTGCTCTACGAGACCGGCCTGGCCGCCGAGGCCGCTCGCGACCGCGACGAGTCCTTCGCGCCCCCGCCCCTGGGCCTCGCCATGGCCTCGGACCACCGGCGCATCCTGGCCACGGGCCTGGGCCGACTGCGCAGCAAGCTGAAATACCGGCCCGTGCTGTTCGACCTGGCCCCCGAGACCTTCAGCCTGTTCGAGCTTCAGGCCGCCGCCGAGGCCGTTTCAGGCCTGACCTTGCACAAGCAGAATTTCCGACGCGGCGTTGAACGCGCGGACCTGGTCGAACCCACCGGCGTGATGTCGGCGACCGGCGGACGCCCCGCCGAACTGTTCCGCTTCGCCGGACTGGACCCGCAAGGCGCCCCCCTGGGCGGCGTCGCCTTGCCGACACAGCGATAATATCGCTGGCCCTGCAATAATTTCGCGCCGCCCGCTTGCGACGCGGCCCGGACGCCCTTAGAGAAGCCGTCCTTCAACCAAGCCTACTGAAGGCCTCGCGGAGAGGTGGCAGAGTGGTTGAATGTACCGCACTCGAAATGCGGCGTGCGTGAAAGCGTACCGGGGGTTCGAATCCCCCCCTCTCCGCCACTCTTCCCCGCCAGTATTGGGTTTTGAGCGCACTTGGGCGAGCGACGGCTAGGCCGTGCGGGTCGCCTCGGCGATCCGTGCGAACAAGGCCTCGTCCAGCAAGGGCTTTTCGACGATCGAGGCGCCGGCCGTCGCGGCCTGTCGCACCAGGGCGACGGACGGGGCCGTGGTGATGATCACGGCCGGGGCGGCCACGCCGCGCGCGCGCAACCGTCCCAACAGTTCGATGCCGGGCAGGTCTGGAAGGTTTTGGTCGATCACCAGGCAATGCAGACCGTCGGTCGCGGCGGCCAACGCCTCGGCCGAGGTTCCGCATCGACGCACGTCATAACCCCGCGCCTGGGTCAGAAAGGCCAAGGCGTGCAGAACCTCGGGGTCGTCATCGACGATCAGCAGGACCGGCCGCTTGGAACTGTGCACGGGCGACGAACCGAGGCTTGCGGACGCAAGGCGGTCCGACCGTCATCCTCATCGGCCGCGCGAACGACCGCCTTGTTCTGGAACAAGCCTTAGAGACCGGCGGCCAGGGCGATGCGCATCAGTTCGGCGATGTTGCGGGCGCCGGTCTTGCTCATCAGATTGGCGCGATAGATCTCCACCGTGCGTGGACTGATCTCCAGTTCGTGGGCGATGACCTTGTTGGGCTTGCCCGCGACCACGCCGCCGAGAACGTCGCGCTCGCGCGGGGACAGGCCGGACAGGCGCGCGTCCGCCGACAACCGCTCGCTCTCCGTCCCGCCGTCCGGTTTCAGGCGTGTCAGCGCCGATCGGACGGCCTTCAACAGCACGTCGTCGCCGAACGGCTTTTCGATGAAATCGACGACGCCGGCCTTCATGGCCTCGACCGCCAGGGGCACGTCGCCGTGGCCCGTCATGACCACGACCGGCAGATCGACGCCCCGCGCCTTCAACTCCTGCACCAGCTCCAGTCCTGTTCGCCCCGGCATGCGGACGTCGGTCAGCACGCATCCCGACGCAACCGGCAGGGCCTCCAGAAAGGCGTCGGCCGAGACATGGAAGTCGGCGTCCACGCCGTTGACCTCGAACAGAAAGGCCAGGGCCTCGCGCAGGCCCGCATCATCGTCGATCACATGCACGCGCTCAGTCGGCACCGTCGTCTCCCTCGGCGCGCGGAAGGGTGAAGGCGAAGACCGCGCCGCCGCCCTCTTTATCCTCGGCCCAGATGCGTCCGCCATGGGCTTCGACGATGGTGCGACATATGGACAGCCCCACGCCCATGCCGTCGGCCTTGCTGGTGACGAAGGGTTGGAACAGCCGCCCGCGCACCACCGGGTCCAGGCCCGAACCGGTGTCGGAGACGCTGATCCGCACCGTCCGAGCGTCCTCGGCTCGGACGACGATCTCCAGTTCGCGGCGGGCGGCGTCCGCCATGGCGTCGATCGCGTTGCGGATCAGGTTCAGGGCCACCTGCTGGATCTGGATGCGGTCCACGACCACCGGTCCCGCGTCGCGGTCCAACTTCAGGCTCACGCGCACGTCGCGGTCCTTGACCCCGACCAGGGCCAGGGCGCTGGCTTCCTCCAGCATCTTGGCCGGGTCTTCCAGGGTGTGCTCGGTCTCGCCCTTGGCGACGAACTCACGCAGGCGTTTGATGATGGCCCCGGCGCGCAGGGCCTGATCCCCGGCGCGATCCAGCGCCGAACGCAGCCGGTCCAGGTCGGGCGCTTCGCCTTCCAGCAGGGTGACCGACCCCTTCATATAGCTGGCGATGGCCGACAACGGCTGGTTCAGCTCGTGCGCCAGGGTGGACGCCATCTCGCCCATGGCCGTCAGCCGCGAGACGTGGACCAGTTCGGACTGAAGCTCCTGAAGCCGGCGTTCCTGTTTTCGATCCTCCGTCAGATCGGTGACGAAGCCGGTGAAGAAGCGATCGGCGCCCACGCGCGCCTCGCCCACGGCCAGCTCCATGGGAAAGGTCGAACCGTCCTTGCGCTGGCCGACCACGATGCGGCCGATGCCGATGATGCGACGCTCGCCGGTCGTCAGGTAACGCTCCATGTAGCCGTCGTGGGCGGAGCGATCCGGGTCCGGCATCAGAAGACTGACGTTGCGGCCCACCGCCTCCTCCGGCGACCATCCGAACAGACGCACGGCCGCGGTGCTGAAGGACTGCATGATCCCCCGCTCGTCGATGACGACCATCGCCTCGGGCACGGTCTCCAGGATGGATTCCAGGTGCGCCTCGCGCGTCGCCGCCTCTCGGCCCTTGCGACGCAGGCTCTCGCCGACGACGGCGATGGCCGGGCCGACCAACAGGAAGATCAGGGTGTCGATCAGATTGGCGGGGTCACGCCAGAGATCAGCCTTCAGCGCCCCGCCCGCGATCACCACGCCCAAGGCCGTGGCCAGCAGCGCCGGCCCGCGCCCGCCCAGCATGGCCGCGACCAGCACCATGGCGACATAGGGCACGAAGAAGGTCCGGCCCGCGAAGACGTCGTCCAGCAGCAGCCTGAGGCCCAGGGTGATCAGGGCGCCGACCAGGGCGGCGACATAGCCGTAGCGCCGCGAGGTGAAGCCTTCGTTTGCGCTTTCGGCGGGGATCAAGGGCGGCGGCTCCGGGCCTGCGCCGGAATCGGCGGACAGGGCGGACCCTATCACGCAGGCGGCGGCGGGGCGTCGTCGGCGTCGTCCATCAGCACCCGTTCGGCGGCGCCGCGCATATCCTCATACTGGCCGCCCTTGAGGCTCCACAGGAAGGCGGCGACGGCCGCGATGCCCAGCGCCAGGGAGATCGGGGCCAGAAGGACGATGATGTTCATCGCCGCACCCACAGGCGCAGGGCGTTCAACGTCACGATCAGGGACGAGGCCGACATGGCGATGGCCGCGACGAACGGATTGACCAGGCCCAGCATGGCGGCGGGCGCCGCGAACAGGTTGTAGATCCCCGCGAAGCCGAAATTCTCGCGCACCCGTCCGCGCGCCGCCCTTGCCGTGCGGATGGCGTCGACGACGGGGAACAGGGTCTCGCCGGTCAGCACCAGATCGGCGGCGTTCTGGCTGGCCTCCAGGGCCGTGCCGGGGGCGACGGCCGCGTGGGCGCGCGCCAGGGCGGCGGCATCGTTCAGCCCGTCGCCGACCATCAACACACGCCGCCCCTCGGCCTTCAGTCCGTCGATGACGGCGGCCTTGTCCTGGGGCGTCTGTCCGGCGCGGAAACGGTCGATCCCCGCCTCGGCGGCGATGCGGCTGACCGGTCCCTCGCGGTCGCCCGACAGCACCTCGACCGGCAGGCCCATGGCCTTGAGCGCCGCGACCGTGACGGCGGCGTCGGGACGGATGACGTCGGAGAAGACGAAGCGGGTCTTGGGTCCGTCGTCGAAGCCGAACCACAGCTCGGTCTCGGCGTGATCCGTCTGCGGCGCGCCGACGAAGGCGGCCCGGCCCAGCCGCGCGGGGCGGCCGTCGATCAGGCCGCTGACGCCCTGCCCCGCCGTCTCGACCACCGAGGCGGCGACGGCGCCCGATCCGGCCGCGCGTGTCAGGGCCTTGGCCAGCGGGTGGCTGGAGGCGCGGGCCAGGGGCGCGGCCTGGGTCAGCATGGCATGACCGCGCACCAGGGCCGGACGCCCCTCGGTCAGGACGCCGGTCTTGTCGAAGACCACATGGTCGATCTGGGCCAGCCGCTCCAGCGCGGCGCCGGACTTGACCAGCACGCCCTTGCGGAACAACCGCCCGCTGGCGGCCACCAGAACCGCCGGAACGGCCAGGCCCAGGGCGCACGGACAGGTGATGATCAGCAGGGCCGCCGCCCGGATCAGCGCCTCGCGCGGTCCCAGACCGAAGGCCAGCCCGCCCAGGAAGGTCGCCGCCGCCAGGCTGTGCACCACCGGCACATAGACGGCCGCCGCCTTGTCGGCCCATCGCACATAGGCCGAGCGCGACTGGGTCCCCGCCTCGACCAGCCGCGCGATGGCGGCCAGGGCGGAATCCTCGGATCGGGCCTCGGCGCGCAGGGTCAAAAGGCCGGTCAGATTGACCGCGCCCGCGCGGCACAGGTCGCCCTCGACCAGGAGCAGAGGCGCGCTTTCGCCGGTCAGCAGGCTGGCGTCCAGCGTCGAACGGCCTTCGACCACCACGGCGTCGACCGGAATGCGCTCGCCCGGCCGCACGCGCAGCAGGTCGCCCGGCGCGATCTCCGACACCGGAACGGCGGCTTCTTCGCCCTGGGCGTTCAGCCGTTGCGCCGCCCGCGCCTGAAGCGCCAGCAGATCGCCCGCCGCGCCCCGCGCCCGCGCCCGCAGCACATGGTCCAGATAGCGCCCGATCAGCAGCAGGAAGAGCAGCGACACGGCCGCGTCGAAATAGGCGTCCCGGCCGCCCAGGAAGGATTCGATGAAGCTGATGACCAGGGTCAGAATGACGCCGATCGAGATCGGCACGTCCATATTGGCCCGCCCAGCCCTCAGCGACCGCCAAGCCGACTGGAAGAAGGTCATGCCCGCGAACAGGGCGCAGGGCGCGCCGACGATGGCCGACAGCCACATCATCAGGCCGCGCGTCGCCGGACCCAGCTCCTGTCCGAACAGCCCGGCCCACAGGGGGACCGAGAACATCATGGCGTTCATGGCGCCGAAGCCCGCCACGCCCAGGGCCACCAGCAGGCGGCGGCCCTCGCGGTCCACCTGTTTGCGGCCCGCCGCGGGGTCGAAAGGGGTGACGCCGTAGCCCAGCCGCTCCACCGCCGCCACGACCCGTCCGGCCTGGACCTCGCGTCCGGCCAGGGTCACGGCCAGCCGTCCGGTCGACAGGTTCAGCCGCGCCGTCTCGACGCCGGGCATGGCCGACAGCTCACGTTCGATCTTGGAGATGCACCCGGCGCAGCGCGCGCCGGTGACCAACAGGTCCAGGCCCCGCCGCCCGTGCTCCAGCGGACGCAGGAAGGCGCTCATGTCGCGGCCGGAAGCCGCGTCCAGGGTCATCGCCAAATCAGCCTCCGCTCGGCGACGAAGTCTCGACCCTGATCGTCGGCGCTCTCGATGCGGACGTCCCAGGCGCCGTTCAATCCGTCGCGCCGGACCTCGTACTGGCCGGGCGCCGTCTCGGTCAGGGTCAGACGCATGGCTCCTTGTTCGGTGGCCGGCCGTTGCAGCAGAGCCGACGGCTTCAGCCCGGTCACGGGGCTTCCCTCGCGGTCGCGCATCCACAGCACCAGCATGCCCGGCCGCGCCTCTGTCGCCGCGCGCCAGCCCAGCGCCTGCTGGTCCCGGAACCGCTTGATCTCGGCGTTGTACAGCAAGCCGGTCTCATACGGCTTGGCCGCCACCTGGCCCGGATGCGTCCGATAGGCCAGGGTCAGGAACACGCCGTCGACGGCGATCACCACGGCGAAGAAGCCGACGACCATCGCGGCCACGTGCCAGCCCTTGATGACGAAGCCGGAAGGCCGATCCTCGGTCTGGGTCTTGGCGGTCATCGCTCGGCGTCTCCATAGTCGAAGGCGGTGGGAAGGGTCTCGCGTTCGCGTCCGGCGCTGATGTCGAACACCGCCTGCTGAGGACCGCCGACGCCTTCGGCCGGCTCCGGCGCGGTGACGAAGACGCGCACGGGCGTGACCTGATTGGGTTTGACGTCGAAGATCAGGGTCTGGCCCCCGGCGCGGCCGGGGCTGCTTAAGACCGTCCCCTCGGGACCCGAGAAGCGCACCTTGACCTGGGCGTCGTCGAAACCGCGATTGGCGATCTTCAACGTATAGCCGTTGCGCACCGAACCGTCGTGCAGGACGACATAGGTCGGATTGCGGTCGCGCAGGGCGTGGACGCCGATCAACGTCCGCTGGCTGAACCCCCACAGCATCAGCCCCGACACCACGACCACCGCCACGGCGTAATAGAGCGTGCGGGGCCGCACCAGCTTGTGCTGGACCGGACGGCCGCAGGCGCGGGCGGCCACGGCGGCGTCGGTGTCATAGGCGATCAGGCCGCGCGGGCGGCCGACCTTGTCCATCATGGTGTCGCAGGCGTCGATGCACAGACCGCAGTTGATGCACTCCATCTGGGCGCCGTCGCGGATGTCGATGCCCATGGGGCAGACGACCACGCACTGGTTGCAGTCGATGCAGTCGCCGCGGCCTTCCCAGCCGGTTCCCTTCTTGTGCGGCCCGCGCGGTTCGCCCCGATCGTAGCGATAGGTGACCTGGAAGGACTGGTCGTCCAGCATGGCCCCCTGGATGCGCGGCCAGGGGCACATATAGGTGCAGACCTGCTCGCGCATGTAGCCGGCGAAGACATAGGTGGTGAAGGTCAGGATGGCGCACGAAATATAGGCCGTCATCGGCCCGGTCCCGACCCAGAAGGTGCGGATCAGGGTCGGCGCGTCGTGGAAGTAGAAGATCCAGGCCCCGCCCGTGCCGAAGGCGACGCCCAGCCAGACGGCGTGCTTGCCGACCTTGCGCCACAGCTTGTTGAACGACCACGGCGCGGCGTCCAGGCGCATCCGCGCGTTGCGGTCGCCCTCGAACATCCGTTCGACGTAGATGTACAGGTCCGTCCAGACAGTCTGCGGGCAGGCGTAGCCGCACCACAACCGGCCGAACAACGCCGTGGTCAGGAACAGGGCCAGGGCCGCCAGCACCAACAGGCCGGTGATGAAATAGACCTCCTGGGGCCAGAGCTGGATCCAGAAGAAGTAGAAGCGTCGCCCGGCGAAATCGACCAACACCGCCTGATCCGGCAGGTCGCCCGGACGATCCCAGCGGATCCACGGCGTGATGTAGTAGATCGCCAGCATGACGATCAGCAGCGCCCATTTGATCATGCGCCAGCGGCCGTGGACCAGCTTGGGATAGATCGGCACCCGGGCCTGGTAGAGACCCTTGGGCTTGGCCTTTTCGCGCTGTTGCTCGGCGATTGAGACCGCACCCGCCTCACCGGCGGGCGGTTTCGGCTTGGTGCGGTCGATCAGGGTGGTCATCGGGTCGGCGCGGCCTCGACTGCGGCGGCCTGGGCCGAGGCCGTTTGCACGGCCGCGGGGACGACGGCGGTCGGATGCGAATCCCCGGCCGAGTTGGCGTGGACGTAAACGGCCAACGCCTTGATCACGCCAGGCGAGAAGCGGCCTTCCCAGGTCGGCATGACGCCGCCGCGGCCGTTGTGGATCTGGGCCGCGATGGATTCGCGATCCGAACCATACAACCACTCGCGATCCGTCAGATCGGGCGCGCCCTGCGCCCGATCGCCGGTTCCGGCCGCCCCATGGCAGGCGGCGCAGTTGTCGGCGTAGAGCTGGGCCGCGCGGCCCACGGCGGCGCGATCCGCCTGACGCCCCGACAGGGCAACGACATATTCGTTCAGGTCGCCGACCTGTCTTTGGTCCAACATGCCGTCACGGCCGAAGGCGGGCATCTGCGACGTGCGGGTCTGGGCGTGGCCCGAGCGGATGCCGACGCGGATGGTGTGTTCGATCTCGTCAAGCGACCCGCCCCACAGCCAGACGTCGTCGCGCAGGTTGGGATAGCCCTTGGCCCCGCCGCCGCCCGCGCCGTGGCAGGTGGCGCAGTTGTCGCCGAAGACCGAGGCCCCGACGGCCATCGCATGGGCCTGCAGCTCCGGGTCGGCCTCGATCTGTTGCAGACTGGCGGTCTGCAACTCCACCTCATTGGCCCCGCGTTGGGCCTGCAAGGCCCGCAGCTCCTGGGCCACATTGGCGCGGTCGGACTGTTTCAGCACGCCCGGCGTATAGCCGTTGATGCCCGGCCAGGCCGGCATCAGCACCCAATAGCCGATCGAGAAGGCGATGCTGGCGTAGAAGACCCACAGCCACCAGCGCGGCAGCGGGTTGTCCAGTTCCTTGATGCCGTCCCACTCATGCCCGGTCGTTTCGACGCCGGAGTGGTCGTCGCGTTCACGCTCAGACGTGTTCGTCATGGTCATCCTCGAGGGGGAGTTGCGACATCCGGCGGAAGGTCTCGCGACGCGACGGCCACAGGGCGTAGGTCAGCCCCGCGAAGAAGATGGCGCCGAAATAAAGAGTGCCGGCCTGTTGGGCGAAACGGGCCACGGTTTCATAGTCCAGACCGGTCACCGCAGGTTCTCCGGGCTTTCGGCCTGATAGGTGCGGAAGTCGACCATCGTGCCCAGCACCTGCAGATAGGCGATCAGGGCGTCCAGCTTGGTCAGTCGGGTCGGATCGCCGTCGAAGTCGCCCTGATTGACGCGCGCGTCATAGCGACGGCGCAGGTCCGACGTCTGGCTGGCGTAGGGATCGACCTGGGCCAGCAGATCGGCTTCGGCGTTGGCGATCTGGTCGTTCGTATAGGGAACGCCGACGGCGCGCATGGCTTGCAGCTTGGCCCGAATGGCGTGCCGGTCCAGATCCTGCTCCGCCAGGAAGCGATACGGCGGCATGTTGGATTCCGGCACGACGGCGCGCGGATTGATCAGGTGATCGCGGTGCCAGTCGTTGGAGTATTTGCCGCCGACGCGGGCCAGGTCCGGCCCGGTGCGCTTGGACCCCCATTGGAACGGGTGGTCGTACATGCTCTCGGCCGCCAGGCTGTAGTGGCCGTAGCGTTCGACCTCGTCGCGCAGCGGACGGATCATCTGCGAGTGGCAGTTGTAGCAGCCCTCGGAGATGTAGATGTCGCGCCCGGCCAGCTCCAGCGGCGTGTAGGGACGCACGCCCTCCACCTCTTCGATGGTGCTCTCGACCCAGAACAGGGGCGCGATCTCGATCAGGCCGCCGATCGACACAGTGACGACGATGCCGATGATCAGCCAAAGCGAGTGGCGTTCAAACTTCTCATGCTTCTTCCACATGGGTGCGATCCTCACTCGGCCGGCTGAAGCTGGGGCGGGATCGTCGACGACGGCACGCTCGCGTCAGCGCGAGACGGCATCCGAACGGTGCGCCACAGGTTGTAGGACATGATCACCGTGCCGGTCAGGAACATCAGGCCGCCGATGGTGCGGATGACGTTCTCGACGTGTTTGGCGGCGACCGTTTCGATGAAGCTGTTGGCCAGGAAGCCGTCGGGCGTGTACTCGCGCCACATCAGGCCCTCCATGATGCCGGAGACCCACATCGCGGTGATGTAGAGCAGGATGCCGGTGGTCGCGATCCAGAAATGCCACTCGACCAGGGCGTTGGAATACAGCCGGTCCTTCTTCCACAACCAGGGCACCAGGCAGTAGACGGCGCCGAAGCTGATGAAGCCGACCCAGCCCAGGGCGCCGGAGTGCACGTGGCCGACGGTCCAGTCGGTGTAGTGCGACAGGGCGTTGACCGTCCGAATGGACATCAGCGGTCCCTCGAAGGTCGACATGCCGTAGAAGGCGATGGCCACGACCATCATGCGGACGACGGGGTCGGTGCGCAGCTTGTCCCAGGCGCCCGACAGCGTCATCAGCCCGTTGATCATGCCGCCCCACGACGGCATCCACAGCATGATCGAGAACGTCATGCCCAGGGTCTGCGCCCACTGCGGCAGGGCCGTGAAATGCAGGTGGTGCGGACCCGCCCAGATGTAGATGAAGATCAGCGACCAGAAGTGGACGATCGACAGGCGGTAGGAATAGACCGGCCGCTCCACGCGCTTGGGCACGAAATAGTACATCATCCCCAGGAAGCCGGCGGTCAGGAAGAAGCCGACGGCGTTGTGGCCGTACCACCATTGGGTCAGAGCGTCCTGGACGCCCGCGAAGGCGGAATAGCTGCGCGCTTCCAGCAAGCCCACCGGGACGGCGGCGTTGTTCACCAGGTGCAGCACCGCGATGGTGATGATGAAGGCCAGATAGAACCAGTTGGCGACGTAGATGTGCGGCTCGCGGCGCTTCCACAGCGTGCCCAGGAAGACCAGCAGATAGGCGACCCAGACGATGGTCAGCCACAGGTCCACATACCATTCCGGTTCGGCGTACTCCCGCGACTGGGTGATGCCGGCGACATAGCCGGTCGCCGCCAGGACGATGAACGCCTGGTAGCCCCAGAAGACGAACCAGGGCCAGACCCCGCCAGCCAGCCGCGCCTTGGTCGTGCGCTGCACCACCCAGAAGGAGGTGCAGATCAGGGCGTTGCCGCCGAAGGCGAAGACGACGCCCGAGGTGTGCAGAGGCCGAAGTCGGCCGAAGTTCAACCAACCCGCCTCGGGGAAGTAGAGCTGGTTCGGCCACGACAATTGGGCCGCGATGAACACCCCGACCGCCATGCCGATCACGCCCCAGAACATGGTCGCGATCACCCCGGCGCGAATGACGCCGTCGGCGTATTTCGACTGATCAGACCGGAAGGCGTCGTTCGACACGCCGATGGTCATGGCCGACAGGGCCAGCACGGCCAGGGCGGTCATGATGTAGCCGTGGAACCGGAAGGCCGGATCGTCGGTGAAGGCCGTGCCGAGCAAGGCCAATACGGCTATGCCCGCGACGGTCAGGAACAGGGCGACGACATCGGTCGGCGTCTTGTCCTCTATGGCGGCGGTGGTCTGCATCTGTCGTGCGATCCCCTCGAAAGCGATTGAAACCGCCATTGCCCGACTCGCGCCCGCCGCTCTTTGACCTGGCGCAATGCCGCCGTCGAAGGCGTCGTGCAGAGGTGTCCGCCATTAGGAGGACCGCATGGATTCGCTGACCGTTCAGGAACGTCGACTCGTCGCCGGCGCGGTGGCGGTGTTGGGGCTGACCTTGTCCGTGTGCGGCGCCGTCGCGACCCAGATCGCGGTCGAACACATGGCGCGCGACGCCGCGATCTGCGGCCCGCTGAACGGACATTGCGGTTGGTGCTATGGCGCGGCCGGACTGATCATCGCCGCCGTGGCCGCGTTCGGCTTGGCGGCGCGGCTCGGCTGGTCGAAAGCTCGGGCGGCGGCGCGCGCCGCCTGACCGTTCAGGCCCGGATCGTTCAGGCGCAGAGCGTCTCCAGACACTCGCGGCGCAGCAGACGGATATGGCGGCTTGACCGGGCCTCGATCAGGCCGCGTTCCTGCATCTGCGACAGGGTCCGCGACACCGTGTGGATGGTCATGCCCAGATAGTCGGCGATGTCCTGACGGGTCATGGGCAGGTCGAAGGCCTCGTCATCGCCGATCCGCGCCGCGAACTCGACCAGGAAGGCCGCGACGCGCTCGGCGGCGCTGAGGCGGGCCAGGATCATGGCGTGGTCTTCGCTGCGCCGGAACGCCTGGATCGAGACGCGCCACAGGGCCTGGGCCAGGCCCGCCTCGCGGGCGGCGCGGGCCGACAGCTCCTTGCGCTCCACGGCCGCGGCCTCGACCGGAGTCAGGGCCTCGGCGGTCACGGCGTGTTCGACGCCCGCCTCCAGCCCCAGGAAATCGCCCGGCAGATGGAAGCCCGAGACCTGGCGACGACCGTCGCTCAGAATGCGATAGCTGATCACCGCCCCCGAAACGATGCGATACACCAACCGGGCCGCGTCCCCCTGGCGGAACAGGCAGTCGCCGGGCTGGAAGGGGGAACGGGGCGCCGCAGCCGCGCCGACAAAGGCCGTGCGAAGCGCCTGCTCGTCCACCGTGACCGCGGTCTCGAAGACGGGCGTGAAGTCGTCGGCTTGACGTTGGGCCTGCATCGCGAAATCCCCTGTGGCGATGCGGGAGGCATAGTCTCCGTCCGCGGACACGCCATTCAGGAGGCGCCCCTAAGGGAAAATACGGAGGCGGCGGGAACGGCCCCCAAAGACACCCGCTCCCGCCGCCCTGCCTCAGGTCAGAATTTGCGACCAATCCCGACCGAGACGACCCAGGGGTCCAGATCGACGCTGCTCTTCAACGCGCCGGCGTTGATGTTCGCATCGGTGTTGAACCAGACTTTCTTGACGTCGAAATTCAGGCTCCACGGCCCGTGCAGGCCGACGTCGGCGCCCGCTTGCAGCGCCCAGCCGACGCCGTTGTCCAGATCGACCTTGAACCCGTTCTTGTCCTCGCCGCTGTAGAACAGCATGGCGTTGACCCCGGCGCCGACGTAGGGGCTGAAATTGCCCTCAGTGAGCGGGCGATACTGCACCGTCACCACCGGCGGCAGGACCCAGGTCTCGTGCACGGCCACGTCGGTGGCGCCGCCCTGAGCGCGAATCTCATGCTGGGTCGTGCCCAGGATGGCTTCGACCGCGATGTGGTCGGTGAAGAAATAGGTGAAGCCCAGCGTCGGCTTCAGATCGTCGGACACATCGACCTTCAGGCCGGTGGCCGCGCCGGCCGAGGTCAGGATGGCGTCTTCCGTGGTCGGCGCCACATCGGTGATCCGGCCCGTGACGATCCAGTCGCCGGCGCGCGGCGGCTGCCAGCTCGTGGTCTGGGCCTGGGCGGCGCCCGCCAACATGACGGTCGCGGCGGTGATCAGAAGCGCGGTCTTGGCTTTCATCGTAGTCATCCCCGACGACGAAAACGCCCCATGCGCCGCGTCGTCGAGGGGGGTGTGCGCCGCCTCCGCGCGGCCCGCATTGCTCTACCTCAAAAGCGGCGCGGCGGTCAGATGACCTTGGCGTGCCGCCCTTCCGAGGCCTGCAACAGCGGATCGAACACGGCGGCCACGGCGCGCACGAACGGCGCGCCGCGCGGGGTCATGCGCACGCTTGATCCCGCCAGTTCGATCAGGCCGTCGGCCGCGAACCGGTCCAGGGCGGGACGGACCACGGCGACATCTCCGGCCGCTCGTCCATGGCGTTCGGCGACCGCATCGACGTCGACGACGAAGTCGCACATCAGCCGTTCGATCAACTCGGCCACGAACAGGTCGCGCGGCGTCAGGGCGACGCCGCGCACGACGGGCAGCCGTCCCTGGGCCACGGCGGCGCGCCAGTCGCGCTCGACCGTCGCATTCTGCGCATACAGCCCCGGCGCCCGCGAGATCGACGACGCGCCCAGGCCGATCAGCACCTCGGCCGTGTCGGTGGTGTAGCCCTGGAAATTGCGGCGCAGACGCCCGGCCTGGTCGGCGGCGGCCATGTCGTCGTGCGGCAGGGCGAAATGGTCCAGGCCGATGGGACGCCAGCCCTTGTCCACCAGTCGGTCATGCGCGGCCCGGCTCATGGCGAACCGCGCCAGCGGCCCGCCCAGGGCGGCCTCGTCGATCAGCTTCTGATGCGGCTTCATCCACGGCACATGGGCGTAGCCGAACAGGGCCAGCCGTTCCGGCCGCAGGGTGGTGACCCGGTCCAGCGTCGCCAGCACCTCGTCCACGCCCTGGTGCGGAAGGCCGTACATCAGGTCCAGGTTCAGCGAGAAGACGCCGACCGCGCGCAACGCCTCGGCCGCCGCCTCGATGGTCTCGAACCGCTCGGGCCGGTTCACGGCGGCCTGAACGACCGGCGACAGGTCCTGCACCCCCAGGCTGGCCCGCGTCAGGCCCAGCGACCCGGCCATGTCGATCCATTCCGGGGTCAGCACCTCGGGGTCCAGTTCGGCCGCGAACTCGGTCAGGCCCGACAGGTCAAAGCGTTGCGACAGACCGTCGATCAGGGTGCGCAGCACCTCGGGCGGCAACATATTGGGCGTGCCTCCGCCCAGGTGCAGGGCGGCGATGCGCGGCCGCTCGCCCGCCGCCGCGATCGCCAGATCGGCCTCCCGCAGCACCAGATCGACATAGGAGACCATGGGGTCGACCCGGTTCATCGCCCGGGTGTTGCAGCCGCAATACCAGCACAGCCGCTTGCAGAAGGGGATGTGCACATACAACGACGCCGGGCGGCTCCAGTCCGCGGCGGCCAGGCTTCGCGTCCAATCGGTCTCGCCCACGGCCGGCGTGAATTGAGCCGCCGTGGGATAGCTGGTGTAGCGCGGCACATTGGCGTCGTAGCGGACGATCAGGTCCGCCAGGTCGGGCCACAGGCCGCCTTCGGGATCAGGCGTCGTCATCGCCGCCCGCCTGCGAGAGCGAAGCTCCCGCGTCATCGTCGTCGAACCGACGAAACTCGTGCCACAGGCCGTTCAGAATGCCGAAGGCGACGGCCAGGCCCAGGCCCAGTATCCAGGCGAAATACCACATGGGTCAGTCTCCGCGTCGCGTCAGTACAGGTCGGGATTGGTGCGCAGCGCCGCCGTCGTCGAACGGCCCCATAGCACCCGATAGACCCAGGCCGTGTAGATCAGGATCAAAGGCAGGAAGATCGCCGTCACAATCAGCATGACGAACAGGGTCAGATGGCTGGACGAGGCGTTCCAGACCGTCAGGCTGGACTGGGCGTCGATCGAGCTGGGCAGGATGAAGGGGAACATCGACAGGCCGACGGTCGCGATGATCCCCAGCGCCGACGCCGACGAGCCGCCGAAGGCCAGAGGCTCGCTGCGCCGCCACAGGCCCAGCAAGGCCGCCGCCGCGCCCAGGAAGCCCAGAGCCGGGGCCAGCATCATCCAGGGATAGCGGCCGTAGTTGTCCAGCCAGGCGCCCGGCGCGGCCTGAACCGCGGTGCGCAGCGGATTGGAGAAGCCGTTGACGTCCAGCGCGCCGGTGATGCGGAAACCCAGGTCGCCGAAAGCCGCGGCCAGACCGCCCGCCGCGAACAGCGCCAGGCTGAGCAAGGCCGCGACCGTGCCGATGGCCCGCGCCCGATCCGCGACCGGCCCGCGCTCAGCCTTCAGGCCCAGCCAGGCGGCGCCGTGCAACACCAGCATCGACACCGACAACAGGCCGCACAGCAGGCTGAAGGGCGTGAACAGGCCCAGCAGCGTTCCCTCATAGAAGGCCCTGAGGTCGCTATCCAATCGGAAGGGCACGCCGATCAGGACGTTGCCGACTGCCACGCCGAACACCAGGGCGGGCACGAAGCCGCTGATGAACAGGCACCCATCCCAGAAACGCCGCCAGGCCGCCTGGGGCCGTTTAGACCGGTATTTGAACGCCACCGGCCGCAGGATCAGCGCCGACAGCACCAGATACATGGCCAGATAGAAGCCCGAGAAGCTGACCGCATAGACGAAGGGCCAGGCGGCGAAGATCGCGCCGCCGCCGAGCACGAACCAGACCTGATTGCCTTCCCAGGTGGCGCCGACGGTGTTGATCACCATGCGCCGTTCCTCGTCGGTCTTGGCGACGAAGGGCAAAAGGGCGCCGACGCCCAGGTCGAAGCCGTCGGTCAGGGCGAAGCCGATCAGCAGCACGCCCATCAAGGCCCACCAGATCAGGCGAAGGGTGGCGAAATCGAGAGGCAGTTCCATCTTCGATGTCCTTGATCTGATCGGTCAGACGACGGCCGACGCGTCGGCGTCAGGCGACGAAGCGGCATCGTCGTGCCCGGCGAATGGTCCCTTCTTGATCGCGCGCAGGATCAGCCCGACCTCGACCACCGCCAGGGCGCCGTAGAGCAGGGTGAAGCCGATGATCGTCGTCCACAGTTGGGCCACGGTCAGGCTGGAGGCGCCCAGGAAGGTCGGCAGCACCCCGTCCACCGCCCAGGGCTGGCGGCCATACTCGGCGACGATCCAGCCCAGCTCGATGGCGATCCACGGCAGGGGCAAAGACAACACCGCCGCCCACAGGAACCAGCGCGTCTCATGCTTCCTGAGGGTGCACAGCACGAAGGCGGTGGCGAACAGGGCGATCATGTAAAGGCCGATCCCCGCCATGAACCGGAAGGCCCAGAACAGCACCGGCACATTCGGCACCGTGTTCCAGGCCGCCATGCGAATCTGATCCGGCGTGGCCGTGCGCGGGTCCTCGACGTAACGCCGCAGCAGCAGGCCGTAGCCCAGGTCGTTGCGATGCCGTTCAAACACGGCGCGACTGCCGATGTCGCGCGGATTGTCCTTGATCCGCTCCAGGGCGTCATAGGCGACGACGCCGGATTCGATGCGGTCCTCGGCCACCGCCACCAGCTCCAATATGCCCGACACCTCGCCGTTCAGACTGCGGGTGGCGATCAGGCCCAGGACGTAGGGGACCTTGATCTCATAGTGGGTGTGGCGGTCTTCCAGATTGGGGAAGCCGATGACGGTCAGGCCAGCCGGCGCTGGTTCGGTGCGCCACATGGCCTCGATGGCCGCCAGTTTCATTTTCTGGTTGTCGGTCAGGGCGTAGCCGCTCTCGTCGCCCAGCACGACGACCGACAGGGATGAGGCCAGGCCGAAGGCCGCCGCCACCGTCATCGACCGTTTCGCGAACCCCCGGTGCTTGCCCTTCAGCAGATAGAAGGCCGAGACCCCCAGCACGAACACCGAGGCGCAGACATAACCGGCCGACACCGTGTGCACGAATTTGGCCTGGGCCACCGGATTGAACAGCACGGCCATGAAGTCCACGACCTCCATGCGCATGGTGTCGGGATTGAAGGCCGCCCCGACCGGATTCTGCATCCAGCCGTTGGCGATCAGGATCCACAAGGCCGACAGATTGGTGCCCAGCGCCACCAGGAAGGTCACCAGCAGGTGGACCTGCGGCTTCAGCTTGTCCCAGCCGAAGAACATCAAGCCGACGAAGGTCGCCTCCAGGAAGAAGGCCATCAACCCCTCGATCGCCAGGGGGGCGCCGAAGATGTCGCCGACGTAGTGGCTGTAATAGCTCCAGTTCATGCCGAACTGGAATTCCATGGTCAGACCGGTCGCCACGCCCAGCGCGAAATTGATCCCGAACAGCACGCCCCAGAACCGCGTGATCGTCTTCCAGATCGGCCGCCGGGTCATCACATAGATCGACTCCATGATGACCAGCAGGAACGACAGTCCCAGCGTCAGCGGCACGAACAGGAAGTGGTAGAGCGCCGTCAGCGCGAATTGCAGGCGCGACAGGTCGACGACCGCGAGGTCGATCATGGCTTAGGCTCCTGAGCCGGCTCCGGCGACCGACGTCGGCCCCGCGATTAGGCGCTTCAAACAACAGACGCCTTGATTTCGATCAAGGCTGTAGGGCGCGCAATGGGTGTTTAGAGTGCGACCTATGACCGCCCTCCCCTCGCCCGCCTTCGATCCGAAGCCCTGGCTGCGCGCCTCCGGGCGGACGGCCGCGCGCGACGGGCGGCTGGCCGCCGTATTGGTGGCGTTGGACGTGGTTCCGGCGGCGGCCTTCGCCCTGGGGCTGACGATGACGCTGGCCGCCTATCCGCGCGGTCTGGCGGCCCTGGCGCCGGGTCTGGCGCTGATGATCGCCGCCGTGGTCCTGCGCGGCCTTTTGGCGCACGGGGCCATGGTCATGGGCGGACGGGCGGCGCGAGCGGTGAAGACCCAGGTGCGTGATCGCGTGCTGGCGGGCCTGTTCGCCGGACGATCCGCCCCCCTGTCGGCGGCCAGCGAAGGGGTCGAGGCCCTGGACGGCCACTATTCGCGGTTCGAGCCGGTGCGGCTGGCGGCGACGACGGCGCCTCTGCTGTTGATCGGCTTGGCGGCGTTCGCCAGCCCGTTCGCGGCGGCCATCCTGCTGTTCACCCTGATCCCCTTCGCCCTGGGCATGATGCTGGCGGGCACGGCGGCCGCGAGCGAGAGCCGACGCCAGTTCGCGGCCCTGTCCGCCCTGTCCGGCCTGTTCCTGGACCGGGTGCGCGCCCTGCCTGCCGTCATCGCCTTCCAGGCCCAGGCGCGCACGGCCGAAGAGGTGGCGCGCGGTTCCGACGAACTGCAACGACGGACGGCGCGGGTGCTGCGTGTCGCCTTTCTGTCGTCGGCGGTGCTGGAGTTCTTCTCGGCCCTGTCGGTGGCCCTGGTGGCGGTCTATTGCGGCTTCAACCTGCTGCGTCTGTTGCCCTTTCCGGCGCCCGAGACGCTGGACCTGGGGCGCGCTTTCTTCGTCCTGGCCCTGGCGCCCGAGGTCTATGCGCCGATGCGCCGTCTGGCCGCCGCCTATCATGACCGCCAGGCCGCCGAGGCCGCGACCCCGACCCTGGCCGCCGCCTGCAGTGAACCGGCCGCGACCGCCGTTCCCGCCCTTCTGCTGACGCGCGAACCTTCGATCCAGTTCGAGGGGCTGGCGATCCGCTACGGCGAGGCCGCGCCGGTGCTGGAGGATTTCGATCTGGAGATCCGCCCCGGTCAGTTGATCGCCCTGACCGGTCCCAGCGGCGCGGGCAAGTCCAGTCTGTTGCACGCCCTGATCGGCCTGGCGCCGGTCACGCGCGGCCGCATCTTGATCGAAGGCCGGCCGCTGGACGAGATCGGCGGCCTGGCCGGGCGCGTCGCCTGGGCTGGGCAGGCGCCGATGGTCGTGCCGGGCGCGGTGCGCGACAACATCGCCCTGGCCCAACGCCACGCCACGACGGATCAGGTGACGGCGGCCGCCGTCGCCGCCGGCCTGAACGGCGATCTGGACCGGGTGCTGGACGAACGCGGCGGCGGCCTGTCGGGCGGCGAGCTGCGGCGGCTGGGCCTGGCCCGCGCCTTTCTGAAGGATTCCCCTATCCTGTTGCTGGATGAACCGACCGCCAATCTGGACCGCGAGGCCGAGGCGGCGATGATCGAGACGATCCGTCGCGCCGCCCAGGGCCGCACGACCCTGATCGCCACCCATTCGGCCGCCGTGGCCGCCGTGGCCGACCGCGTGGTGCGGCTGTGAACGTCCGCGACCTGATCCGGGCCGAGATCCGCCGGGAGGCGCCGCGCCTGCGTCTGGCGGCGGCCACGGGGGCGGTGGTGGCGGCCTCGGCCGTGGCCCTGTTGGGAGTGTCGGGCTGGTTCATCACCGGCGCCGCCCTGGCCGGGGCCGCCGGGGCGGCGGCGGTGTCGAGCTTCAACTTCCTGCTGCCCAGCGCGGCCATCCGTCTGTTTGCGGTTCTGCGGACGGGCGGGCGCTATGTCGAACGGGTCGCCGGTCACGAGGCGGCCCTGGCCGCCCTGGCGCGGTTGCGGCCCATCTTGTTCCGCGCCCTGGCCGACGGCCCGCCGCGGCGCGCCCTGGCCCTGTCGGCGGGCGAAGCTTCGGCCCGGCTGGTCGAGGACGTGGAGGCGGTCCAGACCCTGTTCATCCGCCGCTCGGCGGCCTGGGCGATGGGGGCAGGCGCGATCCTGTCGGCGGTCCTGGCGACGACGGCGCATCCCCTGGCCGGGACGGCGGTCCTGGCGGCCATGACGGCGACGGGGGTCGGGACCCTGTTCATGGCCCGGCGCTGGGCCGACCCGGCGGGCGCCCAGGTCCAGGTCGAGACCGGCCGCCTGAAGGCCGAGATCGCCGCGCTTCACGCCGCCGCGCCCGAGTTGAAGGCCTATGGGCTGGAGGTCTGGGCGCGCGACCGGGCGACGCATACGGCCCAGGGGCTGGACGACGCCCGCATGGCGCGGATCGTCGTCGAAGGCCGGATATCGGCCTGGCATGTCCTGTGCCTGGGGGTCGGCGCCGCCTCGGCCTTCGCCGCCGCCGCGATCGGCGGCGCGGAACAGCCGATGGCCGCCCTGGCCGCCCTGGTCGCCGTGACGGGGGTGGAAGCCGCCGGAGGCCTGGCCCAGGCCCTGCTCCAACGCGGAGCGGCCGAGGCGGCGATGGCGCGGTTGGACGATCTGACGGTTCCGGCGCCCGCGACCGGCGAGACGGCGAACGGGGCGACGATCCGCCTGATCCAGACAGACCTGACCCTGACGCCGCCCACCCGGTTGGCCATCGTCGGCCCGTCCGGCGTCGGCAAGACCTCCCTGATCGAACGGCTGATCGGCCTGCGCCCCGCCCTGGACGGCGAGGCCGAGGTCGGCGGCGTGGCATTGGGCGCCCTGGCCCAGCGCCAGGCCACGGCGCTGTTCGCCTATGCGGCCCAGGACGTGCGGCTGATCGACGGCTCCGTGCGCGACAATCTGCGGCTGGCCGATCCCCAGGCTGATGACGCGCGGCTGTGGGCGGCGCTGGAGGATGCAGGCCTGGGCGAGCGGGTGCGGGCCGCGCCCCAGGGCCTGGACCTGGCCGTCGGCGCGAACGGAATGCGGCTGTCCGGGGGTGAACGACGGCGGCTCGGCCTGGCCCGCGCCCTGTTGCGGGACGCGCCCTGGCTGGTGCTGGACGAACCGACGGAAGGCCTGGACGCGGCGACGGAGCGCGGGGTTCTGGATCGTCTCGAAGCCCGACTGAAGACGACCGGCCAGGGGCTGATCATGATCCCTCACCGCCCCGCGCCGCTGGCCCTGTGCGAACAGATCGTCATCGCCAGGGGCATGGACGCCGACGGCCGTCTGTCGCTGGCGGTCGAGACCCGGAAGGTCCCGGCCTAGGGTCCGTCAGGTCGCGGGCGGCCGCGAACCGGTGAACCGCATGTCCCGCCAGTCGCGCCAGGCGTCGTGCACCATCTGGCGCGGACGGTCGGCGCCGGTCTGGGCGATCTGTTCGGCCCAGACGTCGGACAGACGACGCACCGTCTCCGTGCCCCATCCCGGCGGCTGTTGGCGCGACCAGTTCTGGATCGAGACGGCGTTGAAGACCAACAGGAACAGGGTCGCGATGACAATGATGCGGCTGGTCCAGCGCCGGTCGCGGGCGCCCAGGCCGTCGTCATCCAGCGGCGGTCCCGGCGGAAAGGCGAACCGGCCCAGGGCCGCCAAGGGGTGGTCCGCCGCCGTCGGCGGTTCGGCGGTCGGCAGGTCGTGGGCGTCGGCTCCGGCGTTCCAGTCGCTGGGCGGATCAGCGACCAGCACCGGCGGAAACAGGCTGACCGGCGGCGGCGGAAAGGCCGTCGGAAACGGATCGACCGGCGGCCCGTGCGGGGGGTGGACGTCGTCGTCGTTCGGATCGTTCATGACCGCTCCAACGCCTCAGAACTGGAAATAGATGAAGGGGGCGACGCCGTCCGGCCGCGCCGCCTCGATCAGCAGGATCGCCAAACCGATCAGCACGCCCATGGTGATCGACGGGGCCGGTTTCAGCTTCAGCGTCAGGCTTTCCACCGCACGCGGCGGCAGCCAGTGCATCGCTAGGCCGCCGACGATCAGCGTCAGCAGGAAGGGCGTCAGCATCATGACCGGCCCGATCCGCCCCAATCCCTGCAACATGGCCATCGCCAGATCGAAGGTCTCGGCCCGGAACAGGATCCAGCCCAGGCAGACGATGTGGAAGGTGATCAACACCCCCAGGACCGTCGGCATGATCTTGCGGTCGCCCAGCGCCGCGCGCCCCAGCCGCTCGATCACCTGCACCGATCCGTGCAGCGCCCCCCACAGCACGAAGGTCCAGGCCGCCCCGTGCCACAGGCCGCCCAACAGCATGGTGATCATCACGTTCACGCAACTCGCCGCCAACCCCTTCTTGCCGCCCCCCAGCGGCACATAGAGGTAGTCGCGCAGCCAACTGGACAGGCTGATGTGCCAGCGCCGCCAGAAGCTCTGCATCGAACTGGCGCGATACGGCTGGTCGAAATTGCGCGGGAAGGAATAGCCCAAGAGGGCCGCGATCCCGATCGCCATGTCCGAATAGGCCGAGAAGTCGCAGTAGATCTGAACCGCATAGCCATAAACGGCCGCCGCGATGTCGATGGAACTGTAGGCCGACGGATCGAAGAACACCGGATCGACCAGCCGCGTCGCCAGCTCGGATGCGATGATGGTCTTCTTGAACAGGCCCCAGACGATCAGCAGCAGCCCGTGCGTCGCCATCTCGCGCGTCAGACGCGGAACCCGGTCGAACTGGGGCAACAGGTCCGACGCCCGTACGATGGGTCCCGCCACCAGATGCGGGAAGAAGCTCATCAACAGCATGACGTCGAGCAGGCTCTTGGCCGGCGGCGTCTTGCCGCGATGCACGTCGACGACATAGCTGATGCCCTGGAAGGTGAAGAAGCTGATCCCCACCGGCAGCACGATCTGCAACAGCGGCAGATCCCGCTCCCAGCCGAAGCGGGCCAGGAGGTCGCCCGCCTGTTCGACGAAGAAGCCGTAGTATTTGAAGAATCCCAGGATCAGCAGGTTCGCCGCCACGCCCAGGCCGACCAGCCAGGTCCGGCGCGCCTCGGGCCTTCGCGCGATCAGGGCCGCGACGCCCCAGTTCAGCACCGCCGACAGGATCAAAAGCCCGACGAACCGCCAGTCCCACTGGGCGTAGAAGAACCAGCTCGCCAACAGCAGGAACAGCTTGCGCCGCCCGTTCTCGCGATCCAGCGACCACGAGGTGAAATAGACGAACAGGAAGAAGACGCCGAAGGCGAGCGTGGGGAACAGCATCTAGCGGCCCTCCCCCTTCCAACGGTCATAGGCGGCCATCAGGTCGGCGGCCAGGATGCCGCCGATCCAATCTGATCCGGCCGAGGTGAAATGCACCCGGTCGCCGCGCATCAGCGGCTCGGGCGTGTTCGCCAGTCCATCCGAGGCGCAGTCGCCGCCCATTCGCCCATGCCAGTCCCAGTACGCCACACCCATGTCGGCCGCGACCCGCCGCTGCACGTTCCGCACCATCGCCAACGACGGCGGCGGCGCGCGGCGGCCGTCGGTGCTGCACGGCTGGGCGGCCGCGCTTCTCAGGGCGTCGGGCGCGCCCAGGATCATCAGGGCGGAGACCGGCGACAACCGTCGCAGCCGAGCGATCTGACGGCGCAACAGGGCCTCGTAGGCGGCGGGGTCCAGGTCGTTCTCGAACCCTTCGTTGGTCCCGAAGGCGATGACGATCAGCGACGGCGTCCACTCGCCCAGCTCGGCCGCCGCAACCGTCTCGTCCCGCGCCGCCAGGTCGCGCAGCGTCGCCCCGACCACGCCCAGATTGGACACGATCACCCCCGGTCCCTCGTTCTCGACAGACAGGTCATAGGCCAGGGCGTCGCGGCCTTCAGCCCTCAGCTCCAGCGATGACGACGGCGTCGGCAGGTGATGCCGGACGCAGGTCGGTCCCCGCGTCGGGCGCCGCAGGTTGAACGGAAACCATCCCGCCGCCGTGCGGACATGAAACCCCGCCGCGTGCGGTCCCCCGCGCCCGCACAGCCGCAAGACGGCGGGTTCCGCGCCCGGATCAAAGGTCAAGGTCAGCACCGGCGCGCGGCCATAGGCGGGCGGATTGACCCCGGTCAGGCCGACCCCGGCGCGCTGATAGTCGTCGCGCGCGGCCAGGGGCGCCGAGGTGTTGATCCAGCCCTTCGCCTCCACCCGCACCTGATAGGGGGCATAGCCGTCGTGAGGGATTCCGGCGGGCAGGACCCCGCGCCCGCCGTTGCCGAACCGCGCCTGCAAGACGGCCCGCACGGCGCCGGTGATGCGGTCCCCCGCCGTATGGCTGTCGCCGAGCTGAAGGATGTGCACCGGCGTCCGGCGCGCCCCGGTCTCGGTCTCGGCCAGGGCCTCGAACAGGGGCGCCAGGGCCTCGGCGCCGCACAGTCCGTCGGGACAGGTCGAGGCGCCGGGCGTCGGCAGGGCCTGGGGCTGATAGGGAATCTCCTGCGCCCAGACCGAGGAGCCGAAGGCCGCGCCGACCATCAGGGCCGTCGCCGACCACGCCGCGCGCCGCACCCGTTCAGCCCTGGGTCGCGGAAGAGGCGGTCTGGCCGATGCCCGCGTCGCGGCGCAGACGCTCGGCGACGGGCTTGCCGATCCGCAGATAGCCGGCCATCGACATGTGGACGCCGTCATTGGCCCGCATCAGCACCTTGCGGCCCGAGGCGTCGGGCAGATAGGGCGCATAGGCGCCGTCCGCGTCGGCGGTGATCCCCGTCGTCTCCAGATAGGGCACGCCCAGCGCCCGCATCCGCTCGGCCACCACCGCATTGATGACGCCCATCTTGTCGTCAAAGCTTTCGCGCTTCATGCGCGGCAGGCCGACCCAATAGACCGCCACGTCGCGGCTGCGCAGCAGGGTCACCAGATCGGTCACCCGTTTCGCATAGGCGGCCTTCCAGCCGTCCGAGCCGAACGGATGGATCACGCCGTCCAGGCTGATCCCTTGCGCGTCATTGGTGCCGAACAACAGGACCGCCACGTCCACCGGCTCGGCGTCCAACTGACCGCGGGTCTTGGCCTGGATGTCGACATAGTCGTAGCGCGACAGGCCGGTGGAGACCTCGCTGAACCGGGTCACGGTGACGCCCGGCTCGTCCTTCAAATCACGGTACAGGGCCGTCCACAGACCCTCGGCCATGGAATCGCCGAACACGCCGATGCGCAGCCGGCCCTGGGCCATGCGTTGGCGCAACGGGGTCACGGCCTGAACGACCGGCGCCGGGGCATAGGCGGCGGGCGGCGGCGGGGTCGGCTCAGACGGGGCCGAGGCGTTGGCGCCGCCGCCCAGCAACAGCGTCGGACGACGCAGCCAGGCGCGTCCGTCCGGCGTCGCCGCCAGGCCCAGGACCCCGCCGATCAGCAGGCCCGCCGTCAATGCGTTTATCGCCCGCACGCCCCTCGCGCCCCGAACGCCACTGATACTGAAGACGTCTTTTACCCTATCGGGCGAACGGCGCCACGCCTTGCCCGCATGGCGCGAAGAAGACGGTTAAGGCCCGGCGTCGCGCGGACGACTTGCCCCCCGCGCCCGCCCGGCCTAGGAACGGATGACGCCGCGATATTCATCAGACGGTGAAAAAGGGAGCGACATGCGCAAGATCTATCCCGACGCCAAGTCGGCGCTGGAGGGCCTGACCTTCGACGGCATGACGGTGATGTCCGGCGGTTTCGGCCTGTGCGGCATCCCCGAGAACCTGATCGCGGCGCTGCGGGACTCGGGCGCCAAGAACCTGACGGTCATCTCCAACAACGCGGGCGTCGACGGCTTCGGCCTGGGTCAGCTTCTAGAGACGCGCCAGATCGCCAAGATGATCTCGTCCTATGTCGGCGAGAACAAGGAGTTCGAGCGCCAATATCTGGCCGGCGAACTGCAACTGGAGTTCAACCCCCAGGGCACCCTGGCCGAGCGCATCCGCGCGGGCGGCGCGGGCATTCCGGCCTTTTTCACCGCCACCGGCGTCGGCACCCTGGTCGCCGAGGGCAAGGAAGTGCGGAATTTCGACGGCCGCGACTATGTGATGGAGACCGGCCTGGTCGCCGACCTGTCGATCATCAAGGCCTGGAAGGCCGACGAGCGCGGCAATCTGGTGTTCCGCAAGACGGCCCGCAATTTCAACCCGATGATGGCCACGGCCGGCAAGGCCTGCGTGGTCGAGGTCGAGGAGATCGTGCCGACGGGGTCGCTGGGCGCCGATCAGATCCACACCCCCGGCATCTATGTCGACCGCATCATCAAGGGCGCGTTCGAGAAACGCATCGAACAACGCACCGTCCGCAGCCGGGAGACCGCATAATGGCCCGCACCCGCGAACAACTGGCCGAGCGCGCCGCGAAAGAGCTGCAGGACGGCTTTTACGTCAACCTGGGCATCGGCATCCCGACCCTGGTGGCCAACTACATTCCCGACGGCATGGAGGTCACGCTCCAATCCGAAAACGGCATGCTGGGCATGGGACCGTTTCCCTATGACGACGAGGTCGATCCCGACCTGATCAACGCCGGCAAGCAGACGATCACCGAGATCCCGGAGTCGGCCTATTTCAGCAGCGCCGACAGCTTCGCCATGATCCGCGGCGGCCACATCAATCTGTCCATCCTGGGCGCCATGGAGGTGGCCCAGAACGGCGACATCGCCAACTGGATGATCCCCGGCAAACTGGTCAAGGGCATGGGCGGGGCCATGGATCTGGTCGCGGGCGTCAAGCGCGTGGTCGTGGTCATGGAGCACGCCAACAAGCACGGCCAGTCCAAGGTGCTGAAGGCCTGCACCCTGCCGCTGACCGGCACGGGCGTGGTCAGCCGCGTCATCACCGACCTGGCCACCTTCGACGTCAAACCGAACGGCGGCGGGCTGGAGCTGATCGAACTGGCCGAGGGCGTGACCCTGGACGAGGTCGCGGCCAAGACCGAGGCCGACTACGTCATTTCCGAAAATCTGAAGACGCTGGCATAGTGCCCTCAACCGGCTGATGAAAAGCCGGGCGATGGAGGGTTAGGCATGGCGGACGAAGCTTATCGCACGCCCGGCGGCGCGCCGGCGCCCGACCCTTCGCGCGTCGCCGAGCTGGCGGCCGGGCTGACGCCTTCATCGGATTTCGCGGCGGCCGAAGAGGCCCGTGCGGCCGAGGCCCTGTCCCGCCTGGTCGAGGCCGCCAAGGCGCGAGGCGAGGACTGCGCCGAGCTGTTGGCCGACATTCGCGGGCGGCTGTCGCGCCTGTCGCCCCAGGGCCTGGTTCCCCGGCGCGGGCTGGCGGGTCTGTTCGACGGGCGCGGCAAGCGGCTGAAGACCTTCCGCGCCGCCTTTAACGACGGCTGCGCCTCCCTGTCGGGCGCCCTGGCCGGCCTGGGCGAACGCGCCGAGACCGGCGCGCGCCGCACCGTCGATCTCGACAGCCTGGCCCACGATCTGCGCGCCGCCGTCTCGGCCCTGACGGAACAGATCGCAGCGGCGCGCGAACGTCTGGCGCGCGAAACCGCCGACGATGAGGCGATCCAGGCCTTGCGCGCCCGCGTCGAGGCGCTGGAGGCCCGGCTGGCGGCGACGGTGCGGGCGCTGCCCCTGGTGCGCGCGCTGCAAAACGCCGACGTCCGCACCCGTGACGCCCTGGCCGGCGCGCCCAAGGCCATCGAAGCCTGGCAGGCCGACTGGAAGACCCATCTGGGTCTCGACGGCAAACGCCCGCGCAGGGTGCGCCCCGCGCCCGAGGCCCTGGCGCCCGCCCATGACAAGGTCGCGGCGGCCCTGGCCCGCATCGAGACCGAACAGGCGGCGACGGCCCAGCGCCGTCAGGAGATTTTGCGCCGCCTGAGCTAGGCGCGGCTCACTGCGGCTGCGCGGGCCTGGCCGGCGGCGGACGGCGGGCATGGGTGCGCAATTCATAGGCGTGACCCAGCGACAGGATGCGGGCGTCGTCCCACTTGCCGCCGATGAAGCTGAGACCCACGGGCATGCCCCGGTCGAAACCCATCGGCACCGTCAGGTGCGGATAGCCGGCCACGGCCGCCAGGCGGCTGGCCGAGCCTTGGCCGTCATCGTCGTCGTCGCGGTCGTTGGTCCAGGCGCGGCTGGTGGTCGGCGCGATCAGGGCGACCACCCGATGCTCGCGCATCAGCCGGTCGATGCCTTCCGGCCCGGCCAGGCGGAGCGAGTCGGCACGGGCCTGGATGTAGGCGGGATCGTCCAGGCCCTGGGTCGCCTCGGCGGCGATGAACCGCTCTTGGCCGAACAGCACGGTCTCGCGCGGTTCGCCGTCATTGAAGGCGATCAGGTCGGCCAGGGTCCGATACGGGACCTGCGTCGGGTCGGTGGAGGCCAGATAGGCGGCCATGTCGGCCTTCAGCTCGGTCATCAGCACCTGGATCTCGCCGCGTCCGATGGCCTGCATGTCCGGCCCGTCGGTGATCTCGACCAGCACGGCGCCCGCGTCGCGCAGGGCTTGCAGGTTCTGCTCGAACACCGCCTGGGCCTCGTCCGAATAGCCGTTCAGGAAACGCATCACGCCGATGCGCGCCCCCGACAGGCTGTTCGCGTCCAGGGCGGCGCGATAATCGACCTTGCGCGCGTCGGCCTCGACCGTGGCCGGGTCGGCGGGGTCCGAACCGGCGATGGCGCTCAGGATCATGGCCGCATCCTCGACCGTGGTCGTCATCGGCCCGGCGGTGTCCTGACTGTGGCTGATCGGCACGATGTGGGTGCGCGACACCAGGCCCACGGTCGGCTTGAAACCGACCACGCCGTTGACCGAGGCCGGGCAGACGATGGAGCCGTCCGTCTCGGTCCCGATCGCCGCCGGGACCAGGCCGATCGCCACCGCCACCGCGCTGCCCGAGGACGAACCGCAGGCCGTGCGCGCCGGATCATAGGGGTTGGCCGTCAGCCCGCCCACGGCGCTCCAGCCGCTGATGGAATTGGTCGAGCGGATATTGGCCCACTCCGACAGATTGGCCTTGCCGACGATCACGGCGCCGGCGTCGCGCAACCGGGCGACCAGGGGTGCGTCGCGGCCGGGTGCGTTGTTCGCCAGGGCCAGAGACCCCGCCGTGGTCGCCATGTCGCGGGTCTCGATATTGTCTTTCAACAGCAGGGGCACGCCGTGCAGCGGCCCGCGGAAACGCCCGGCGCGCGCCTCGGCGGCCGACTCTTTCGCCGCTTCTTCGAGCGTGTCGTTCAGGGCTAGGACGCCGTTCCCGCCTGGAAAGGCCTCGCCCTGCGAAGACGCGATCAGCAGTTGCGACAAGCCGACGGCCTCGACCGCCTCGCGCGGCGGCTGGGGCGACCGCAGCCCGTCGGCGATGCCCGCGACGGTCAGCGGAACATAGCGATAGCCTGCCGGTCCCGCACCCTCTTCCGGGAGGGTCCAACTGCCGTCGCCGTTGGACGTGGCGCAGCCCGCCAGCGTCAGCGCCGCCAGCGCCGCCCCGATCAATCCCGCGCGGCGGGCGCCCGTGTGCCGATGGTGCGGTCCAGGAAGTCCAGATAGGTCCGCCATTGCTGAAGCTTCCTCTGATTGCCCTGAATCCCGTGGCGCTGGCCTGGGTAGAGCATCAGTTCGAACGGCTTGCCCTGCAATTGCAAGCCGTCCATCACCCGCAGCGTATTGTCCAACAGCACATTGTCGTCGGCCATGCCGTGCATCAGCAGCATTCGGCCCGTCAGGTTCGCCAGACGCGGCACGGCGTCGGCCTGGGCATAGCCCTCGGGATTGTCCTGGGGCGTCGACATATACCGTTCGGTGTAGTGGGTGTCGTAGAGGCTCCATTCGGTCGGCGGCGCCCCCACGGCTGCGGCGGCCAGACCCATATCAGGCTCGGTGATCGCCCGCAGCGACAGGAAACCGCCATAGCTCCAGCCCATCATGGCGATATGATCGCCATCAACATAAGGCAGCGTTCTCAACCAATTGATGGCGGCTTGTTGATCTTCCAGTTCAGGAACACCCATGCGGCGATAGATGGAATTCTTGAACGCCCGCGACCGGTCGCCCTCGCCCCGGTTGTCCAGTTTGAAAACGATGTATCCGGCCTCAGTCAACAGTTGACTGCTCAACGGCTGCCAGTTGCGCAACACCTTGGCCCCGACACTGGGACCGCCATAGACCTCCATCACCACCGGATAACGTCTCGACGGATCGAAGCCCGGCGGGGTCTGCATACGCCAGCTCAAGGTCTCGCCCGCGTTCTGCAACGTGCCGAACTCCGGCGTGCGCTGGCGCGAGCGGAACGGCCAATAGGGATGGTTTTCGTCCAGCCGGTTCTCTTCGATCCAGCGGATGCGGGTTCCGTCCGCGCGATACAGGGCCGACTGCGGCGGAGTCCGCGGATCGGAATAGTTGCCGACGAAGGCCGTGCCGGTGCGGTTGACCGAGGCCGACCACCAGCCGCCGCCAGGCGTGACCGCCACCGGCGCCGCGCCGTCCAGGGTGGTGCGGAACAACTGCTGCTCGTACGGCAGTTCGCGTCCGTTGCGCATCGAGGCGGTGAAGAAGACCTCGCCCGTCTCTTCGTTGATCCCGTCCAGTTCCTTGACCGGCCACGGCCCGCGCGTGATCTGGCGCACCCGTCGCCCGTCGGCCTCATAGAGGTACAGATGCCGCCAGCCGTCGTCCTCGTTCGACCAGATGAAGCGGCCGTCGCGCAGGGCGCGGAAGTCGCTCGACAGATCCACCCAGGCCTGGCCGGTCTGGGTCAGGATGACGCGTGAGGCGCCGGTCGCCGGATCGACCGACAACAGGTCCAACGTCTTCTGATCCCGGGACTGGCGCTGGACATAGAGGGTTCGTCCGTCGCGCGACCAATCCACCCGCGCCAGATAGATGTCCGGGTTCGCCCCCAGGTCGACCTTGATCCGCCGCCCCGAGGCGACGTCGAACACATACAGATCGACCAGGGCGTTCGGCCGCCCGGCGCGCGGATAGCGCTGCATGACCGTGACCGCGCCGCCGCCCGAGATGTCCAGGCGCGGAATGACATCCACCGGGCTTTCGTCGGTGCGCTGAACGGCGATGAAACGCTCGTCGGGACTCCACCAATAGCCGTGGTCGCGGTCCATCTCTTCGGCGGCGACGAATTCGGCCAGGCCCCAGGTGATCAGGCCCTCGCCGTCGTCGGTCACGGCGCGCTCGCGGCCCGTGGCCAGGTCATACAGCATCAGATCCTGGTCGCGGACCCACGAGACATAGGTCCCCAGCGGCGAAACACGGGCGTCCACCTCGTCCGCCTGGGTCTCGGTCAGGCGCCGCACCGAGCCGTCGGCGCGCGAGGCCAGGAAGACGTCGCCTTCCAGCGGCGCCAGGATGTAGCGGCCCTGCTGGTCCCATGAATATTCGACCACGCCGCGCTGGCTGATCCGCATCCGCTCACGCCGGGCCTTCTCGGCCTCGGACAGTTCGCCCGCGTCGGGGACCAGGGCGCGGGCGTCGATCAGCTTGAACGGCTGCCCCTCTCCGGTCGGCGCGGCCCACAGGTCCAGCACGCTGACGTCGTCGGCCCGCGCCCGCAGGAAGGCGACCAGTTCGCCGTCCGGCGACAGGCTGACGCCCTGGGCCACCGGCCCGTTCAAACTGGGGTCCGAAAAGACACGCTCAGGCGTCAGGACGGCGGGATCGGGGGACGAGTTCGTGGACTGGGCCAGAGCGGAACCGGCGATCAACGAAGCGGCCGTGGCGAGAAGAATGGTGCGCATGGCATGAACCCTAGAGGGCCGTTTCCGTCACGTCACTTGAGAAGTCGGATGACGGTGATCTTCCGGCGACAAAGCGACGCCCTTCCGTCGGGCGGTCTTGGCGCCTATTACAGCCGCGATGACCGACGCCCCCCTCGCCGCCCAAGCTCCTGGCGCGCCTCCCAAGGCCAGCGCCTTTCACGAATTGAACGTTCTGTGGGTTCGTCACTGGACGGACCAGTTGTTCAGCTTCGCCATCGAGCGGCCCGAGGATTTCCGTTTCCGTTCGGGCGAGTTCGTGATGATCGGCCTGCCGGGCGAGGACGGCGGCAAGCCGGTCCTGCGCGCCTATTCCATCGCCAGCCCGGCCTGGGACGAACAGCTTGAATTCTTCTCCATCAAGGTCGCCGACGGTCCCCTGACCAGCCGGTTGCAGAAGATCCAGCCCGGCGACCGCGTGCTGATGGGCAAGAAGCCGACCGGCACCCTGGTTCTGGACGCCCTGACCGGCGGCGAGCGGCTGTGGCTGATCGGCACGGGCACGGGTTTGGCGCCCTGGCTCAGCGTCGCGCGCGACCCGGACACCTATTCCCGCTTCGGCCAGGTGATCGTCTGCCACACGGTGCGCAACGTCGCCGACCTGGCCTATCGCGACTTCTTCACCTCGGGCATCCACGACGATCCCCTGGTCGGCGACGAGGCCAAGGCCCAGTTGATCTATTATCCGACCGTGACGCGCGAAAAATTCGAGACGCCCGGCCGGATCACCGACCGCATCAAGTCGGGGGACCTGTTCGCCGACCTGGGCCTGCCGATCGGCTTTTCGCCGAACAGCGACCGGGTCATGCTGTGCGGCTCCATGGCCATGATCAAGGAGACCGGAGAACTGCTGGAGACCTATGGCCTGAAGGAAGGCTCGAACGCCGAGCCGGGCGACTATGTGCTGGAGCGCGCCTTTGTCGGATGAGCTGAAGATCGACGCCCGCACGGCGCCCGAGACCTGCGAGACCATGATCCAGGTGCGTCAGGGCGTCGACGCCCTGGACCGCGCCCTGGTGACCCTGCTGGCCGAGCGCCAGCGCTATATGGACGCCGCCGCCCGCATCAAGCCCAGCCGCGACGTGGTGCATGACGACGCCCGCATCGAGGACGTGGTGGCCAAGGTGCTGGCCGCCGCCGAACCCGCCGGCCTGTCGCCCGCCATCGCCGAGCCGGTCTGGCGCACCCTGATCGACCGCTGCATCGCCCACGAACTGGCGACCTGGGATCGGACGCGGGCTTAGGGTTTGCGGCTCCGGCCAGGTTTGGCCGCCTCGCCCTTGGCCTTCTTGGCGATCTCTTTCAGCTTGCGGCCCTGCATGGCCGACAAGGCCTGACCGGGCGCGCCCTTTTCGGGATCGGCGAAGGCGCGGCCGTGGGTCTTCACCCGTTCAGCGACCGAATCGAGGAACTCGCCCTCCCATTCGGATAGGGCGACGCCGGCCTTCTCGGCCGCGCGTTTGGCGCGTTTCAGGGCGTTGACGGCCGCGCGCTGGGCGGCCTTGCGTTCAGCCTCGAACGGCTTGGGCGGGGTCTTGGACGCGAACGAGGCGCGGGCGCCGCCGCCCTCGACGGGCGGCTTCCTTAGGCCGAAGCCTGTGCGCTTGAGGCTCAGACCTCGCCCAGGGCCGAGAGGTAGAGATCCAGGATGGCCTCTTCTTCCTGACGCTTGGCCTTGTCCTGTTTGCGGATGCGGATGACCTTGCGCAGCGTCTTGACGTCGTAGCCCTCGCCCTTGGCCTCGGCGAAGACCTCCTTCATGTCGGTCATGACGGCCTGTTTGTCCTCTTCCAGACGCTCCAGCCGCTCGATGATGGTGCGCAGACGTCCCTGGGCCGACGAAGTCAGCACGTCGGGGGAGGCGTCGAAGGAAGCGTCGTCGGCCATTTTAAGTCCTTGTGCGCTGCCGCTCGGCGCGCGGCGCCTCGCTGATTGAGCGCGTATGAGTGGGGTGGACAGGCTTAACCACGTCGGGCCGGGGGTCTCAACGCCGGACGCGAAAAAGGCCGCGGACAACGCCCGCGACCTGTGGATGTTTTCGCCGTGTCAAAGCGGCGCGCCGAAGCGCGCGGCGGGGTGATTAGCCCTGCTTGGCCTTGAAGCGCGGGTCGGTCTTGTTGATCACATAGACCACGCCCTTGCGACGCACGATCTTGCAGTCGCGGTGACGACCCTTGAGCGACTTGAGCGAGCTGCGGACCTTCATGGTCTTATCCTTGGTGCGCTATCCCTCGCCGCGCGGCGGCTCGGTGCTTGAGCGCGTCTCGTGGCGAAGACAAATAGAAAAGCCGCGGGCGGACCTGCGGCGGAGCGGTGCGTATAGGGAAGGCTAAGCCCGGCGTCAACCGGGAGGTTGCTCCTTGGAGGCCTGGCCTCCGAGTCGAACGGAGGGTTGACGGGGTTGCATCCCCGTTGCGTCGCCCCTCCGCCACCAGGCCGTCAGAAGGAACACGACGGTTTTACCCCGCAGGCGTTAAGAAGCCGCAATCAGGCACGGTTATTGCTGGTGAAACCATGATCGCGCCGCAACGCTTGTCCGGCGGATGCGCTAAAGGCTGCGTCGTCGGATTCGAGGAGACTGTTTTTTGACCATGCGCATCGACCCTCGCCTGTTGTTGATCGCCTGCGTCTCGGCCTGCGCGCCGATGATGCCCGAATCGTCGACGACGCGGCCACCGGTCCCCTCGCCCCTGACCCCGCCGCATACGTCCGCGACGCCGCTTCCGGCCGCGCATGCGCCGCCGACGGCCGCCCTGCCCGACGCGGCCGGGTTCGAGGGCTGGAAACAGGGCTTCCTGTCGCGTCACGGCGGCGCACGACGCGCCGACTACGAACGTGAGCTGGCGGGCCTGGTCCCCGACCCCGCCGTCATCCGACTGGACAACAACCAGCCCGAATTCAGCCGCCCCGCCGGGGCCTATGTCCAGAACGCCGTCACCGCCAGCCGCATCGCCCAGGCCCGCCAGCGCGTCGACCGCGTGCCGTGGAGCGTGGTCCAGCGCACCGGCGTGCCGTCCGAAATCCTGGTCTCCATCTGGGCGCAGGAGAGCGCCTTCGGCCAGGTCCAGGGCGACTATGACGTCATCCGCTCCCTGGCGACCCTGGCCTATGACGGCCGCCGCCGCGCCTGGGCCGAGGCCCAGTTGAAGGATGCGCTGGACATCGTCATCGACGGCCGCCGCGCCCGTTCGGGCCTGAAGGGCAGTTGGGCCGGCGCCATGGGCCAGACCCAATTCATGCCCGACAACTATCTGCGCCTGGGCGTCGATCAGGACGGCGACGGCAAGGTCGACATCTGGGGATCGGACGCCGACGCCCTGGCCTCGGCGGCCAATCTGCTGGCCCGGGCCGGATGGAAGCGCGGCCAGACCTGGGGCTATGAGGTGACCCTGCCGTCCAACTTCGACTACAGCCTGGCCGAGGGACCGCGCCATGACTGGGCCTTCTGGTCCGCGCGCGGGGTGCGGTTGGCCGCCGGCGGCGCGCCCACGCCGATCGAGGGCGACGAACAGGCCACCATACTGCTGCCCCAGGGGGCCAACGGCCCGGCCTTCCTGGCCTTGCCGAACCACTATGTGATCCGCGCCTACAACAACTCGGCCAGCTACGCCCTGGCCATCGCCCTGACGGCGGACGGGGTGCAGGGCAAGCCCGGCCTGACCAAGGCCTGGCCCGACGACGCCCCGCTGACCCGCGACCAACGCATCGGCGCCCAGTCGGCCCTGACGCGGCTGGGCTATGACACCCAGGGCATCGACGGGGTCATCGGCGCCAACACGCGGGCCGCGCTGAGACGCTGGCAGGCGGCCAACGGGCGGGTCCAGGACGGCTATCTGACGGCGCCCCTGGCCGATGAGTTGATCCGAAAGGCGCAGTGATCCCCTGTCCCTCTCCCCTTGCGGGAGAAGGAAGAAGTCAGCCGATCAACGCCCGTGCGGCGGCGCGCGCCTCGTCGGTGACCTGGGCGCCGGACAGCATCCGCGCGATCTCTTCCTGGCGGCGGCCTTCGTCCAACGGCGCGACAGTGGTGTGGGTGCGGCCTTCGGCGTCGGCCTTCATCACCTTCCAGTGGGCGTCGCCGCGCGCGGCGACCTGAGGACTGTGGGTCACGACCAGGACCTGACCGCCACGCGACAGGCGCTCCAGGCGCCGCCCCACGGCCTCGGCCACGGCGCCGCCGACGCCCTGGTCCACCTCATCGAAGATCATGACCGGCTGACGTTGATCCTCACGGCCCGCCAGGGCGGCTTTCATGGCCAGGGCGAAGCGGGCCAGTTCGCCGCCTGAAGCCACCGAATCCAGCGGCCCGAACGGGGTGCCGGCGTTGGTGGCGATCTCGAAACGCGCCGTCTCGGCCCCGCCCGGCCCGCGCCGCCCGTCGCCGACCGGCTCCAGCGCCACGCGGAAACGGGCGCGGTCCAGCTTCAGCGGACCCAGCTCCTGCATCACCGCCGTGGTCAGACGGTCGGCGGCCGCCTCGCGGCCCGAGGACAACATGGCGGCGACGGCGTCATAGTCCTCGGCCGCCTGGGCCGCCTCACGCCCGGCGGCGGACAGGGCGTCGGCGCCGTCCTCGATCAACCTTAGCTGCTCGCGAAAGCGGACCCGCAGGTCCGGCAACGCCTCGACCGTGGCGTTCAGCTTGCGGGCGGCGGCGCGCAGGGCGAACAGGCGCTCCTCGGCCTTGTCCAGACGGCCCGGCTCGAAGTCGAAGGCGTCGGCGGCGGCGTCGACGGCGGCCACGGCCTCGACCGCCTCGACCAAGGCCCGGTCGATGGCTTCGGCGGCCAGGCCCAGGCGATGGATCACCGGATGCTCGGGATCGGCCCCCGCCTGGGCCGCGCGTTGACGGGCGTGTTCGACGGCGCGCAGGGCCGCCGCCAGCTTCTGGCTCAGCTTGTCGCCGCCCAGTTGCGTGCGGGCGTCAGACAGGTCGGCTAGGGCCTTTTCGGCGGCGCCCAGGACGGCGCGCTCGCCGGCCAGTTCGGTCTCTTCGTCGGCGCGGGGGTCCAGGGCGTCCAACTCGGCCAGATTCAGGGCGATCTCTTCGGCGCGGGCCGCCGCATCGGCCGCCTGGGCGCGCAAGGCCGCCAGTTTCGCCTCGGCGGCCTTCAGCCGCATCGCCGCCTCGGTCACGGCCGAGACCTGAGGCTCCAGCCCGCCATAGACGTCCAGCAGGCCGCGATGGGTCTTCCAGTCCAGCAGACCGACCGTCTCGTGCTGGCCGTGCACCTCGACCAGCCGGGCGCCGATCTCGCGCAGGGCGGCGACGCCCGCAGGTTGGTCGTTGATGAAGGCCCGGCCCCGGCCGTCGGCGCCGACGACGCGACGCAGGATCAGGTCCTCGCCCGGCACGGCCTCGAAGCCGCGCTCGGCCAACAGGGCCAGCAGATCCGCGTCGTCCGGCGCCGAAAAGACCGCCGTGGCTGATCCCTGTTTCGCCCCGCCGCGCACCAGGCCCGCGTCGCCGCGTCCGCCCAGGGCCAGGCCCAAGGCGTCCAGGATGATGGACTTGCCCGCACCCGTCTCGCCGGTCAGCACGATCAGGCCGCCGGGGACGTCGAGGTCCAGGGCGTCGATCAGCACGATGTCGCGGATGGAGAGGGCGGTCAGCATGGGGATTCGCATCCCCGTCGTACCAGCCTCGGCATCAGCACGCCATGCGCGCCTTGATCCTAGAACAGCTTGCGCAGGCTCAGGGACACCTGACGACCCGTGGGGTCCAACTGATCCGGCAGATAGCCCAGGGGCGTCGCGCCCGAGGCGTCGCGGACATCCAGGCGGCTGTCGAACAGATTGGTGACGCCCACGCTGACGCGCGCGCCCTTCAACCACGGATATTTGGCCGTCAGGCCCTGACGCTGGCCCAGGTCGGCGAACAGGTTGAGGTTCACCGTGGTCTGGTCCGAGAAATACAGGTCCTGGCCGGTCAGGCCGCCATCGACGCGGGTTTCATCGCGCCAGGTGACGTTCAGGAAGGCGCCCATGCCGCTCTTGAACACCCCGGCCTGGCCCTGGATCTCGTGGCGCGGGCTGCCGCCCCGGCCGCTGACCGAGGCGCCGTCCAAGAGGTCCAGCACCGGCAGGCCGCTGCGGATCAGCAGTTCATCCTGGATGCGCCAGGTGTGGTAGAGCGAGACGTTGAAGCGGCCCTGGCCGGGCTGCATCATCGGGCCGCGCGGACGGCCGAAACGGACCTCGGTCGTGCCGCCGCCACGCGCGCCGCCGCCGCCGCCCGGACCCGGGCCGCCTTCCATTCGCACCATCATGCCTCCGCCGCCCGGGCCGCCCGGTCCCCGCGCGCCGGGACCGCCCATCTGGGGCATGGCGCCGGTGGCCTGGCCGAAGGCGCGGCTGAAGTTGAAGCCGGTGCGCAGTTCCTGGCGTTCCTGATATTCAAAATTGACGGGCCGCGCGTCGATGGCGATCAGATTGCCGCCCAGGTCGCGCGTGAACCGGGTCGGGAAGGCGCGCTCCAGGTCCGGCGTGATCGTCGGGAAGGTGGCGATCTGGTTCTCGATCCGGCTGGCGGTGTAGTCGCTGGTGATCCGCAGATCGGCGTCCTTCAGCGGTTGCCAGTTCAGACCGAATTTGAACACCCGGCGATCATCCGAGGACAGGTTCGCATTGCCGCCGTCGACGCGGGTGACGTTGACGCTCTGGCCGGTGACGAAGTCGAACACCTGGACGTTGGGCGTCGAGACCACCGGGTCGTTCAACTGCGACACCGAAGGCGCGCCCTGTTCGGCCGTGTAGCTGGCGATGAAGCCCCAGTCGGCGTTGGGCGACCAGTTCAGCCCCCCGCCGAAGGTCGACAGGCCGCCGAAGTCCGACAGTTCGTCATAGCCCAGGTTGATGTTGGCGCTGAGGTCGCCGAAGGCCGCGCCCACGCCGCGTTCCTTGTTGGTCAGCGGCAGGCTGAAGCTGCCCTGGAAGCTGGCGGTGTCGCGCGATTGCTCGCGGTCGGTGGTGACGCCGGAGCGGAAACTGGTCGAATCGAGCGCGCGGCGGTTGGCGCTGAAGCGCAGGGTCGAGTTCAACTTGCCCGCCGGGCCTTCCCAGGGGCTGCCCGTCAGAACCAATTCGCCGTTCAGATAGCTGCTGACCGAATTGGCGGTGTCCGACGGGGCGCGGGTCAGGCCGCTGACCTGGCCGAAGGGATTGGCGGTCGGATCGTTGGCGTTCAGCCGGGCCTGGAAGGCCGAGGCGTCCAGGCCCCGACCGGTCTGGGTGTCGGTCTCGGTGCGCTCGTAATTGCCGTTGAAGGTCCAACGCCAGTTGTCGCCGATGAAGCCGTCCAGCACCGTGGCCAGCTCCAGCGCGCGGGTGTCGACCTGACGCGACAGAGACTCGGGGTCGTCGAAATAGCGATAGACCAGGGCGTCGCCCGCGAACGGCGAATAGATGTTCGGTCCCGGCAGGGTCAGGGTCACGCCCGGCAGGCCCAGATAGCTGAGATTGGACGTGTCGGTCAGGCCGAAGCGGAAGGTGCCGTTGGTGTTCTGCGACAAGCCGCGCGTCATGGAGGCGTTCAGCCGCGCCTCCTCGCGACGCGGCAACAGGGTGCGCCAGGCGGTGGCGTCTTCGGCCACCCGTTGGCCCGCGCCCGGCGCGAAGGCCGACAGACCGACCGGCCCGCTCGCCGCCGTCGCCGGGGCCAGGGCGGTGGTCACCGTCGATCCGGCCAGGCCGGACAGGGCCGGGTCGATCTCGCCGCCCGCCAGAAGGCCGCCGACGGTTCCCAGGCGCGAGAACGGCAGGCCGGCGTCGCGGGTGATGTCACGCTCGTCTTCGAACAGGGCGGTGTCGCGGCTGGCGCCGACATCGACATTCCAGCGCGCGCCGCCGCTGACCGTGAACAGGCCGGTCTCGCCGTTCAGACTGGTGCGGCCGCCCTGGCTCGGAACCCGGACGCTGCCCTGGACCTGGGTCGAGCGGAAACTCGGCTTGAGCACGAAATTCACCACCCGCTGATCGGCGCGGTAGCCGTAGGACAGGGCCACCTCTTCCGGCAGGATCTCAGTGCGCTCGATGGCCTCGGTCGGGATGTTGGCGATTTCGCGGAAGCCCGAAATGCGGCGACCGTTGACCAGCAGGATGGGCTGGCCCCCGCCGCGGCCGCGATTGCTCTGGGTCAGGGGTTCGATGGCCGCCAACAGCTCGCCGATGGTCGAGGCGCCGTAGGTGGCGATCATCGACTCGTCCAGAACCAGATCCGGCTGGATGTCGCCGATGACCGAGCCGCGACGCGTGCCGGCGGCGTCGACCCGACCCAGGTCGTAACCGTCCTCCAGCTCTTTCTCGGTCGGCCCGGAGGGCGTCTGCGGATCGGCCGCGGGCGACTGCACCTGAACCGGAGGCGGGGTCTGGGGCGTCTGGGGCGTCTGCTGCGTCGCACCGGCCGGTTCCGCCGCCAGGGCCGCGGCTTGAAGGGTCAGGGCGAGCAAGGTCATGGGCCGGTCCCAGGCTGTTGAATCGAAAGGAAGACCTTCGCGACGCAGATGACGCCGCGAGTTCGGGGACCATACCGGCGCGTAACGGGAACGCCCGTTAAATCACCGTCAGGCGCGGCCCCGATTTGGCCTTACCCGCGCAATCAAACGGAGATGGAGCGGGTTTCCGTCTCGCGTGCCGGGAAATTTGTTTCAGCCCGGAATGATCCGCGACAGCCAGCCTTCGCGGCGGCCTTCGGGCGCCGTCTGGGGCGCGGCGCCCTGTTCGTTCAGCAGATCGTAGGCCTTGGAGTACCAGGGGCTGCCCGGATAGTTGTGGCCCAGGACGGCGCCGTTGCGGGTCGCCTCGTCCTTCAGCCCCAGGGCCAGATAGACCTCGACCAGACGGTACAGCGCCTCGGGCGTGTGCGAGGTGCGTTGGAAATCCCGGTTCTCGATCACCGTCTTATAGCGGTTGATCGCCGCCAACGGCTGATTGGCGCGCTGATAGTAGCGGCCGATGTTCATTTCCTTGCCGGCCAGTTGGTCGTTGACCATGTCGATCTTGACCAGGGCGTCGGTGGCGTAGCTGGTGCCCGGATAGCGCCGCACCACGTCGCGCAGGCCTTGCAGGGCGTTTTCGGCATAGGCTTGGTCGCGGTCCACATCGACGATGCGTTCAAAATTGCAGACGGCCTTCATATAGAAGGCGTAGGCCGCCGAGGGATTGCCCGGAAACAGTTGGATGAAGCGGTCGGCCGCGGCCGACGCCTCCTGGTAGTCGTTGTTCTGATACTGGGCGTAGATCTGCATCAGGATCGCCCGGCGCGACCACTCCGAATAGGGGTGCTGGCGCTCCACCTCCTGGAAATAGTCGACCGCGTCGTTCCAGCGGCTGCGGCGCAGGCGATCGTAGCCGGCGTTGTACAGCGCCTCGACCGGGCGCTCTTCATAGGCCAGCTTGGGACGCGGCCGCGAACCGTTGCAGGCGGCGATCGAGGTCGCGGCGATCAGGACGGCCATCAGGGCCAGGCCGGTGCGGGACTTGGAGACGAACAAGGACGACGACCTCATGACACGGCTGGGGGGCGTCGCCACGGCGCCGCCCCCGGATGCGCGATCTCTACACCACGGTCAGGATCGAAGCCAATGCGGACGAATTCGTCCCCGTGCGGCTTGCCCCCTGCGGCTCCACTGGTAAAGAGCGCGCCAGATTGAACCCGCAGTCGGCGTTCCGATGACGGCGAAAGGATGACCGGCCATGAAGCTGCTCTCAGGCAACTCCAACCGCACCCTCGCCAAGGCCATCGCCGGGCACCTGGACGTGCCCCTGACCAAGGCCCAGGTCAAACGCTTCGCCGACAATGAGGTCTTCGCCCTGATCGAGGAAAACGTCCGCGGCGAGGACGTCTTCGTCATCCAGTCGACCAGCTATCCGGCCAACGACAACCTGATGGAGCTGTTGATCCTGATCGACGCCCTGGTGCGGGCCTCGGCGCGGCGGGTCACGGCGGTCATGCCCTATTTCGGTTACGCCCGGCAGGATCGAAAGACCGACGGCCGCACGCCGATCTCGGCCAAGCTGGTGGCCAATCTGATCACCCGCGCCGGCGCCGACCGGGTGCTGACCATGGACCTGCACGCCGGTCAGATTCAGGGCTTCTTCGACATCCCCACCGACGCCCTGGTCGCCACGCCGGTGCTGGCGAAAGACATTCGCGAGCGGTTCGAGAACGCCAATGAGGTGATGATCGTCTCGCCCGACGTCGGCGGCGTGGTGCGCGCGCGCTCGCTGGCCAAGCGCCTGGACGCGGAACTGGCCATCGTCGACAAGCGTCGGCCCCGCGCCGGCGAGAGCGAGGTGATGAACATCATCGGCGACGTCGAGGGTCGCCGCTGCATCCTGTTCGACGACATCGTCGATTCGGGCGGGACGCTGGTGAACGCCGCCAAGGCCCTGATGGACCGGGGCGCGACCGAGGTTTCCGCCTACATCAGCCACGGCGTCCTGTCGGGTCCGGCGGTGCAACGCGTGCAGGACGGGCCGTTGAAGCACCTGATCATCACGGACTCGATCGAACAGCCTGACGAAGTTTTGAAGTGCGGGAAAATCGTCAGAGTTTCCGCGGCTCCCCTGATCGGCAACGCTATCCGGCGGATCGCCAACGAGGAATCGGTCTCGACCCTGTTCGATTAACGGTCGGAAAACCCTCTGTGTCGCGATATAAGGGCGACAAGGTCCCGGCGCCGAAGACGCGCCGTGCTTTCAGTTGGGGAAGAGTTCGCCGATGTACCAGGCATCCATGCGCCGCGGCCTGACGGTCGCCGCCCTCGCCGCTCTCGCCGTATTGTCCGCCTGCGCCACGCCGGAGCCGGAGCCGACGCCCGCGCCGCCGCCGCCGCCGCCCGCGCCGCCGCCGGCCGTCAGCCTGAACCAGGACGTGGCCCAGGCCGCCTCCATCTATGTCGCCTTCATGCGCGAGGCCGGCTCGATCCAGGCCGGCTTCCCCAGCGCCGAGTCGATCCAGGCGGCCCTGCGCAAGGGCGCGGCCTATGAACCGGCCCAGTTGTCGCGCGGCCTGATCGCCTACGGTTCGATCCTGGCGCTGCAATCGCCCGAGTTCGTCAACGGGGTCCGGTCCTTCGCCGCCGACCCGGACCAGCGGCGCACCGTCATCAACCGCATCATCGCCGACCCGGCCTACGCCGCCACCCTGCCGGGAGCCGAGGCCGCCGCGGGCCTGATCGCCACGACCATCGGCGCCGACTCGGCCGCCATGCGCGTCATCGCCGACGCGGTCGAGGGCGACGCCTATACGATTCAAGAGCGCAACGATCCGCGTCGTCGCTGGGCCGTCGTTCATATCCCGAACCGCGAGAACCGGCTGGAGAGCACAAAGACCCTGTCGGCCGCGCGGATGCTGCCTTCGGCCGACGAATCGGCCCGGCTGTTCGCCGCCGCCAATTCGGGTTCGGGCCTGAACGCCTCGGGCGGGCGGCTGCCGCCGCCCTTCACCCCCGCGATGGTCAACTCCCTGGCCATCGCCGCCCTGGCCGCGCTGGGCGCAGGCGGGGACGAGTATCGGGCCAACACCGAGGCGCTGACGGTGGAATCGAACAGCGAATTCTGCCTGAACATGTCCAAGCTGATGCTGTTCCAGTGCCTGGCCGCCTCGCGGCCCAGCTATGAGGACATGTTCTGCGTCGGCCGCCACGTGGCCCGAGATCTGTCGCAGTGCACGGCCCAGGCCCTGGCCCCGACCGGGTCGCCCCAGGTCAGCCTGGCCGCTGCGCCGCCGATCGCCGCCGACGCGGCCGTCGCTTCTCAGAACGCGGTCCAGTCCGGCCCGAACTGACGCGGGACCGGCTCTGAACAATCAGGCTCAACCGGGCGGTTGCGTGCTCGGCGTGATGCGTGTATTGACGCCCGCTCTTGAATTCGAGGGTTTCAACCCCGCCGCGCAGGCGATCCAGCGACGGCGTCTTTAGTTATTGAGGCGAGCCAGATGGCCGAGATCATCCTGAACGTCGACGTCCGTGAAGGCGTGGGCACCGGCGGCGCCCGCGCCGTGCGTCGCACCGGCGCCGTGCCGGGCATCCTGTACGGCGGCGACAAGGCCCCCGTCGCCATCTCGGTGAACGAGAAGGACTTCCGCAAGAACCTGTACACCGGCAAGCTGCTGGGCCACCTGGTGACGCTGAAGTACGGCAAGGAGACCCAACCGGTCATCGCCAAGGCCGTGCAGTTCGACCCGGTCAGCGACCGTCCGCTGCATTTCGACCTGATGCGCGTCGACGAAGACCAGATGATCAAGATCGAAGTGCCGGTGCACTTCGTCAATCAGGATCAGTGCGCGGCCTTCCGTCAGGGCGGCTCGCTGGAGATCGTGCGTCACACCGTCGAGATCGAAGTGCGCGCCGACCACATCCCGGAAGACCTGATCGTCGACCTGGCCGGTCACAAGCTGGGCGACACCATCCGCATCTCGGACATCAAGCTGCCGGAAGGCGTCCAGCCCGCCATCCACGACCGCGACTTCATGATCGCCTCGATCAAGGTGTCGTCGGCCGCCATGTCGGAAGCCGCCGATCTGGCCGCTGACGAAGAGGCCGCCGAGGTTCCGGCCACGGAACAGGCCGCCTCGACCGAAGAGTCGTCGGAAGGCTGATCGCCAGTCCTTTCCAAGGTTCGGGAACGGCCCCTCCGGCGACGGACGGGGCCGTTTCCATATTCGGAGCAGACCGATGATCATCATCGCCGGCCTGGGCAATCCGGGCGCGAAATATCAGGGCAACCGCCACAACATCGGCTTCATGGCCGCCGACGCGCTGGCCGACCGCTGGCGCTTCGGGCCGGAACGGGCGAAATTCCAGTCGGTGGTGCGCGAAGGCGAGGTCGAGACGGCCAAGGGCGCGGTCAAGGTCCTGCTGATGAAGCCCCAGACCTATATGAACGAAAGCGGCCGCGCGGTCGGCGAGGCGGCGCGCTTCTACAAGGTTCCGCCTGGCGAGGTGATCGTCTTTCATGACGAGATCGACCTGGCCCCCGGCCGCTTCCGCATGAAGACCGGCGGCGGGGCGGCGGGCCAGAACGGGGTGCGGTCGCTGATCAGCCAACTGGGTCCCGACTTCCGCCGCGCGCGCATGGGCGTGGGCCACCCCGGAGAGCCGCACCTGGTGCACGGCTATGTGCTGGCCGACTTCCACAAGGCCGAACAGCCGTGGGTCGACGCCCTGCTGAACGCCTGCGCCGACGCCTTGCCCTTCGCCCTGGCCGGCGACGACGACCGTTACCAGGCCGAGGTGCTGCGCCTGGCTCCCGCACCAAAATTCAGCCCCCGTCAGGCCGCGCGCGGCGAATAGCCCCCTGCCCGGCCTAGCCCCGCCGCGCTAGAGACTGGGGCGAATGTACAAAGGACCCGTCATGAAGCCTCTTTCGCCCGTCATCGCCCTGGCCCTCCTGACCGCCGCCTGCGGCTCCTCGGAGACCGGCAAGGCCTCCGGCGGCGCGAACACGGTCAAGGTCGCCGACGCCCTGTGCCGTCCCACGCCGAACGGGCGCGACATGACGGCCTGCTACATGACGCTGACCGCTTCGAGCGACGACCGGCTGATGTCGATCGCGGCTCCCGACGCGGCCAGCGCCCAGGTGCACGAGATGAAGACCGAGAACGGCGTGATGCGCATGGGCGAGATCACCGGCGGCCTGCCCCTGCCGACCGGACAGGCGACGGCCCTGGCGCCGAACGGCGACCACATCATGCTGATGGGCCTGTCGCGGCCGCTGGCTGAAGGGGATGTCGTCTCCCTGACCCTGGGCTTCCAGAAGGCGGCCCCGGTCGCCATACAGGCCCGTGTGGGCCAACCCGCCCTGCCCGGCGCGCACTAGACCGAAATCGGCCAAGTTGGACGCAGTCCAACTCGGCTCAGATTTCGGTCCAGCATCATGCGAGAGCCTGGTTCAAGGCATCGGCGGAATCGCGAAGGCGATTCCTCCTCAACCGATCAGGCTCCAGGCCTGACAAACGGGCGCGGACGGGGTAAAGCCCGCGCCTCACGAGGAACACCATGGCCCTGAAAGTCGCGATCGTCGGCTTGCCCAACGTCGGCAAGTCCACCCTGTTCAACGCCCTGACCAAGACGGCGGCGGCCCAGGCGGCCAACTATCCCTTCTGCACCATCGAGCCGAACACCGGCGACGTGGCCGTGCCCGAGGCACGCCTGAACGTTCTGGCCGAGATCGCCGGGTCCAAGGAGATCATTCCGGCGCGCATCACCTTCGTCGACGTGGCGGGCCTGGTGCGCGGCGCGTCCAAGGGCGAGGGCCTGGGCAACCAGTTCCTGGCCAATATCCGCGACTGCGACGCCATCGCCTTCGTCGCCCGCTGCTTCGTCAATGACGACATCACCCATGTCGAGAACCGTATCGACCCCTTGGGCGACCTGGAGATCATCGAGACCGAGCTGATGCTGGCCGACCTCGAAAGCCTGGAGCGGCGACGCGTTCAGGTCGAGAAACGGGCCAAGGGCGGCGACAAGGAAAGCCAACTGACGCTGAAGCTGATCGACCTGGCGCTGACGCCGTTGCGCGCTGGTCGTCCCGCCCGCGTGGCCGAGGTGTCCAAGGAGGACAAGAAGGCCTGGGACATGCTGCAACTGCTGACAGCCTTGCCCGCCCTCTATGTCGCCAACGTCGATGAAGGCTCGGCCGCGGACGGCAACGACCTGTCGGCCCAGGTGGCCGAACGGGCCAAGGCCGACGGCGCCCAGACCGTGGTCATCTCAGCCCAGATCGAGTCCGAGATCGCCGTGCTGGACGACGCCGAACAGGCCGAATTCCTTGAGACCATGGGTCTGGAGGAGCCGGGCCTGAACCGCCTGATCCGCGGGGCCTATGCGCTGCTGGGCCTGCAGACCTATTTCACCGTGGGTCCGAAGGAGGCGCGCGCCTGGACCATCCACGTCGGCGACACGGCGCCCCAGGCGGCGGGCGTGATCCACACCGACTTTGAAAAGGGCTTCATCCGCGCCGAGACGGTCGCCTACGGCGACTATGTGGCGCTGAAGGGCGAGGCGGGCGCCCGCGACGCCGGCAAGCTGCGGGCTGAGGGCAAGAGCTATGTCGTCAAGGACGGCGACGTGATGCACTTCCTGTTCAACGGCTAAGATCCCTCTCCCAGCGGGAGAGGGATCTGTTACGCCCGGCCCATCGCCTCACGCTCACTGGCGAGCGGCGTCGCTGCGGGCGCGGATGGCGCCGAACTCGGACGTCGGCTTCCACTGCGGCCAGTCGCGGCTGTTCGCCAGGTCCTGGCCCAGCCGGTAGAAGACCGTCAGGTTCTCGACCGCCGAACGCAGATCCCAGTCGGCCGACCATTCGTCGCTGGGCCGGTGATAGTCGGTCCTGAACTTGGCCTCCCAGGCCGCCTTGCCAGCCGCCTCGCCGCCCTCGACCCAGTCGATCCCGTGCCAGGGCATGATCGTCGGCACGCCCATGCGGGCATAGGGGAAGTGGTCCGAGCGATAGAAGAAGCCCTGTTCCGGCCGACCGTCGTCATCGACGTAACGGCCCAGCGGCTCCAGGATCGCTTGCAGGCGGTCCTCCAGATCGTTCTGACCCTTGCCGAAGATCGGCAGGTCGCGCGTCGGGCCGGACAGCGGCAGCATGTCGATGTTGATGTCGGCCACCGTCCGCTCCAGCGGATAGACCGGGTCGGCGGCATAGGCGTAGGCGCCCTTCAGCCCCATCTCCTCGGCCGCCATATGGGCGAAGATCACCGTGCGTTGCGGCGCCGGACCCGCCTTGAACGCCCGCGCCATCTCCAGCACGCCGATGGTGCCCGAGGCGTTGTCCCAGGCGCCGTTGTAGATCTTGTCGTCACCGGGCGTTTCCGGGTGCTGCTCGGCCCCGCCCACGTGATCCCAGTGCGCCGAATAGATCAGATATTCGTCCGGGTGGGTCGTCCCCTCGATCTTGGCCAGCAGATTGTGGGTGACGGTGGTGGTGATCCGCTCCTCGGCCTGGACGAACAGGCGCACGCCCGGCAGGGCCACAGCCTTAAACGACCCGCCGCCGACCTCACCCAGTCTGGCCGGGTTCAGGCCCGCCGCATGGCCCCAGGCCAGGGCCAGATCGCGGTTGATCACCCCCGAGAACTCCAGGTCCGCCGCACCGGGACTGAGCATGCGGCGCGAATTGCCGCGCCGCATCGTGGTCGTCCACTCCGGGCCGTCGGCCGGGGACATGATCACGGTGACGATGCCGATCGCGCCGCGCGCGAAGGCCTCGTCCGCCTTGCGGGCCATGCTCTCGTAGAAGGTGTTGTAAGCTCCGTTGAACAGTTCGCCTTCCGGCTCTCCGGGCAGGACCATGACGACCTTGCCGCGCACGTCGATGTCGCCGTAGTCGTCCCAGTTCCGTTCCGGCGCCGTGATGCCATAGCCGGCGAAGACCAGTTCGGCGGCGCGCACATCGGCCTTGCCGTCATTGGCGACGGCGCGGATCAGGATGTCGGCTCCCGGCGTCAGGGCGTGCATCTGGCCGTCCGGGCCGGTCCAGCCGGCGCGCGCGGCGCCCTCGACCGGGGTGTAGCTGCGCAGTTCGATGTGTTGCAGCCATTGCCCGTTCGGGCCGCCGGGCTGAAAGCCCATGGCCTCGTACTGGGCTTGCAGCCAGTCCAGCGTCTTGCGTTCGCCCTCGGTGCCCGGATAGCGCCCGTTGAAGTCATCGGCGCTGATGTAGCGGATCTCGTCGCTCAGCCGTTCGGCCGTGAAATCCTGAGCCGCACCCGCCCCCGCGGCGAACAGCATGGCGGCGGCGGCCGCGCCGCCGATCAAACGTCGAAACATCCTGGATTCCCCATCCCCTTGACGGCGGACAACTTAGTGCGATCCGCAGCTCTCGGTTATTACGCTTTGGTAAGGTTCAATGACGGCTGGCGGCGCTGCGTTCGCGCATCGGGCCGAACTCCGAACCCGGCTTCCAGGCGGGCCAGTCGCGGCTGTTCGCCAGGTCGAGACCGACCGCATAGACGACCGCCAGATCCTCGATCATGCCGCTGTAGTCCCAGTCGGGCGACCATTCGTCGTCGGCCTGGTGATAGCGGCGCGCGCCATAGTCGCCGGCCGCCGCCTCGCGCTCGGCCTTCGGTTCGTCGCGGAAGGCCCCGCCGCCGTCGGCATAGGCCATGGGCACGCCGCGCTTGGCCAGGGGGAAGTGGTCCGAGCGGAAGTAGGAACCGGCGGCCGGATTGGCCTCGGCCGTGATCGGGCGGCTTTGCAGGGCGGCGGCGGCTTGCAGCCGTTCGTCCAGGTTCGACTGGCCCATGCCCACGACCTGAAGATTCTCGACCCGGCCATAGACGTTCATGGCGTCCAGGTTGAAGCCCGCCACCGTCGTGGCCAGCGGATAGACCGGATTGGCGGCGTAGAACTCCGAACCCAGCAGGCCGCTCTCTTCCGCCGTGAAACTGATCATCACGATCGACCGTTCAGGGCGCGGCCCGCGACCGAAGGCGCGCGCCAGCTCCAGCACGCCGGCCGTCCCAGTGGCGTTGTCGATGGCGCCGTTGAAGATGCGGTCGCCGTTGGCGTCGGGATCGCCGATGCCGATGTGATCCCAGTGCGCGGTGTACAGGATGGTCTCGTCCGAGTGGGTCGTGCCCGGCAGGCGCGCGATGACGTTGTGGGTGGTGATCTGTTCGCTGGCGACGTCGAACCTGGCGCTCAGCCTGGCCCCGGTCAGGGCCACGGGCTGGAAGTCGCGGCTGCGCGCCTGGACCTTCAGCGCCTCGAAATCGAGACCGGCGTGACGGAACATCTCGACCGCCAGATCGCGCTGCATCCAGCTTTCCATCGCGATGCGTTCGGCCGACGGGTTTTGGCGCAGGATGTCGAACTGCGGTCCCGACCACGAGTTGTTGACCGTGGCCCAGCCGTAGGAGGCCGGTCCCGCCTCGTGCACGATGATGACGCCCGCCGCGCCCTGACGCGCCGCCTCTTCGTACTTGTAGGTCCAGCGGCCGTAATAGGTCATGGCCCGGCCGTTGAAGGTGTTCAGCGACGGGTCCTCGAAGTCGGCGTCATTGACCAGCACGACCAGGATCTTGCCGCGCATGTCCTGGCCCTTGAAATCGTCCCACTGGCGTTCCGGGGCCTTGATGCCGTAGCCGACGAAGACCAGGGGCGCGTCACGCAGATCGACCCGGCTGCCCGGCAGGCGGGTCGAGAACACCATGTCCTGGCCCGGCCGGATGGTCTGGGACCAGTCGCCGACCGACAGGGTCGCGGACGGATGCGAGACGGTGAAGCGGTTCAGGACCACGTCCTGGGTCCAGGCGCCGTTCGGCCCGCCCGGCTGGAAGCCGGCGGCGGCGTACTGTTCGCTCAGATAGCGGATGACCTTGTCCTCGGCCGGGGTGGCGATGCCGCGCCCCTCGAAACTGTCGTCGGACAGGATGCGCACATGGTCCGACAGACGCTCGCCGTCGAACATCGGCCCGGCGCCGGCGCCGTTCCCCGTCGTGGCGCAAGCGGACAACAGTGCGGCCGAGGCGGCGGCGAGGGCGAGAACTTTCAAACGCATGACGGACAGGATCCCAGACCGTGAACAAACCCGGCTGGGACCCTAGTGGTCCGTTTCGTCCGTGTCGATGCGTGGTTCAGGGCGCCGGATCGACGGCGTTCGCCGCGGGCCAGTCGGTGTCGCCGCGCCGCGTCAGGGTCATTTCAAACGACCGCATCGGCGCCATGCCCGGCATCACGAAATCCCCGACCTCGTGATAGGTGGTGTCGGTGATGTCGGCGGTGAACCGCATGACCCCCGGCCCGGCGGGCACTTCCCACACATAGCCGGTGTCGGTGGGCTTCAGCTCGAAGGTGCCAGCATAGCCCTGAGCGTAGCTGCGGATCTCGTATTTCGCCGCTTCAGGATCATAAGAGACCACGGCGAAGGCGTTGAAGCCCGTCGACCCGTCGGCTCGATAGCCGCGCCCCTCGATGACCAGCAAGGCGCCGTCCAGCATGGGACCGATGCGCTCGGTCTGGGTGACCGAATAACGGCTCATGTCAGGATTGACGCCCGAGGCCTGACCGACCCAGACGCCCTGCATCCGTGACAGTTTCGCCATGGCCGCGCGTTGGGCCGCCTGCACCTGCGGCTGGGGGGCCTGGGCCTGTGCGGCCCCCGCCCCCAGAATCGTCGCGACGGACATCACCACCGCACCCATCAAACCCGTTCTATGCATCGCATCCTCCCGCATTTGCACTTTACATAATAAAGTACTTTTCCATCTTTGCAAGCGCCCATGAAAAACCCGCCGAGGCCTGAGCCTCGGCGGGTTTCCCGTTTCAACGCTGACGTACTCGGGGAGAAACCGAAGTCGTTAGTGCGCCACGCCCTTCCAGATGCGGCGATAGCTGGCGTAGGTCAGGCCCGCGAACAGGAACAGGAAGATCAGCACGCCCAGGCCGGTCTGCTTGCGCTCGGTCGCGTGCGGGTCCGAGGACCAGGCGATGAAGGCGGCGACGTCCTTGGCCATCTGATCGACGCTGGCGGTCGTGCCGTCGTCATAGCTGACCTGGCCGTCACGCAACGGCGCGGGCATGGCGATGAAGCCGCCTGGCGGGACGTGGGCATGATCGCCAGTCCAGAACGGCGTCATATCGCCGGCCATATAGGGGTTGTAGTGCTGGTCCGGGCGGATCTGCAGACCCGCCGGCGCGGCGCGATAGCCGGTCAGCAGCGAATAGATGTAGTTGGCCCCGTCGTGGCGCGCCTTGCCCATGACCGACAGGTCCGGCGGCGCCGCCCCGCCGTTGGCCGCGGCCGCGGCCGTGGCGTTCGGATAGGGATCGGGGAAGCGGTCAGCCGGGGTCGCGTCGCGACGGATCGGCTCGCCGGTCTCGGAATCGATGTCATTGACCTGAACCTCGCCAGCCAGGGTCTTGACCACCGGATTGTCGTTCGGGTTCGGATAGTGCGCGTCCCAGAACGGCCCGGTCTTGTCGCCCAGATTGCGGAAATGCATCAGGTTCATGCCGTGGCACGACGAGCAGACCTCGCGATAGACCTTGTAGCCGCGCTGGAGCTGGCCCTGGTCGAAGGTGCCGAACGGTCCCTCGAACGAGAAGCCGCCCGAACGCGGGTGCAGGGCGGCGCCCGAGGCCAGGGCCGGAGACGCCGAAGCGATCAGGCCGAACGCGACGGCGGCGGTGGCGAGGGTCTTGAGCACGGTCTTGTTTCCAACGGTCATCATCGCCCTCACGCCTTGTGCTCGTCGCCGCCCAGGACGGGTTCGGAGATCGAGGCCGGCACCGGCAGCGGCGTCTCCTTCAGGCCCAGCCAGGGCATGAGGACCAGGAAGAAGACGAAATAGTAGGCGGTGAACAGGCGGGTCAGCCACAGATAGCTGTTCAGGTCGCCGTCGATCAGGGTGAAGGTCTTGAACGATCCGATCACCGGGGCGTCGGGCAGTTGCGCCCCGCACCAGCCCAGGCCGAAGCAGACGAACAGGAAGATCACGAAGAAGGTCCGCATCGTCGGGCGATAGCGCATCGAGCGCACCCGCGACGTGTCCAGCCACGGCAGGACGAACAGCACGCCGATGGCGCCGAACATGGCCACCACGCCGCCGAACTTGTCGGGGATGGCCCGCAGGATGGCGTAGAAGGGCAGCATGTACCATTCGGGCACGATGTGCGCCGGGGTCTGCAGCGGGTTGGCCGGAATGTAGTTGTCGGCGTGGCCCAGGGCGTTCGGCAGGAAGAAGACGAAGATCGCGAACAGGATCAGGAACAGCACGATCGCGAACCCGTCCTTGACCGTGAAATACGGATGGAAGGGCACGGTGTCCTTGGCCGTCCGCTCCTTGGGAATCAGGATGCCGACCGGGTTGTTCTGACCGCCCGTGTGCAAGGCCCACAGGTGCAGCACCACCACGCCGAAGATCACGAACGGCAGCAGATAGTGCAGCGAGAAGAAGCGGTTCAGCGTGGCGTTGTCGATCGCCGGGCCGCCGCGCAGCCAGATCAGGACCGGCTCGCCGATCACCGGGATGGCGCCGATCAGATTGGTGATCACCTCCGCGCCCCAGAAGGACATCTGGCCCCACGGCAGGACGTAGCCGAGGAAGGCGGTGGCGATCATCAGGAAGAAGATCACGCAGCCCAGGATCCAGATCATCTCGCGCGGGGCCTTGTACGAGCCGTAGTAGAGGCCGCGCAGCATGTGCAGATAGACCGCGATGAAGAACATCGAGGCGCCGTTGGCGTGGACGTAGCGGATCAGCCAGCCCCCGTTGACGTCACGCATGATGCGCTCGACCGAGGCGAAGGCCATCGCCGTGTTCGGCACATAGTGCATGGCCAGAACGATGCCGGTGACGATCTGGATGACCAGGCACAGGGCCAGGATGCCGCCGAAGGTCCACCAGTAGTTCAGGTTCTTCGGGGTCGGCAGCGACATGTAGTCGGCGCCGAACCGGATGATCGGCAAGCGGCTGTCCAGCCACTTCTCGATGCCGGTCTTGGGGACGTAGGTGCTTTCGTGATCGCTCATGTTCGCTGTCGTCCTCAGCCGATCTTCACGCGGGTGTCGGACACATAGTCATAGGTCGGCACCACCAGGTTCTTGGGCGCCGGACCTTTGCGGATGCGGCCCGAGGTGTCGTAGTGCGACCCGTGGCAGGGGCAGAACCAGCCGCCGAAGTCGCCGGCGCCGAAGGTCGGCACGCAGCCCAGGTGCGTGCACGAGCCGATGACGACCAGATATTGATTGTGGCCCGCCTTGACGCGGTCGGCGTCCGACTGCGGGTCCTTCAGGGCGCTGAGCGGCGTCGAGACCGCCTCCTGGATCTCCTTGGGCGTGCGATAGCGCACGAAGACCGGCTTGCCCTGCCATTTGATGACCACCTGCTGGCCCTGCTGCACCTTGGTCAGGTCGAATTCGATCGACGCCAGGGCCAGGGTGTCGGCGGCCGGGTTCATCTGGTTGATCAGCGGCCAGGCCGCCATCACGCCCGCGCCCACGGCCGCGGCGCCCGCGGCGATGTGGATGAAGTCACGACGGGTGGCGTCGTCGCCCGCGTCTTGTGTCGTCCCGACCGATTCGGCCACGTCTCACCTCTAGATCGCCGGTCGCGTCCGCTGGGGCGCTGTTCGGCATGAACCGTTCCGCGTCCATTGGGAGGATCGGGCCGGATTTGCGAGCTTTGCGTAAGCAGCGGACGCCACTTGCGAAACACTCGCAATTTCAGCCGCGACAAGCCCCCAGGCCGCGCGTATGAGGGCCTTAGAATGCGTCTCGCCCTTTTTCAACCGGACATCCCCCAGAATGTCGGCGCCTGCATCCGCTTGAGCGCCTGTTTCGGCGTCGAACTGCACGTCATCGAGCCGACCGGTTTTCGTTTCGACGACCGCGCCATGAAGCGCGCGGCCTTGGATTACGGGCCGTTATCGCATCTCACGCGGCACCCGGACTGGGAGGCGTTTCAGGCCACGCAGGGAACCGGGCGGCTGGTGCTGTTCACGACGAAAGGCGCCGAGCGGTTGGACGATTTCGTCTTTCGGCCCGACGACACCCTGCTGTTCGGCCGGGAATCGGCCGGGGCGCCCGATTTCGTGCACGCGGCGGCGAACGCGCGGGTCTTCATCCCGATCCGGCCTGAGACGCGCAGCCTGAACCTGTCGGTCAGCGCGGGGACCGCCCTGTTCCAGGCGCTGCGGACGACGGGCGGCCTGCCTTAGGCCGCGGGTTCCAGGCGGGCCAGGCTGGGCGGTTCGTTCTTCTTGGCCTCGGCCACCGCCTCCACGGCCCGCATGACGCGCAGGATGTTGCCGCTGGTCAGTTTGGCGATGTCCGCCTCGGTCCAGCCGGCGTTCATCAGGGCCGCCAGGATGCGCGGATAGGCGTCCACCCCGTCGATCCCTTCGGGCAGCCGCCCGACCCCGTCGAAATCGCCGCCCAGGCCGACATGATCGACGCCCGCGACGTCACGGACGTGCTGGATATGGGCCACGACGTGGTCGATCGTCGTCTTGGGCCGGGGATTGGCCGCGACCCAGGCCTCAAGCTCGGGCGTCGGCGCGTTCGGCGAGACGCCCAGGCGCTCGGCCTCGGCCATCAAGGCCTTGACCCATTCGCCGTCGGTCCCGTTGATGAAGCCGGGCACGAAAGTGACCATGACGACCCCGCCGTCCTGCGGCATCAGGCGCAGTACGGAATCAGGCACGTTGCGCGGGTGATCAGTCACCGCCCGCGCCGAGGAGTGGGAAAAGATCACCGGCGCCTCGGACACGCGCATGGCGTCCAGCATCGTCTCTTCCGACACGTGGCTGAGATCGACCATCATGCCCAGGCGGTTCATCTCACGCACCACCTCTTCGCCGAAGGGGTTCAGGCCGCCCCATTTCGGCGCGTCCGTGGCGCTGTCGGCCCAACTGGTGGTCGTGGAGTGGGTCAGGGTCATGTAGCGCACCCCCGCCTGATAGAACTCCCGCAGCAGGCCCATGGAATCGGCGATGGAATAGCCGCCCTCGATGCCGATGAAGCTGGCGATCCGCCCCTGCCGCATGGCGGCCTCGCCCTCGGCCGCCGTGGTCGTGACGGTAAAGACGTCGGGATAGGCGGCGGCGATCCGGCGCACGGTGTCGATCTGTTCAAAGGTGGCGCGCGTGGCCTCCAGCGGCGTCAGGGAGGCGGGCACATAGACCGACCAGAACTGGCCGCCGACGCCACCCGCGCGCAGGCGCGGAATATCGGTGTGCAGCTTGGTCGAGCCGTGCAGGTCGGTCGCCAGATCCACCCGGCGCGGATCATTGCCGTAGTCCTCGCGCAGCGCCCAGGGCAGGTCGTTGTGGCCGTCGATGACCGGCGCCTGGCGCAGGACGGCGCGCACGCGGGCGTCGGTGTCGGCGGTCTGGGCCTGGGCGGCGCTCGCGGCCGAGGCGGCCAAGGCGGAGACGATAGCGAGAACGGCGGAACGGCGCATGACAGGAACTCCCGGAAAACGGTCGGGCGATGCTGACGCCCTGGTCCCGATTTGCAAGCCGTCTGTTCTGGATCAAGGCGAGACCGGCCTGAGGGGCGCATCGACGGCGCCAGGACTGTTCACGAAGGCCGCGTCATGTTTGAAGCCCTGATGACCACCGCACCCTCGCCGCTCGCCGACCGCCAGGAGACCGCGCGTCTCTGGTTCGAATCCCTGCGCGACCGCATCCACGCCGCCTTCGAGGCGTTGGAGGACCAGGCGCCCGCCGATCTGTTCCCCGGCGAACCGGGCCGTTTCGTGCGCACGCCCTGGGACCGGGCCGAGGGCGGCGGCGGCGTCATGGGCATGATGCACGGACGCCTGTTCGAGAAGGTCGGGGTGCATTGCTCGACCGTGCACGGAACCTTCCCGGCCGACTACGCCAAACAGGTGCCGGGCGCCGAGCAGGACCCGCGCTTCTTCGCCACCGGGATCAGCCTGATCTGCCATCCGGTCAGCCCGCGCATTCCGGCCGTGCATATGAACACCCGTTTCATCGCCACGACCAAAAGCTGGTTCGGCGGCGGGGCCGATCTGACGCCGGTTCTGGACGTCGACCGGCGCGAGGACGCGCCGGACACGGTCGCTTTCCACGCCGCGCTGAAGGTCGCCTGCGACGCCCATGACCCGGACCACTACGCGCGCTTCAAGGCCTGGTGCGACGAGTATTTCTGGCTAGCGCACAGGAAGGAGCCGCGCGGCACGGGCGGCATCTTCTACGACCATCTGGACAGCGGCGACCACGGCCGGGACCTGGCCTTCACCAAAGATGTCGGGGACGCCTTCCTAAAGGCCTATGTCCCCATCGTCGAACGACGGATGCAGGAGCCGTGGACAGCGGACGAGCGCGAGGAGCAACTGATCCGACGCGGCCGCTATGTCGAGTTCAACCTGCTTTACGACCGGGGCACCATGTTCGGGCTGAAGACCGGCGGCAACGTCGAGTCGATCCTCAGCTCCATGCCGCCCGTGGTGAAGTGGCCCTAGGTTTCAGACTCGAAAAAAGCGCGTCTATCGAGTCTATCGAGTCTAGATTCCTTGTCCCTCCGCTGAACGGCGTCGGTCGCACCCTAGCGCGGGTTTGCGCCTGATGCGGACGCAGGGGATGGGCGGCGCATCACCCTGTCGGACGTATTGAGGACGGACCCTTAGGCCGCCTTCCGCCTCAGGAATTTCAACCCTGACCAGTCGGCGCTGACGGCGCAGACCTTCACATCGACCCAGCCGGTCGGCAGCAGGACGGCGCGCAGGCCGTCCTCGGTCAGGTCGCGGAACAAGGGCGAGGCCTTCTTGGGCCAGGACGTCCACAACATGCCGCCGGGCCGAACCGCCGCCAGCGCCGCACGGACGCCGTGCTCCAGCTCGGCGCGGTCGCGGACGAACAGGTGGACCAGATCGGCCTGGTCCGCCGCCGCATCAACCACCGCACCCAGCGGCAGAGGTTCGATCCAGTCGATATAGCCTTCAGGCGCATCGACCGGCTTCAGGGTCTGGCCGTCCTTCAGACCCAGCTTCTGGATCAGGGGCTTGCCGGAATAGCCGACGGGATCAGGCATGGGTCCGCTCAGACCGACAGGAAACGGCGCACCCAGCCGCCGACCGTCGCACGGTCATTGGGCGCCTTCAGACTGTCCAGCGCGCGATCGACCAGGTCGGCGCCCATCCGGTCATGACGCCCCGCCGTCAGGGCCGAGGCGAACGCGGGCGAGAACTCGGGGTGCGGCTGGATCGAGATGGCGTCGTCGCCCCAGGCCAGACCGGCCAGGGGGGCGAAGTCGCTGGACAGGATCACGCGGGCCTCGGGTGGGCGCACGACCACCTGATCCTGGTGCGAGGCTGGCAGGGCGACGCTGACGGCCGGGGGCGTCATCCACGGTTCGCTCGACACGACGTCATAGCGGTGCAGGCCCACGCCCCAGCCCTTGGTCGACTTCTCGACGCGGCCGCCCAGGGCCTGGGCCATAGCCTGGTGGCCGAAGCAGACGCCGACCAGCCGCGTCCGGCCCTTGGCCGACCGGATCCAGTCGAACAGGGGCGGCAGCCAGGCGTGATCCTCATACACCCCCGCCGCCGAGCCGGTGATGATCGCCCCATCAAAGGCCGAGGGGTCGGGCAAGCCGCCTTCGGCCGCCTCGAAGCGTTCGGTCGTGAAGCCCGTCCCCAACAGGGCGTCAAACATGCCGGCGTAGTCGCCGTGTTCGGGTTGCAGCGCCTTGGGCGGACGGCCGGTCTCGACGATGGCGATGCGGGTCATGCGCGCCAGACCTCCGCCTTGGCCCCGGCGTCGCCCAGCGTCGTCGCCACCCAGCCGCAGACTTCGTTCGCCGCCGCCTCGATCGCGGACGAGGCGCCCAGCACGACCATGGCGCAGCCGTTCATCTTCATCGGATTGGTCAGGGGACGCAGCCGCGCCTCGGCCACCAGGGCCGGTCCCGCCGGAGCCAGGCGGCGCAAGAAGCCGTCGAACGTCTCCAGATCCTTCAGCGGGGTCCAGATCGCCACGACGGCGGCCGGATCGGCCCGCCGGGCGGCGGTCGCGGCGTCGGCGGCCCGGTGATAGTCGTCGCCGCGCTCATAGGGCGGATCGATCAGCACCAGCGCGTTCGTCACGCCGCCCATGGCCGGAATCAAGCCGTCATAGCCGTCGCCGCCTTGCGCCGTCGCATTCGGGAAATCGGCCAGAGCCTCATCCAGCAAGGCTTTCACCTCGTCACGCAGTTCAAAACCGCGATAGGCGTCGCCGCGCCGCAGCGCGCGCGCCGTCAGCAGGGGCGAGCCGGGATAGAAACGCACGCCGCCGCCGGGATTCAGCGCCGCCACCTGATCGGCCAAGGCCCGGATCGCGGGCGGCAGGCCGCCCTCGGCCGCCATCAGCCGCGCCACACCCGCCTCGGCCTCTTTCGAGCGGGCGGCGTCGCCGGTCAGATCATACAGGCCCGCGCCCGCATGGGTGTCGAACACCACGACTGGTCCCGCCGCCTGGCGTTCGGCCAGCAGACGCAGCAACAGGGCGTGTTTGACCAGGTCGGCGAAGTTTCCGGCGTGGAAGCTGTGGCGATAGTTCATGGCCCTGCCTCCCCTTCCCCGGCCTGCCGGTCAAGCCGGAACCGCGTGGACAAAGGTCCCGGTCAGGCCGCCTTTTCCCAGTCCAGCACCACCTTGCCCGACTTGCCGGCCTTCATGACCTCGAAGCCCTCGCGGTACTGGTCATAGGCGTACTGGTGGGTGATCAGCGGGGTCAGGTCCAGACCGGCCTTCAGCAGGCCCAGCATCTTGCGCCAGGTGGTGAACATCTCGCGCCCATAGACGCCCTTGATGGTCAGGGCCTTCAGGATGATGGCACCCCAGTCGGTCTCCATCGGCTTGGACGGAATGCCCAGCAGGGCCATGCCGCCGCCCATGATCAGGGTGTCGACGCACTGTTTGAAGGCGATGGGCGATCCCGACATCTCCAGCGCCACGTCGAAGCCGACCTTCAGGCCCAGCTCGTGCATGACGTCCTTCAGGTCCTCACGGGTGGTGTTCACCGTGCGCACGCCCGGCGCGACCTTCTGCGCCAGGTCCAGGCGGAAGTCGTTGATGTCGGTCAGCACCACCGTGCGCGCGCCCGCATGGCGGGCCACGGCGGCGGCCATCATGCCGATGGGACCGGCCCCGGTGACCAGCACGTCCTCGCCCAGCAGGTCGAACTGCTGGGCCGTGTGCACGGCGTTGCCGAAGGGGTCGAGAATGGCGCCGATCTCATAGGGCACGTCGTCGGGCAGCTCGATCACATTGAAGGCCGGGGCCACCACATATTCGGCGAAGGCGCCCTGGCGGTTCACGCCGATGCCGCGCGTGTGCGGGTCCAGATGGAAATGTCCGGCGCGGGCGGCTTCCGAGTTCAAATCGATGACGTGACCCTCGGCCGAGACGCGCTGGCCGACCTTCAGGCGGCGGTCGACGTCCTTGCCGATGGCGACGATCTCGCCAGCGAACTCATGGCCGGTGATCATCGGCACGGGCACGTTCTTCTGGGACCACTCGTCCCAGTTCCAGATGTGGATGTCGGTGCCGCAGACGGCGGTCTTGTGCACCTTGATCAGCACATCCTCGTCGCCCGGCGACGGGATGGGGGCGTCGATCAACTCCAGGCCTTCGGCGGGCCTGGTCTTGGCCAGGGCCTTCATGGTGTCGGTCATGGTCGCTGCTCCCATTGTTTCGACGCAGCCGCTAGGCCGCCTAGGCCAGGACCGCAAGCGCGGATCGCGGCAAAGACGCCGCTCGATGAAACGGCGTCACCCGGCACGACGGGGAATGAACCGGTTAAGTTGCAAGTAACCATGAATCAGTTAGCGGATGAATCATGGGTGGAGATTCTGGCGGCGAGACAGGCTCGATCCAAAATTCACTCGGCCACCGTACGGATATATTATGAAAAACAAGATGATAGGGGTCATCGCGGGCGCCGTTCTCGCCGCCTCCGCCGGAGCCGCTTCGGCGGGAACCCTGACCAACGCCTCCGTCACCCTCTCCAACAGCGCGACCTCACAGCCGACTGGGGTGACGATCCGCTACACGACGGCCACCGCGCTTACGGCCGGTGACAATCTGCTTATCTCCAACTTTAACGGCCTAACGATGGTGGACGGCGTTTGCGGCGCCACCGTCACTATTACGGTCAACGGCCTGCCCCATACGCCGGGGTCGATTTGCGCCATCTATAGCGCCAGCGCGATACAGATCAATTTAGACCCGCTTCAGTCTGTGCCGGCTGGCGCTCTCGTGGAGATCTCGATCGCTCAAACTCGGGTGACCACGTCGGCGACCCCCGGTCTCTATGCGACCGTCATGTTCCGAACCGCGCTCAGCACCGGCGTCGCCATCGACACCCCGGCGGCCCAGCCGACCTACCTCGTCACCGCCGCACCGGTGGTCAGCGTCCCGACCATGAGCGAATGGGCGATGATCCTGCTGACGGCTGTTCTGGGCGGTTTCGCCGCCCTGACCCTTCACAAGCGCCGTCGCACGGCCTGATCGCGGTCTGGGGGTCAGACGACCCCCAGTTCCCGGCCCGCCTGGGTGAAGGCCGCCACGGCCGCGTCGATCTGCTCGAACGTATGCGCCGCCGACATCTGGGTGCGGATGCGGGCCTGACCGCGCGGCACGACGGGGAAGCTGAACCCGATCACATAGACGCCCAGCTCCAGCATCCGCGCCGCCATGTCCTGGGCCAGTTTGGCGTCGCCCAGCATGACCGGGATGATCGGATGCTCGCCCGGCAACAGGGTGAAGCCCGCCTGGGTCATGGCCGCGCGATAGCGGGCGGCGTTGGCGAACAACTGGGTGCGCAGGGCGTCGCCTTCGGTCCCTTGGGCAATGCGGATGGCCTCCAGGCTGGACCCGCACACCGCAGGGGCCAGGGCGTTGGAGAACAGATACGGCCGCGCCCGCTGTTTCAGCAACTCCACGACCGGCTTGGTCGCGCAGATGAAGCCGCCCATGGCCCCGCCCAGCGCCTTGCCGAAGGTGCCGGTGACGAAGTCGACCTTGACCCCGTGATGGGCGAACGAACCCCGCCCGTTCGGTCCCATGAAGCCGGTGGCGTGACAGTCGTCGACCATGATCAGGGCGTCGTATTTGTCGGCCAGCGCCCGGATGTCCTTCAGCTTGGCGACATAGCCGTCCATCGAAAAGGCGCCGTCGGTGGCGATGACGATGTCGCGCGCGCCGTCGGCCCGGGCCTGTTTCAGTTGGGCCTCCAGATCATCCATGTCGGAGTTGGCGAAGCGATAGCGTTTCGCCTTGCACAGCCGCACCCCGTCGATGATCGAGGCGTGGTTCAGACTGTCCGACACGATGGCGTCGTCGGCCCCCAGCAGAGGCTCGAACAGGCCGCCGTTGGCGTCGAAGGCGGCCGCGAACAGGATGGCGTCCTCGAAACCCAGATAGTCGGCGATCGCGGTCTCAAGCTCTTTGTGGATCTCCAGGGTGCCGCAGATGAAGCGCACCGAGGCCGTCCCGGCGCCCCAGCGTTCCTGGGCCGCGATCCCCGCCTGGGTCACGCGTTCGTCCCCGGCCAGACCCAGATAGTTGTTGGCGCAGAAGTTCAGCACCTGGCGCCCGCCGACCTGGATCACCGGTCCCTGGCGGCTGGCGATCACCCGTTCGGGCTTGGTCAGCCCCTGCTGGGCGATGTCGGTGAGTTCCTGGGCGATGCGGTCGTGGAAAGCTTGCGTCATGGGGCGTTCCGCTACGCCGAATCCGCCTCGGACGCCAGTCGCCGGAACGATCAGGGCCGCGTCGTCGCCGTCGGAGCCTCGGGCGGGGGCGCCGGCTCGGCCACCGGCCGCACCGGACTGATCTGCACCCGTCCGCCGCAGGGCGTGAAGGCCTGGGCCAAGGTGACGGCCGAGGTGTCGCCGGGCGCGGTGACGCGCAGACGCGCGACCGACGGACAGGCGTGTTCGTCCTGTCCTTCATGCGGCACGACGTTCCAGGCCAGGTCGAAATAGGCCTTGGCCTGGGGCGCCAGGCGGACCGGTGCGGGCGCCTGTCCCTGGCGGAAATAGCTCCCCAGCCTCTGTTCAGCGCGGACGGTCGTCAGATCACGCCCTCGCGCATCCTGAAGGGTCAGACCCGGATAGCCGGTCAGGCTGCACGCCTGGCTGCCGACGTTCTGCAACGACAGCACGGTCACGCGATTGCCCGCGCCGGCGTCGCCGCCCTCTTGCGCCAGTTTCAACTGCGGGCCGCGGCACGGCGCCGGGTTCGCGGGGGGCGCGGCCGGCGTGGGCTGGGTCGGCGACGGCGGCGCGTCGGTCGGCGTGGGACCGGGCGACGGACGGCCGCACCGCTCCAGCACGGCCACGCCGACATCCTCATCGGCGTCCAGGCGGCTCAGGGTCGCGCTGTCGCGCCCCTCGCGGGTCGCCGTCCACCATTCCAGGCCCGAGCCGGAATAGCGGGCGCCGCTGGCCGAAGGCGCCGAGCGCAAGATGTAGCTCTGACCCTTGTAGGCGATCTGGGCCGTGTCGCCGTCAAGGTATCGGACATCGACCGTCTGGCCGCTCTCGCAGGCATAGCCGACCGGCGGGACCTGGGGCGTCGGGGGCTGGGGCGAAGGCGGCACGGGCATGGGCGGCTGGGCCTCCTGCGGCTCGGTGCAGGCGGCGGCCAGCCCCAGAACGGCGACGGCGGCGGTCAGACGGCGAAGGCTCATGGCGGGTCCGTGCGGTTTCATTCGGCCGATCAACGTATGGTCAGGCTAAAGGCTCCGCTTGCCCGGCGGCAAGCTGGGACCGCGCGCCCTTGACGATCCCTCCGCGCGGACGCCAAAGCTGACGGCCTGATCCCCATGATCAGCCAGCCTATCCGACGGTATGCCCATGAACGCCCAGACGCCCCCGCCTGTCTCGCAACCGGTCTGCGCCCCGTTGACGGGCGCGGCGATGTTTCTGGTCCTGACCATCGCGCCCGGCGCGGCGGCCGAGAAGGTGGTGCGCGAACTGTGCGGCGACCTGTCGTCCCTGTTGCGGGGCGTGGGGGTCCGCGACCTGAACGGCCAGTTGAGCTGCATCATGGGCTTTGGCTCAGAGGCCTGGGACCGCCTGTTCGGCGCGCCGCGTCCCAGGAACCTGCATCCGTTCCGTGAGATCAAGGGCGTGCATCACGCCGTCTCGACGCCGGGCGACATCCTGCTGCACATCCGCGCCGCCCGGCTGGACCTGTGTTTCGAGCTGGCCACCCACGTCATGGAGCGCCTGGGCGACGCCGTGACCACGCAGGACGAGGTTCACGGCTTCAAATTCTTCGACAATCGCGACCTGCTGGGCTTCGTGGACGGCACGGAGAACCCGCCCAGCCCGGCCGACGCGGCCGCGGCCCTGATCGGTGATGAAGACCCCGATTTCGTCGGCGGAAGCTATGTCATCGTCCAGAAATACCTGCACGACATGAAGGGCTGGAACGCCCAGCCGGTCGAAACCCAGGAAGCCGTCATCGGACGGTTCAAACTGTCGGACATCGAAATGAAGGACGAGGACAAGGCGCCCTATGCGCACAACGTCCTGACCAACATCGACGACGAAAACGGCGAGCAGCTACAGATCGTGCGCGCCAACATGCCGTTCGGCGAGATCGGCAAGGGCGAGTTCGGCACCTATTTCATCGGCTATGCACGTGCGCCCGAACGGATCGAGCGGATGCTGGACAATATGTTCGTCGGTTCGCCGCCGGGAAATTACGACCGCCTGCTGGACTTCAGCCGGGCCGTGACGGGGTCGCTCTATTACGTTCCGACGGTCGACTTCCTCGACGAGGTCGAGCCGGAGGCGGCGCCCTAGGCCGCGACCACCCGAACCGGAATGGATTTGGCCGCCGGCGTGCCGCTGGTCCGGTCATAATAGTCCAATGGCAACAAGGGGTTCAGTTCGGGATAGTAGCCCGCGATACAGCCGCGCGACATCGGGTAGTCCAGAACCGTCAGCCCCTCGACCCGTCGTTCTATGCCGTCGCGCGACAGGGTCTCCACCACCACGGCCGCCCCTGAGACCAGGCCCCGGTCGGCCAGGTCCTGAGCGTTCATGAACACCACCATTCGGTCGTTATAGACGCCGCGATAGCGATCATTGTTGCTGTAGATGGTGGTGTTGAACTGGTCGTGGGAGCGCACCGTCGCCAGGCGCAGCATGGCCGGGTCGGCGACGGGGTCGTTCACCGCCAAACCCGGCAACATCAGGAAGTTGGCCTTGCCGTTCGGCGTGTTCCACACCAGCCGTCGCGGCGGAACGTCCAGATGGAAACCCTTGTCGACGGTGATCCGCTCGCGGAAGCCGGCGTAGATGGCGGGATAGACCTCGCCGATCTTGTCGCGGATCAGATTGTAGTCCTGACTGTAGCCCTCCCAGTCGATCCGGCTGTCCGGCAGGGTCGCGCGCGCCATGCGGCACACGATCTCGACCTCGGGCATCAGATCCGGGCCGGCCGGCTCCAGCACCCCGCGCGAGGCGGTGACGTTGGCCATCGAATCCTCGATCGTCACGAACTGTTCGCCCGCCGACGTCCTGATCCATTCGGATCGCGCCACGACCGGCAGGATCAGCGCCGCCTGGCCGTGGACCAGATGGCTTCGGTTCAGCTTGGTGGCGATCCCGACCGACAGACCCACGCTTCGCATCGCCTCATAGGCGCGCGGCGTATCGGACACCGCGCGGATGAAGTTGCCGCCCATGCCGATGAAGACCTTGACCTCGCCTTTCAGCATGGCCTGGACAGTCTCCACCGCATGATGGCCGTGCGCACGCGGCGGCTCGAAGCCGAAGACGTCGCGCACGCGGTCCAGATAATCCTGGGTCGGCTTTTCATCGATGCCGACCGTGCGGTCGCCCTGGACGTTGGAATGGCCGCGAATGGGCGAGATCCCCGCACCCGGCTTTCCAAAATTACCCTTCAGAAGCAGCAGATTGGCGACCTGTTGCACTAGGTGTGAACCCTGCTGGTGCTGGGTGATGCCCATGCCGTAACAGATCACGGTGGCGTTCGATCGGATGTAGATTTCCGCACAACGGCGGATCTGGCTCTCCTCCAGGCCCGAGGCCTCGACGATGTCGGCCCAGTCCAGGCTCTCGACTTCTTGGCGCACAGCCTCCATGCCGACGGTGTGCCGGGCGATGAAGTCGTGGTCGATGATCCGTTCGCCCGCCGCCTCGCGCTCGAACATCACCTTCATGACCCCCTTGAGGAAGGCCAGGTCGCCGCCGATGCGGATGTGCACGAATTCGCTGGTGACCTCGGTCGAGGCGAAGGTCGCCATCTGCACCACGTCCTGCGGGTCGGTGAAGCGGATCAGGGCGCGTTCCGGCATCGGATTGACCGTCACGATGGGCACGCCGCGTTTGTGCGCCTCGATCAGGTTGGTCATCATCCGTGGGGAATTGGTTCCGGTGTTCTGGCCGATGACGAAGATGGCCTCGGCGTGCTCGAAATCCTCCAGCACCACCGTGCCCTTGCCGACGCCGATGGCCGGCTGCAGCCCCCGACTGGTCGGTTCGTGACACATGTTCGAGCAGTCGGGAAAGTTGTTGGTCCCGAACTGGCGCACGAAGATCGAATACAGAAACGCCGCCTCATTGGGCGTGCGGCCGGACGTGTAGAACTCCGCCTGGTTCGGGTCCTCCAGCGCCCGAAGGTGGTCGCCGATCAATCGGAAGGCGTCGTCCCAGTCGATCGGAACATAGTGATCGCTCGCCGCGTCATACCGCATCGGCTCGGTCAGCCGACCCTGCATCTCCAGCCAATAGTCCGACTGCTCCATCAGCCAACTCACCGAATGTTCGGCGAAGAAGTCGCGCGTCACGCGGAATTTGGTCGCCTCATGCGCCAGCGCCTTGGCGCCGTTCTCACAGAACTCCAGCGTCTTCTTGCAGTCCGCGTCGGGGAAGGCGCAGCTCGGACATTTGAACCCGCCCGGCTGATTCATCGACAGCAGCGCCCGCGATCCCTTGGTGACGACGCTCTGTTCCATCAGCACCTTGGCCGTCGCCGCCGCCGCGCCCCAGCCTCCGGCCGGTTGGTGGTAGGGTCGATACCGTGGGATGTCGTCCGCCATGCGGTCCCTCCGAAAGCGCCGTCTCCAGGCGCGAAGTAAACACCCGGGTCGTCCTGGCGAGCAAGCGCGTGCCTGACGTCCCGGTCACATCAGCACGCGCTCGGGATGGGTGAAGACCTCGAATCCGTCGCTGCGCGTCACGGCGACCAGCGTCACCCCCGCCGCCTGGGCCATGCGGACGGCCAGGGCCGTCGGCGCCGACACCGCGCACAGGATCGGCGCGCCGATGGCCGCCGTCTTCTGCACCATTTCGACCGAGACCCGGCTGGTCAGCAGCACGACGCCCGCTCTCGCCTCGCCCGCCCGCGTCAACGCTCCGGCCAGCTTGTCCAGCGCATTGTGACGCCCCACGTCCTCGCGCGCCGCCGCCAGACCCGCATCGGGCGTCCAGAAGCCGGCCGCATGGGCGGCGCGCGTTTCCCGTCCCAGAGGCTGGGCTTCCGACAACAGGACCATGGCCTGCAACAGGGCGTTCGGCGTCACGTTCAACGTGTCCCGCACGACGCCTGGCGCGCGCATGGCCTCGGCCAGGCTCTCCACCCCGCACAGGCCGCAACCGGTCGGTCCCGCCATCCGCCGCCGTCGCGCAGCCAGGCGCGCCGACCGATCCGGGGTCAGCCAGACCCGCGCCTCGAATCCGATCGCCGCCTCCGCGATCTCCACCTCACGGATCTGGTCGACGTGGTCGACAATGCCCTCGGTCAGGCTGAAACCGACCGCCAGGTCCTCCAACGCATGCGGCGTCGCCATCAGGACGGCGGTCGTGGAGGCGTCATGAACGATGGCGACCGCGCTCTCCTCGGCCAATCCCCGTTCGCCCGCCTGAACGCCGTCGTGACGCCAGAGCGTCCGTGGAAAACCTGAGGCCCAGTCGGTCATGCGCGGCCTTTCTCGCGGCCAGGGGCCGGGCCGAACACCTTGGCGCGGTTGCACGGCTCCGCTCAAGCCCCCGCACGCCGTTCCAGACAAGCAAAAGCCCCGCCGGCGAACCTGGCGGGGCTTCTGAATCTTGGGTGCGGGAGGTGGATTTGAACCACCGACCTTCAGGTTATGAGCCTGACGAGCTACCGGGCTGCTCCATCCCGCGGCAAGCCGGAAAAGTGAAGGAAGATCATTCGAAGTTTCTGTCTGTTCGGTAGACCCGGCAGCGACCTACTCTCCCGCGCCTTAAGACGAAGTACCATCGGCTCTGGAGGGCTTAACGACCGAGTTCGGAATGGGATCGGGTGGGGAACCTCCGACATAGCCACCGGGTCAACCGAACAGACAGAATATGTGAAGACATTGTCGGACGATCACTTGGTCAAGTGATCATCGAATGAGTTTTGCTGAGAAACGATCAAACCGATCGGATTATTAGTACCGGTAAGCTTCATGCGTCGCCGCACTTCCACACCCGGCCTATCAACGTGGTAGTCTTCCACGATCCTCAGCGAAGCCTTGTTTTGAGGTTAGTTTCCCGCTTAGATGCTTTCAGCGGTTATCTATTCCATACTTAGCTACCCTGCTGCGCGGCTGGCGCCACGACAGGTCCACCAGAGGTATGTCCATCCCGGTCCTCTCGTACTAGGGACAGATCCTCTCAAGCTTCGAACACCCACGGCAGATAGGGACCAAACTGTCTCACGACGTTCTGAACCCAGCTCACGTACCACTTTAAATGGCGAACAGCCATACCCTTGGGACCTGCTCCAGCCCCAGGATGTGATGAGCCGACATCGAGGTGCCAAACTTTGCCGTCGATATGGACTCTTGGGCAAAATCAGCCTGTTATCCCTAGAGTACCTTTTATCCGTTGAGCGATGGCCCTTCCACGCGGGACCACCGGATCACTATGGCCGACTTTCGTCTCTGCTCGACTTGTCAGTCTCGCAGTCAGGCGAGCTTATGCCATTGCACTCGACGAGCGATTTCCGACCGCTCTGAGCTCACCATCGCGCGCCTCCGTTACACTTTGGGAGGCGACCGCCCCAGTCAAACTACCCACCACGCCATGTCCCGGGACCGGATAACGGCCCTCGGTTAGACGTCAACGACAGTAAGGGTGGTATTTCAAGGATGGCTCCACCAGAGCTGGCGCCCCGGCTTCATAGCCTCCCACCTATCCTACACATACGGTCGCTAACGCCAAGGCGAAGCTATAGTAAAGGTTCATAGGGTCTTTCCGTCTGACCGCGGGAACCCCGCATCTTCACGGGGAATTCAATTTCACTGAGCCTGTGCTGGAGACAGTGGGGAAGTCGTTACGCCATTCGTGCAGGTCGGAACTTACCCGACAAGGAATTTCGCTACCTTAGGACCGTTATAGTTACGGCCGCCGTTTACCTGGGCTTCAGTTCGACGCTTTCACATCTCCCTTTAACCTTCAGGCACCGGGCAGGCGTCAGACCCTATACGTCGCATTGCTGCTTCGCAGAGCCCTGTGTTTTTGCTAAACAGTCGCTACCCCCTGGCTTGTGCCACTCATTCCTGGTTGCCCAGGGTGAGTCACGCTTATTCCGAAGTTACGCGTGCAATTTGCCGAGTTCCTTCAGCACAGTTCTCTCAAACGCCTTGGTATGCTCTACCTGACCACCTGTGTCGGTTTCGGGTACGGTCTCTGCTGGAGTTATTTCCAGGGACAACGCCACCGCCGGGAACAATCCAATAAGCCCCGACGACTTATGCCATCCGTCACTTCCAGCTGGTGCAGGAATATTTACCTGCTTCCCATCGACTACGCTTTTCAGCCTCGCCTTAGGGGCCGACTAACCCTGCGCAGATTAGCTTTACGCAGGAACCCTTGGTC
>Ga0209793_1000114_pt1 | contig 146121 bp, 156 predicted proteins | sample EBPBio122009_DNA_FD_185863 | JGI IMG/M metagenome (GOLD analysis project Ga0209793, IMG submission 185863) | Wastewater treatment Type I Accumulibacter community from EBPR Bioreactor in Madison, WI, USA - Reactor 1_2/2/2009_ DNA (SPAdes) (version 2) | ecosystem: Engineered > Bioreactor > EBPR...
CACCACCCCCGCGATCTCGTCGCCGTCGTACAGGTACCGCGCGCCCAGGGTCCCGACCATCTGGGTCATGCGATCCAGCGGGTCATAGCTCAACGTCGAAGACCCCGTGCCCGTCAGCCGGTTGGCGCTGTCGTACACGAAGCTCTTGACCCCGTCCGAGGTCAGATTGCCCCGCGCGTCCGAACTGGCCGACACGCCGTCGATGGTCACCGGCTGGTTCAGGCCGTTGCGGGTCAGGGTTTGAATTTTGTCGACGGCTTGACAAAAGAAAGGCCAACCCTTTGGAGGGCTGGCCTAATACTAAACGACCAATAACATCAGATATTACGGGCCGATCGGCTCCACCATCACAATTAGTGGGTTATATATATATATTTGCTTGCTTGAGATATGCATATATATTATATTGTTGTAATTATAGATCTTTATTTATAGATATAGTAAGAACTCCGTCTGATTTTGATGCAAAAGATGCTTTATCAATGTCTATGTATTTTCTAGATTCATTTTCTTCGGCAAGTAAAATTATCTGATAGGCCAGCTCTAATAATCCGCTCCGGTTAGCCTCAATAGAAGCGCCGTAATCGTGCTTCTCAAATACAAGATTTTCAAGCACGCCGTTAGATTCATTAATTAAATCGCGAGTCTTTCTAATTTCCTCGGCAATTTTTTTTATGTTTATTTTCTCCACCATGCCTTAATCCTCTACCATAACGTGGATGTTTTCATTTCTTCTAAAGACCGCTCTGCCCGTACGCGGGTCTTTCACAGTCGTGCCGCGCTCAATGTTCACATGAGGCCTACCGTTAGTTCCACGACCGGCCAGATCAGAATCGGTCATTCGCACCTGGAAGCGACCATCTGAAGATCGAAATACCCCGTTGGCTACTTCGCTATAGCCATCGCCCAAGACAGACAATGAGGTCTCTAGGGCGTCGTTGGTTCCCAACTTCATGCCATCTTGCAGAAGGTCGAATGCTTCATCTCCATATTTTACAATGTCGCCACCAGGAATCAGGCTGATGCCAAGAACTGCCGCTCCACCCCAGGAAGGGTCAGCGAAGAACTCCAAACCTCCTTTCACATCACCGATGATCGGCACGAAGTCGGCCAACACGCCTACGACAGCGCGCACTTGTTCTATCTGTTCAGGATTCGGAGGCGGAAGCATTGGATTGCGGTCTTGGCCAACCATCCCCCCCGGATCCGTCGCATTCATCGGATCCAGGCCCACATAGGCGTACAGGTTCATGCCCTGTTCGTAGCCGACCGGGTCGGTCTGCACGAACCGGCCCAGGCCCGGGTGATAGGCACGGGCCTTGTAGTGATACAGACCGAAGTCCGGCATCCACAGTTGGCCCGTGTACATCAACCGGCCGGCGTTGCCTGACCGGGGCCGACCGTATTCGTCATAGGCCAGGGTGTAGGGCGCCGTGCCCGCCGCGTCGGTGATGGCGATGATCGAGCTTTGGGCGTCCTGCAGGCTCCACAACGGCGTCGAGGCCGTGTTTCCCTGATAGGCGACCAGCAGTTCATCCGGCCACGGCCCGCGCACGATGCGGTTGGCGATCGTGGTTCCGGTCGAGGCGACCACCACCCCCGCGATCTCGTCGCCGTCGTACAGGTACCGCGCGCCCAGGGTCCCGACCATCTGGGTCATGCGATCCAGCGGGTCATAGCTCAACGTCGAGGACCCCGTGCCCGTCAGCCGGTTGGCGCTGTCGTACACAAAGCTCTTGACCCCGTCCGAGGTCAGATTGCCCCGCGCGTCAGAGCTGGCCGAGACGCCGTCGATGGTCACCGGCTGGTTCAGGCCGTTGCGGGTCACCGTCTGCGTCCCGGCCGAGGGCGCGTACAGATAGGCGCCGTTCGACACCTGGCGGGTGATCACCTGGCTGGACGGCGTATAGCCGTACGTCCAGGTCACGTCCGAGACCGTGCTGGCCAGGTCGTGCGCCAGGGTCTTCAGCCGCGACGCCCCGTCATAGGTGTAGGTCGTCACCACCCCATTGCCCCGCGTCACCGACGTGCGGCGCGACAGGTCGTCATAGGCGTAGCTGGCGATGGTCGTCAGACCCGCCTGCGTCACCGTGCGCAGACTGTCGTCCAGATCATAGGCGTAACGGATCTCGAAACTGTCCGGGTAGAACAGGTTGGTGCGCCGTCCCGCCAGGTCGTATGACATGGTCATGACGCCCAGGGCCTGATTGTCCGTCAGTTGCCGACCCAGGGCGTCCCAGGTCATGCACACGGCCGTGGTCGTGCCGCATGACGGCGTGCCCGAGGCGTGGCTGGCGTACAGGCGCCGGTTCAGATTGTCATAGCCGTACCAGACGTCGTTCGAGCCGACCGGCGCGTCGATGGCGCTGATCCGGTTCAGGGCGTCGAAGGTGGTGGTGAACACCCCGGTCGAGCGCGTGCGCTTGGACGTCGGATTGTCGTTGGCGTCATAGCCGTACTCCTCATAGTCCGAGGTGTTGGCGGCGTGGGCGCCCACGGTCGTCGACGGATACTCCAGCCGATAGACGCGGTCGAAGCCGTCATAGATGAAGTTCGAGCGGTTGCCCTCGCCGTCCTCCATCCAGTCGACCTTGCCGTTGTCGGTCCAGGCCTGGGCCATCAGGGTGCGCGTGGCCGAGGCCCCGTCGCCCTGTTGCACCTGGATCAGACGGTCGGCGGCGTCATAGCTGTTGGTCGTGATCCGGTCGGGACCGAAGGCGCCGACGGTCGAGGCCGTGCAGGCCGAGGACGGCAGGCTGGCGAAGACGGCCGGGTTCATCCGCGTCGCCGTGCAGGTCAGACGCCCGGCCACGTCATAGGTGTATTGCGACACCAGCGGATGGGTCGAACCGTCAAAGGCCGTGTCGCGCACCTTGCGGCCCTGAACGTCATACAGGGTCGTCGCGGTCTGAAGCGGGCTGAAGGCCGCCCAGGCGCCGTCGGTCTGGCCCGTGGTCGTGCCCTGCTGCACCTGATCGACCTGGCCGTCGGCGTTGTAGCGGGTCTTGGTCGCCGGAAAGGCCCGGCCGCCCGCCCCGTCGGGATCAGGCCCGATCTCGCCCACCCGCTGACGCATGGCGTCATAGACATAGCGGGTGACGTCGGACCCGCCCAAGGGACCGGTGATCCGCAACACATTGCTCAGCGCGTCGTATTCGGTGCTGGTCGTGGCCGTCAGCAGACCGTCGCCCGAACCGCTGGACACCGTCGTCGGCAGGACGTTGCTGCGCGTTGAGGCGTTGCCCGCTTCATAGCCGGTCGTCGTCACCACCTCGTCGGCGCCGCCCACGCAGGCGACGCCCGCGGCCGTGGCGCAGGCCGAGGTTCCGGTGCGGCGCCAAACGGCGTTGGTGTTCTGGACCTGGGTCGTGGACGAACTGGTCCGGTACCAGGCGTTGAACTGGGCATAGGCGTGCCGCGTCTGCGGCCGCACGCCGCCGACCGCCGGCAGGGTCTCGGTCTCCAGCCCGCCGTGGGTGGCGTTCCAGCCGTAGTCGGTGACATTGCCCCGCGCATCGGTGATCGAGGTCGGACGCCCGCAGATGATCGGATTGGTGCAGCCGCTCGGATAGGTCGCCGAAACCGTGGTCGAGGCCGTGCCCGCCTTGTTCGTGCGCACGATGCTGGTCACATCGCCGCGCGCGTTTCGGTTCACGACGACGGAATCGCCCTCGGGATAGACGATCGATTGCAGACCGCCGCCGTTCTGATTGACCTGGGTCTCTTCGCCCGCGCCGTTGGTGATGGCCTGAAGCGCCGGGATGACGCGATTGATGTCCAACGCCTGCCACATGAAATCATAGCTGGTCGTATGGGCGTTCAGATCGGTGACGCTCGACGTCGCGACGCCGCCGGTGGTCCGCGGCATGATCTGATAGGTCCATTGACCGACGCCGTCGCTGACGGAAGCGACCGCATCGGCGGCCACACCCGACGACGGGCCGTAGGTCACGGCCATGCTGGGCGCGCCGCTGGTCCAGGTCGGACGATAGATCGCCGTCGGCCCTCGCGATCCGACCGTGAACTTCAGTTGTCGGCTCAGATTGTCGGTGACGGTGTAATCGCCGGTCACCCCCGTCCGCGCGAACGTCAGGCTCGGCCAGCCGGAGCCGGGCGAGCAGGTCGAAGCCGTGGGGTTGCAATAGGCGTCGCCGTTGTTGATCGCCGTGACGCTCCAGGCGCCCAATCGGTCGGAGCCGGGGTAGCTGAAGAACAACTGGTAACCCAGGCTGCTGTTCACCGACTTCAGGTGCCGTTGGACGGTCGGCCCCGAACTCACAACCTCATAGGTGAAGCTGATCCGCTCGCCGTCCGGGCGCACGATCAGGTTGATCACCCCTTCATTGGCCTCATGGCCTTCGATGCTCTTGTCGGCCTGGTTGAAGGTGGCGACCGTGCCGTCCAGGTCGGTGAAGGTGTAGACGCCGCCGCTCAGGGTCAGTTGGCCGAAGCCGTCGACCGCGTTGAAGGCCGTGCCGACCTTCTCGAACACCACCGACTTGCCCATGACGGTCACGGTGTAACCGGGCAGCGGCGCACTGGGATCGGCCGGGTCGCGTTGCACCCCGCCCCAGACGCTGTGGCGCCAGCCGCGCGCCTGGCTGTCATAGCTGGCGCTGTAGCTCAGCCCGCCCTGGCCCGGCTGACCGGCCGAAATCTCGGTCGTCGAGATCGACAGCGAACCGGTGGCCAGGTTCACCCCCCGCGCATCGGTCGGATTATAGGATTCCGGCGGCTTGATGATGTCCTGGGCATAGGTCGGCGTCGCGGCCGCGAACGCCAGGGCCACCGCGACGGGCAGCCCCCAGCCGGCGGACCCCATCAGGGCCGCCTTGATCGTATTGCGTGTCATGAAAAGCCCCTCAGTGGCAGCAGGTGTGGGTGGCCCAGAGCGGGGTCGCGCCGTCATAGATGACCGCGTTGCCGTCGTTCTGGAGGACGAGTTTCGCTCCGGGGTGGCCGCCGGTTCCCGATGACCAGACGACCGCATTGGCGGCGTCGTACAGAACCAGGTTCCCGCCGCTCTCCATGCGCAGCGACAGCCCGCGTCCGTTCATGGTCGTCGAGGCCCACAACGGCGTCGCGCCGAAGTAGAGCACCAGATTGCCGTCGGCCTGGAACAGGAAGGTGAAACGGCCATCGGCCGAGGTCAGCTTCTGAAACGGGACCAGGGTTTCGCCCGCGCGCAGCTCCTTGGCCACGGCCGGCGCCGGCACGGCGACGACGCCGCGCGACAGACGATTGTCGGCCGCGTCATTGGCGTATCCCGTGTAATTCCCCGCCGCCCCGGTCACCGACCGCGCCACCCCGGCCAAACGCCCAAAGGCGTCGTACCGATAGGTGGCCTGCTCTTGGGCGGCGACGGGCGTCGTCACGGCCAGACAGGCCAAAAGCAGACCAAATCGAGCGCGCTTGCCCAATGAAACCCGCACCGGGCCGGATGTGGCTGCTCCGTCGCATGACGGAGGAACGGACCATCGCATCAATATGTCTCCTGAAGAGGTTGAACTCAGGAGGCAGTCTTATGCGGGCGCCGAACCCAGGCGGCTCAAGGCGAGCAATGTCAAAAAATCATACAAAAAATCAGCAGCATAAAACACTCAACACGTGCAATCGAGCGCGCTGACCTGTCGTCAACGCCAATGGTGCGAAACGACGAAGACCCTCACGACCTTGAAAGGCCGCGTCCGCGCATCCAAAGCCGCACTGGCGTTTTCCGGGAAGGTCTGGCGGAGACGGAGGGATTCGAACCCTCGGTACCCCTTACAGGGTACGACGATTTAGCAAACCGTTGCCTTCAGCCACTCGGCCACGTCTCCGGCAGGCGGCGTGGATAGCGGAGCGGACGGCGCCGTGCAATCCGGCTCGTGCGACTTCCGAGCGTTAACGTGATCTAGAGGCCGCATGGGCAGGATCGGCCGGACGTTTCCGCTTCCTGGACGCCCATGCCCGACTCCCTGTCCCGCCTGCCCTCGTCGGACGATCTGGACGCCGCGCCCGCCGGCGCGCCGGCGCTTCAGGCCTATGCCGCGCGCCGCATGGTCGAACCCGACGCCAAGGGCGCGGCCCGACGCGGCCCGTTCCGGCCGGAGGTCTGGCTGAATGCGCGTCAGCGCGGGGCCGCGCGGCTGGCCCCCCATTATTTCCGCGCCATCGACGCCAGCCTGACCGTCGCCCTGGCCATGACCTGCGCCTGGATGGCGACGCCTTCCGGTCTGGTCCACGCCCCCGTGGCCCTGGTCCTGCCCTATGTGGCCGGGATGGTGCTGATGCTGTGGCTGATGCGGCGTCTGGATCTGTATCGTTTCGGTCGTGACGAAGGCGTCGGCGTTCATCTGGCGCGGGTCACGGTCTGCGGCCTTCTGGGCGGCGGCCTGGCCCTGGCCCTGACCGCCGGATTCGCGCCGGGCACGGCCACCATCACCGCCGTTCTGATCTGGGCGGCGCTGACCACGGTCACCCTGTACGGCCTGCACATGGGCTGGCGCGACATGATCGGCCGCTGGCGCGCCTCGGGGGCCTTGACGCCGAACGTCGTCATCGTCGGCGCGACCAAGAACGCCGAGGCGGTGATCCAGGAAGCTCTGAGCCGCCGTGATCTGAACGTGCTGGGCGTGTTCGACGACCGCTTGGCCCGTGCGCCCGAGGCCGTGGCCGGAGTGCCGGTGCTGGGCCGGGCCGAAGACCTGTTGACGCACCGGATGACGCCCTATGTCGACCGCATCGTCATGGCTATCGACCCCAAGGCCGAGGCGCGGGTGCGCGAGCTGACTGGCCGCCTGGCCGTCCTGCCCACCCCCGTCACCCTGATGGTCGATCCGCACGGCGAGGACGAGCGCAACGCCGCCCTGGAACGCCTGGCGCGCACGCCGCTGGCCAGCCTCGACGGGCCGGTCGACCCGGACAAGAAGGCCTTCCACAAACGGTTGCAGGACCTGATCCTGGGCCTGACCGCCCTGGTCTTTCTGGCGCCCGTTCTGGGCCTGATCGCCCTGGCCGTCAGGATGGACAGCCCCGGCCCGGCCTTCTTCCGCCAGCGCCGTCACGGCTTCAACCACGAGGAGATCGTGGTCTGGAAGTTCCGCACCATGCGCGCCGACGCCGCCGACGCCACCGCCGCGCGCCAGGTCACGGCGGATGACGACCGCATCACCCGCATCGGCCGCATCCTGCGCTCGACCAGCCTGGACGAACTGCCTCAGTTGCTGAACGTCATCCAGGGCGAGATGTCGCTGGTCGGGCCGCGTCCGCACGCCATCGGCATGAAGACCGGCCAGGTGGAATCCGCCCGCCTGGTCGCCGACTACGCCCACCGTCATCGCATCAAACCGGGCATGACCGGCTGGGCCGCCATCAAGGGTTCGCGCGGCCCGTTGCACAGCGCCGCCGACGTGCGCCGCCGGGTTCAGTTGGACGTCGAGTACATCGAGCGCCAATCCTTCTGGCTGGACCTGTGGATCATGATCGTCACCATCCCGGTGCTGCTGGGTGACCGCATGGCGGTGCGCTGATGTTCTGGCGCGGGGTCTGGGGCTATCTGCCCGCCAACATCGTGCAGGGGGTGGTCGGCTTTCTGGCCATCGTCGTCTTCACGCGCCTGCTGAGTCCCGAGGACTTCGGTCGTTACGCCCTGGCCTTTTCGGTCGTGACCCTGGTCCATGTCGCCGTCTTCACCTGGCTGGAGGCGGCCATGGCGCGCTTTTGGGCGGCGCAGAAGACGGCCGAGGAGACCGCCGCCCACTTCGCCGGCCTGTACCGCACAGCCTTCATCTTGACGGCCCTTTATTTCCCCGCCGTCGCCTTGCTGCTTTGGCTCCTGCCGGTCGATCCAGCCTTCCGCCTGGCCCTGGCCGTGGGTCTGTTCGGCGCGCCGGTGCGTTGCCTGTCCAAACTGGCCCAGGAACGGTTCCGCGCGGCCGGAGAGGTCGCCAAGGCCGCGGGCCTGGACATCTTCATCGCCATCGGCGGCCTGCTCATCGGCGTCGGTTTCGCCCTGTCGGGCGCGGGCGGCGCGGCGCCGTTGGCCGGTCTGGCCCTGGCTCCGTTGGCCGCCCTGCCCTTCATCCTGCCCGGCGAGTTGAAACAGGCGCGCAACGGCGTGATCGACCCGGCCCGACTGCGCGCCTACGCCGTCTATGGCTATCCCATCGCGGCCAGTCTGGCCCTGGCCGTGGTGCTGGCCTCGACCGACCGGTTCCTGCTGGCCGCCTTCATGGATACGGCCGCCGTCGGCGCCTATCACGCGGGCTACAGCATCGCCAACCGCACGCTCGACGTCCTGTTCATCTGGCTGGGCGCCGCCGGGACCCCCGCCCTGGTCATGGCGCTGGAGCGCGGCGGGCGTGAGCGCCTGGCCGCCGCCGCGCGCGAACAGGCCGAGACCCTGATCCTGGTCGGCCTGCCCGCCTGCGTCGGCGTGGCCCTGGTCGCGCGCCCCCTGGCTCAGTTCATGATCGGCGAGCATCTGCGCGACGCCGCGACCCTGATCACCCCCTGGATCGCCCTGTCGGCCCTGCTGTCGGGCATGACGGTCTATTACTTCCACCAGGCCTTCACGCTCAGCCGCAAGACCGGCCTGCTGCTGGCGGCCATGGCGGTTCCGGCGCTCGCCAACGTCGTTCTGAACGTCATCCTGATCCCGCGTTACGGTGTGTTGGGCGCGGCCTGGGCGACGGCGGCCAGCTTCGGCCTGGGCCTGATCGCGTCCTGGGCCATGGGGCGGCGCGTCATGCCCTTGCCCGTGCCGTGGGAGACCCTGATCCGGTGCGCCATCGCCTCGGCGGTCATGGCCGCGGCCGTTCGCTCCCTGCCGACGATCGGCGGGTTCGCCGAGCTGATGCTGGACGCCTCGGTCGGCGCGGTTGTCTATGCCGCCGTCGTCCTGACCCTGAACGCGGCGGGCGTGCGCGACCTGGCCCGTCGTCTGATCGCCCAGCGCCGGGGAGCCTTGGCATGAGCCGCCGCGCCGTCATCACCGACAACGCCCGCTGGAAGACCGCCCGGCCCGCCGTGTCGGTTCTGATCCCCTTCCTGCGCGACGACCCGAGCCAGCTTTTGACCCTGCTGGACGAAGAGGCCGCCGCCGTCGACGGCGGGGTCGAACTGTTGCTGCTGGACGACGGCACCGGCGACGTCGAACTGACCGCGCGCCTGTCGGCCCAGATCGAAACCATGCGCCTGCCCGCGCGGCTGATCACCCTGCCGGCCAATGAGGGCCGCAGCCGGGGCCGCAACCGTCTGGCCTCGGCCGCGCGCGGCGGCAGCCTGCTGTTCCTGGACAGCGACATGCGCCCCGACCATCGCCGCTTCCTGAAGGACTGGGCCGATCTGGTGGCGCGCGAGGACCCGGCGGTGGCCTTTGGCGGTTTCTCGCTGCTGCAAGCCCCCGACGAGGCCCGGTTCGCCGTGCACCGCGCCATGGCCACGCGCTCGGACTGCGTGCCCTATACCGAGCGGGCGCGGCAACCCGAGAAGTACGTCTACACCTCCAACCTCTTGGTCCGGCGCGACGTGTTCGAGACCGAAGCTTTCGACCCCGGCTTCAGCGGCTGGGGCTGGGAGGACGTGGAATGGGCCATGCGCGTGTCGCGCCGGTTCCGCGTCGTCCATCTGGACAATCCGGCCACCCACATGGGCCTGGACACGGTCGAGGCCCTGACGGCCAAATATGAGCAGTCGGCCCCCAACTTCGCCCGCGTCGTGGGCCGTCACCCGGACATCGTCAGCGCCTATCCCAGCTACAAGGCCGCGCGCCTGTTGAAGCGTCTTCCCGGTCTCGACGCCATTCGACCATGGATGAAGCGCGCCGCCGCCGCCGCCTGGCTGCCGGTCAAGGCGCGGGCCTTCTCGCTGCGCCTGTATCGCGCGGCCCTGTACGCCAGGGCCGTCTGATGCAGCCCTATGCCGCCGATCCCAGTCTGAAGGGCAAGCTGCGGCGCCGTTACGCCCGGCTGACGCACCGCCGTCCGGCGCGGCTGATGCTGGACCGGCCGGTCGTCAGCTTCACCTTCGACGACGTGCCCGCCAGCGCCGTGCACGAGGGCGCGCCGGTGCTGGAGACCGAGGGCGTGCGCGGGACCTGGTATCTGTGCGCCGGCCTGTTCGGCCGCGACGGGCATATGGGCCGGTTCGCCGACGCCGACGACGTTCGCCGCCTGGTCTCGACCGGGCATGAGATCGCCTGCCACACGCGCGATCACATCGACTGCCATCGCGCCGACGACGAGCGCCTGTCGGCCGATGTCACGGCCAATGCCGCGACGCTGCGCGAGTTGGGCGGAACCGCCGCCCACTTCGCCTTTCCCTATGGCGAGGTCGGGCCGCGCGCCAAGCAGCGGCTCGGCCCGCGCTACGGCTCTCTGCGCGGCGTCCATGCCGGGCTGGTCCATGACGGCGGCGACCGGAACCAGCTTCCCGCCGTGGGCATAGAGGGCGACGACGGCGAGACCCGCGCCCGCGCCTGGATCGACCGCGCCGTGGCCGAGAAGGCCTGGCTGATCCTGTTCACCCACGACGTGCGGGCCACGCCCTCGCCCTGGGGCTGCACGCCCGAGGCGCTGCGGAACCTGGCCCGGTACGCCAAGGCGCGGGGCTGCGACATCCGCACCGTCGGCGAGGTGCTGGCGTGAGCGCCCTCCATCAGGTCAGCGTCGTCATTCCGACCCTGCGCCGCCCGGCCGAGCTGGAGCGCGCCCTAAGGTCGATCTTCATTCAGGCGGGCGTCAAAGGCCGCCTCGCCTCCATCGTCATCGCCGACAACGACCCCGTCGGGTCCGCCGAGCCGGTCATACGGCGGCTGCGAGACGAGACCTCGATCGAACTGATCTATCGTCACGCGCCCCGCCCCGGCGTCGCCACCGCCCGCAACGCCGCATTGGCCGAGACCGACGCGCCGCTGATCGCCTTTCTGGACGATGACGAGGTCGCCTCGCCCGGCTGGCTGGCGGCCTTGATCGACGCCCAGGCCCAGACCGGCGCCGATGTCGTGTTCGGCCCGATCCAGGGACGGGCGCCGGACGCCAAGCCCTGGCTGCGGCCCTATCTCGAACGGTTCTTCGGCCGTGAAGGCCCGGCGACGACTGGTCTGATCGGCCACAGCTTCGGGTGCGGCGACTCCTTGATGGTGCGCGCGACCGCCCTGCCCGGCCCGGCGCCGTTCGACGTCTCGGCCGATCAGTCGGGGGGCGAGGACGACGCCCTGTTCGCGGCCCTGGCCGCGCGCGGCGGCCGGTTCGGCTGGGCCGCCGACGCCTGGGTGGAGGAGTTCGCCCCCGCCCACCGCGCCACCCTGTCCTATGCCCTGGCCCGCGCCTTCGCCTATGGCCAGGGACCCAGCCAGACCGCCGCCAAGGCCCGCGACTGGCCCGCCGTCGCCCGCTGGATGCTGATCGGCGCCGTCCAGGCCGCCGCCTTCGGCTCAGCCGCCCTGGTCCTGACCCTGATCCTCAGCCCCCGTCGCGCCGACATGCTGGACCGCGCCGCGCGCGGCCTCGGTAAACTGTTCTGGATGAAGGGGTTGGAGCCGCATTTTTATGGCGCGCGCGAACTGGAGCGGCTGGAGGCGAACCGGGCTTAGACTCGAAAAAAGAGAGTCCAAAGAGTCCGATTCGTCCATCGACCCCAGGTTCGCCGCCCCTCCCGAAAAGGCAGTGTGCGCACCCTAGCAAGGGTGTGCGTCGGTTTCGGACGCAGGGGATGGGGGTGGAATCGGCCTGGAACCCTCCTTCTCCCCTTGAGGGAGAAGGTGGCCGAGCGGAACGAGGTCGGATGAGGGGCAAGCCTGATCCCGAACTCGGTGGCGGCCACTCAGCTTGCGGACACACCCCCCTCATCCGTCAGGCTCCGCATGACACCTTCTCCCTCAAGGGGAGAAGGAAAGAACTTAGCCCGTCAGCCGCCTCAGGAATCCCGGAGGACGATAGGTCGAACGGTTGACCACCGCCCCAGCGATGCGCCCGCCCACGGCCTCGATCTCGTCGCGCAGGATGACCGGCTCGTGCGCCGCCGTGGTCTCGGCGGCCACCACCAGGATGGTCGCGTCGACGAAGGGCGCCAGGGTGATGGCCATGTCGTTGCGATCGGCCGCGGGGCTGTCGATCACCACCGTGTCGGCGTGCTTCCTCAGCGCGTCCCAATAGCCGGGATCGCCGATCACCTCGACCCGCTGGCCCGAACGCAGGGTCTCGGTGGCGAAGCGGGTGATCCACAGACGCCCGCCCAGGCAGGGCCTGGCGGCCAGCAGGCGCGCGGGCGCGACCGGCCGGTTCTGTTGATCCATGACGCGCGGCGTCACCGCGAAGAAGCTGGAGCCGTCCGGCGACGCCAGAGCCGCCCGGCCCAGACGCCCGAACCGCTCCGGCTCGGCCGCCGCCGCCTCTAGCTGCCCCTGCTGCAACAGGTCGCCGTCGATCAGCCAGACGGGCTTGCGCGCGCGCACGGCGGCCAGGCGCGCGAACTCCCGCGCCACGGTCGAAACGCCCTCGCCCGTGCTGGCCGAGGCGAACTGGATCACGCGGCCGCGATGCTGCGGCGCCGGTCCCAGCGCCGCCCAAAGGCCGGCCATTTCGGATGTCAGATCGACCATCGAATCGGTACGCGCCCCGCCGCAGGCTCCTAAGCTACCACGATCATTGAGCTTTGGCCGGAGCGACAGCCAGCACCGGCATCTCCAGCGTCCGCCCCGCCGACCCGGCCGTGACGAAGCCTCGCCGCGTGAAGATCCGCAGCAAACCCACGCACAGGGCGGTGAAGGCCGCGAACAGGAAGACGGCCGCCAGCAACGGCGCCTTCAGGCTCTTGCCCTTGGTCGGGGTCTGGGCGCGTTCGATGACGGTGACGTTGTCGGCGCCCGCCGCCACCAGGGCGCCGTCGGCGCGGCTCTGGGCCTCGCGCTGCTGGAATTCGCGCACGGAGCCTTGCAGCATCTCGCGGTTGCCGCCCAGCACGGCGTTCTCGGACTCCTGGCGGGTCAGCTCCATCTGCCGCTCGCGGATCTGGGCCAACTGCTGTTCGGCGCCGCCCAGCCGGGCCTGGAGCGCATTGCGCTCCGCCAGGGTGTTGATGCGCGTCGTCTCCAGCTCGACCCAGATCGGGTTCGGGCCGGTGCGGACCTCCTTGGCGCCCACGGCCGTGCCGGTGGCCACATATTGCTGAAGCCCCGCGATCCGCGCGTCGATGTCGCGCACCGGCTGGCTGTCAGGCGTATAGCGGGCCAGCAGATCCTCACGCTGGGTGCGCAGTTGCAGGATCTGGTCCTGGGCCGAGATGTTCAGATCCTGTTGCAGGGCGATCTCGGCGGGCGTGGCCGCCTGTTGCGCCTCCAGGGTCTGCAGCCGCCGGTTCGCGGCGGCCAAGGCCAGTTCGCTGGACAGTTTTTCGGTCATGGCCGTCTGATAGGCCGTCGCCAGGGCCGTCTTGGTGGCGGCGAAATCGCCGACGTCGTTGGATCGCTGGAACTGTTCATAGGCGACGTCGGCCGCCTCCAGGTCATCCTGGAACGCTTCGCGCTGCGCCCCGATGGCCGGGCTGGCGTGATCCTGGAACACTTCGCGACGGCGGATCAGATATTGGTCGATGACGGCGTTCAGGATCTGCGCCGACTTGGCCGCGTCGTCGCTCTCATAGCTGACGTTGATGACCGCGCTGCCCGGCGTGGTGGCGACCTTCAGGCCCTGGGCCACGGCGCGAACCGCGGCCGCCTCCTGCTGAGCCGCCGTGCCGGTCGCGGGCTTGCCGTCCTGGAAGGCGACGACGCCCAGTGTCTTGACCACGCGCTGCTGGACGATCTGGCTGGACAGGATGGCGGCTTCGGACTGGGCCACCTGATCGCCGTTCGGCGCCTGGCCGCGATCGGCGGTCTGGCCGACGCGCGGTTGATAGACATATTCCTGGCCCACCCCCGCGAACAGGCTGGCCGAGGCGGTGTAGGTCTTCTTCAGCGTCAGGATCGCCGCCGCGCCCAAGGCGAAGACGACCATGAAAACCACGATCATCACCCAGAATTCCCGGAACAGCAGGCCGACGACGTCGCCGAAGCCATAACGCGGGCGGGCTGTCACATAGGTCGCCGAGCGCATGGGTTGGGCCGAATCCGTTCAATACTGGCGGTCGTTCGGACAGTGGCCGCGCGGCGTTAACCACTGGTTACCCATAAACCGCCAGCCTGAGGTCCGAAGCTGGTTTCGAGTCTCTGTGTTGAGCGAGCGCCATGATCCCTGACCGCCGCCTGATCCTGCTGGGCGCCGCCGCCCTTCTGTCAGGGTGCGCGGGCGGCGAGGCTGACCGCATGCCGCGCCCCATGGCCCGCAATCAGGGCGCCGTCGGCCGCGTGGATCGGGTCCAGCCCGGCAGTTTTCCCAACATCCCCTTCGCCGACTGGACCGACGACGAGCCGGAGTACGTGCTTTATCCCGGCGACGAGATCGAGATCGCGACCCCGACCGCGCCCGAACTGACCCGCACCCTGCGCATCGGGCCGGACGGACGGGTGTCCCTGCCCTTGGTCGGCCAGTTGATGGCGGCGGATCGCACCCTCGCCGAACTGGAGAGCGCCGCCTCGGGCGCCTATGCCTCGCAACTGGTGCGGCCGGTGGTCGAGATCACCCTGAAGACGGCCGGGCCGCTGAAGGTCTGGGTGGCCGGAGAGGTCCGCACCCCCGGCGTTCTGGATATGAACGGCGACATCGACGCCTATCAGGCGGTGGTCCAGGCCGGAGACTTCCTGCCCACGGCCAAGCCCCAAGAAGTCGCCCTGATCCGGCGCGGGCCGGGCGGGCGGCGCATGATGCGGGTGATCGATCTGCGGCCCCGGCGCGGCGAGGTGGTGGCCTTGCGTCGCGGCGACCTGATCTATGTGCCGCGCAGCAATCTGGGCGAACTGGCCAACTTCTTCACCCAGATCCGCAACGCCCTGCCGATCGGCTTCAACTATACGATCAACGGGCAGTATCAGAATTTTTAGGGGCGCTTCCTTCTCCCCACCGAGGGAGAAGGACGATGTCGTCAGGCCACCAGCCGCACCACGCCGGCGTCGATGTATTGCCGCGCCGCGCGCTGGGCTTCGGCGATCTCCTCACGCTCCATCTCCTGGCTCATTTCGCGGCGATAGACACGCGCCTCGACCGAGCCTTTCATGGCCGCCAGGTTGAAGATCATATGGGCCGAGACCCGGTCCATCGGACAGCCCCCCGAACCCGAGGAATACATCATCCCCAGGCGGAACAGGGCGTCGCCGTCCATGTCGGGCGTCGGCAGCGGCAAGGCCGCCGGGGCTTCGTCGTGCGCCAGTTCTTGCGCGTTCATCACCGTATCCTCCAAGGCGACGCCGTTCTGGCCCGCCCCTCTGATACGCGATCAAATACCGCCGGTTTGAAGTTAAAGTTAACAGCGACAGGTCGCGCGCGGACTTTTCAGTAAAGCTGAAATGAATACTCCAGGCGCGATTCACAAACCTTCAATCGACCGGTAAGTTCTGATTCAGACTTACCGCGCCCGCTGTCCGAACAGCACCTTGCGCGCCGCGTCCGCCTCGGCCCCCGCGCGGCCCAGGTCGCGGCGCAGATCGGCGCCCACGGCCTTGCCCGCGATCACCCCCGGCCGCGCGCCCACGCGCGCAACCCAGGCCTTCAGGTTCGGGAAGTCGTCCAGGTTCTGCCCCTGATTTTCGGGCAGGATCCAGGGCCAGCAGGCCATGTCGGCGATGGAATAGTCGCCCGCGACGAAGTCCCGCCCCGCCAGCCGCCGGTCCAGCACGCCGTAAAGCCGGTGCGTCTCGTTCGTATAGCGGTTCACGCCATAGGCGATCTGGCGCTGATCCTTGATCAGGGCCGGCGCGTACTGGCGGAAATGATGCGTCTGGCCCGCCATCGGTCCCAGCCCGCCGACCTGCCAGAACAGCCATTGATCGACCTCGGCCTTGGCGCGCGGGTCGGTCGGATAGAATTTCCCGGACTTCAGACCCAGGTACTGAAGTATGGCCCCGGACTCGAAGATCGAGATCGGTTCGCCGCCCGGCCCGTCGGGATCGACGATGGCCGGCATCCGCCCATTGGGGCTGATGGCCTGGAACCCCGACTGGAACTGCTCGCCGACGCCGATGTTCACCGGCTTCATCTCATAGGCCAGCCCCATCTCCTCCAGGGCGATGGACGCCTTCCAGCCGTTCGGCGTGGGCCAGTACCAGAGTTCGATCGGCCGGGTCATGCGTTGGCTCCTTGGCTTCGGGTCCTGATCTGGGGAGCGAGACCGCCTCGCGCAATCCACCTGAATTCACCGTTCAGGCGAGGTTCATGCCGCGAACCCGAGCCTGTCAGGGTTAACTGGCCGCTCGGGGGGCGGGCGCCGAACGATGGAGATATGCATGAACCGCCTGACCAAGGCCGCCGTCGTCGCCCTCGCGCTCAGCACGACCGCCGCCCCCCTGGTCGCCGAGGCCCAGAGCCGCGACGACCGCCGTGAACGCCGCCATGACCGGCGCGACGACCGACGCGATTGGCGTCAGGACAATCGCGACTGGCGCAACGACCGCCGTGACGACCGCCGGGATTGGCGCCAGGACCGCCGCGACGACCGTCGCGACTGGCGTCAGGATCGTCGTGACGACCGTCGCGACTGGCGCAACGACAACCGCCGCTGGGACCGCAACAACCGCGACTGGTGGCGCGACCGCAGCGATTTCCACGACTATCGCGGCGCCCGCCAGAACTATTGGTATGCGCCGGGCTACGGCTATTACCGGGTCGAGCCGCGCTACTACGGCCAGCGCTGGAGCCGCGGCGGCTACCTGCCGCCCGCCTATCGCAGCTATTACGTCAACGACCCCTATTATTACGGCCTGCCGCAGGCCCCGCGCGGCTACCGCTATGTCTATGCCGGCAACGACATCGTGCTGATCGCCCTGGCGACCGGCCTGATCGCCAGCGTGCTGTACGACATCTTCTAGGGGTTCCGAACCGAACCCGGCTGACGACCCCGCGGAGCGATCCGCGGGGTTTTCTTTATCGCGACGACGGTGTCGAACGTCGTTCAGACACGGTTCATGCGCCAGGCGCGACCGTCTCCTCACACGACGCCCATAAGGGGCGCATCGGGAATAGAGAACGCCATGAAACGCACATTGATGGTCTTTTCCGCCCTCGTCGCCTTCGCCGTTCCGGCGGCGGCGCCCCTGGCCGCGGCGGCCCAGGACGGCCCGCAGGCCGAAGAGCGCGACGACCCGCCGCGTCATCGCGGCCGCAACGGCGGCCAACAACAGCAACAGCGCGACGAGCGCCCCGACACTGGGCAACGTCCCGACCGGCCGGATCGTCCCGATCGCCCGGATCGCCCGGATCGCCCCGACAGGCCGCAACCGCCTCAGCAGCCCTCCAATCCGTCGGGCGGCGGCAATGGCGGCTGGACGGGACCGAACCGTCCTGATCGTCCTGACCGGCCCGACCGGCCTGATCGTCCCCAGCGGCCTGACCGGCCGAATGACGGCGGCGGCAACGGCGGCAACAACGGCGGCTGGGACCGGCCCGACCGCCCGACGCGGCCTGATCGCCCGGATCGCCCGGATCGTCCAGATCGCCCCGACTGGCCGAACCGTCCCGACAGGCCTGACCGCCCCGACAGGCCGGATCGGCCGGATCGGCCCGATCGTCCGGGCCGTCCTGACCGCCCGGATCGTCCCAACGGCGGCAACTGGAACAACAACGACCGGCGCGACCACCGCGACTTCCGCAACCGCTTCAACCGCGACCAATGGAGCCGCAACTGGGAACGGCGTCACGGCCGCTCGGACTGGTGGCGCAACGACCGCTCGTTCCGCGGCTGGAGCGGCGTGCGGATCGGCTTCTATTTCGCGCCGGGCTACGGCTACTACAACGTCCCGCGCAGCTACTGGGGCCGCCGCTATTACGAGGGCGACTTCCTGCCGTCCCTGTTCTGGCGCTACGAGCTGCGGGACTGGGCCTATTGGGGCCTGCCCTATCCGCCAGCCGGGACCATGTGGGTGTTCGTCGACAACAACATCTATCTGGTCGACCGCTACGACGGCTACATCATCGAAGCCATCTACGACGCCTGGCGCTGGTAGGCTCCAACGCAACGAAGAAGGCCCCGGAGAGCGATCTCCGGGGCCTTTGTCTTTTCAGTTCCGTCATCCTCGGGCTTGACCCGAGGATGACGGCGGGCGGGGCTACAAGCCCAGCTTGGCCTTCAGGATGTCGTTGACCGCGGCCGGATTGGCCTTGCCGCCGGTGGCCTTCATGACCTGGCCGACGAACCAGCCCAGGGCCTGGGGTTTTTCGGCCACCGCGGCCGCCTTGTCGGGGTTGGCGGCGATGATCGCGTCGATTGCGGTTTCGATGGCGCCGGTGTCGGTGACCTGTTTCAGGCCGCGCTTTTCGACGACCTCGGCCGGAGAGCCTTCGCCGTTCCAGACATAGTCAAAGACTTGCTTGGCGATCTTGGACGAGATGACGTCGGTCTCGATCAGCTCGACCAACTGGGCCACATGGGCGGCGGGCAGCGGGTTCTCGCCGAAATCCTTGCCGTCGGCGGCCAGGCGGGCCGAGACCTCGTTGGTGACCCAGTTGGCGACCAGTTTGGCGTCACGCCCCTTCGCAGCGGCTTCAAAATAATCGGCCTTGGCCTGTTCCGAGATCAGCACTCCGGCGTCGTATTGCGACAGACCGTATTCGCTCATGAACCGGCGCCGCTTGTCGTCGGGTAGTTCCGGCAAGCTGGCGGCGATGGCGTCGATCCACGCCTGCTCCAGCTCCAGCGGCAACAGGTCCGGGTCGGGGAAGTAGCGATAGTCCATCGCCTCTTCCTTAGACCGCATCGAACGCGTCTCGCCCGCGTTCGGATCGTACAGGCGCGTCTCCTGCACGATGGAGCCGCCGTCCTCCAGGATCTCGATCTGGCGGCGGGCCTCATAGTTGATGGCCTGGTGGATGAAGCGGAACGAGTTGACGTTCTTGATCTCGCAGCGCGTGCCCAGGTGGCTGAAGTCGCCGGTCGCCTTGAACCGGTCATAGCCGCCCTCGCGACAGACCGACACGTTCACGTCGGCGCGCAAATTGCCCTTCTCCATGTCGCCGTCGCAGGTGCCCAGATAGATCAGGATGGTGCGGATCTTCTTCACATAGGCGACCGCCTCTTCCGGCGTGCGGATGTCGGGGCGCGAGACGATCTCCATCAGCGCGGTGCCGGCCCGGTTCAGGTCGACATAGCTCTCGGTCGGCGACAGGTCGTGGATCAGCTTGCCCGCGTCCTGCTCCAGATGCAGCCGCTCGACGCCGACGTTGAAGAACGATCCGTCCTCGCGCTCGACCTCGACCACGCCCTCGCCGACGATGGGGTGATAGAGCTGGCTGATCTGATAGCCGGTGGGCAGGTCGGGATAGAAATAGTTCTTGCGGTCGAACTGGCTGATCCGGTTGATCTGAGCGCGCAGGCCCAGGCCCGAGCGCACGGCCTGTTCGACACAAAATTCGTTCAGCGTCGGCAGCATGCCGGGAAAGCCCGCGTCGACCAGCGACACCTGTTCGTTCGGTCCCGCGCCGAAGCCGACGGCGGCGCCCGAAAACAGTTTGGATTTCGACGCCACCTGGGCGTGGATCTCCAGCCCCATGACGATTTCCCACGCGCCGGTGCGGCCCTGGATCAGTTTGGACGTGTCGCTCATGCCTGTGCGATAGCCTCCGACGCGGCGCGAGGAAAGCCGTCGCGTCGCAATTCGCCGCGTTTCACATTCACCATTGAACGGCGTTTGCCTCTGGTGTTCCATCCGGCTCCAAGTCGGAGGAAACCATGATCAGAACCGTCGCCGCCTCGCTCGCCCTGGCCCTCGCCGCCACGAGCGGCGCATCCGCCCAATCCCATGACCACAGCGGCCACGCCGCGCACGCCGCCGGGACCCAGGCCCCCGCCGCGCCCGCCGCGCGCCCGACCATCGCCAGCTCGATCAAGGACCTGTTGGCCAATGAACAGACCCGCGCAGTGATGGAAAAACACCTGCCCGGCGTGTCTCAGCACCCGGCCCGTCCGCAATTCGAGGACATGACCCTGGCCGAGGTCGCGCCCCTGTCGGGCGGCGCCGTGACCGCCGAAATCATCGCCGCCATCGACGCCGACCTGAAGAAACTGCCGCCGGCGTAAAACACCCTCTCCCAGCGGGAGAGGGAGGGACCCGCTCAACCTGGTTGAGCGGGAGGGTGAGGGTCGGCCCTCACCAGTCGCGCATGGGCGTGGACCGCATCGAGGATCCGCAACGGCTCGGTCAACGCCTGCTCGTTCGAGAACCGCATGACCGTCCAGCCTAAGCTTTCGATCTCCACCTGCCGATAGTGGTCGTCCAGCGTTACGTCATCTCGTGTGTGAATTCCGCCGTCGATCTCGATCACGAGTCTCAGCGGATCACAGGCGAAGTCCACGATGTATGGACCAACTGGATGCTGGCGTCGGAACTTCAGCCCATCGATGCGACCACCGCGCAGAAGCGACCATACCTTCTGCTCGGCCAGCCCATCACGCCGTCGCAACGACCGCGCCCTCTGGGTTCGTCCGCTCGTCACCATCCTTCTCTCTGTGGGAGAAGGTGGCCTGGCGAAGCCAGGTCGGATGAGGGTCGGCTTTCAACGCTCAACATCCGTCCCTCACCCTCCCACGCGCTAAGCGCGCGGGTCCCTCCCTCTCCCAATGGGAGAGGGTTCATCGCGCCCAATGGGAGAGGGTTCATCGCGAGATAGTTGGAAGATCAACTTCGTTTCGGAGGACGAACTTGATCAGATTTCCGACAGCAAGGGACACGGGTCTTCCATTCGGCCATCGGGAAAACGGTTCTCCAAGCACATAAGCCGTAAGCACTTCGCGCCAATGGAAAATGCGATCCGTCATAAAGCGACGCGCAACACTCTCCGGCACCAAGGCTCTGATTTCGGCTTCCTGTGGACCGCTATAGAAAGGAGCCACATCGCGACGTAGTTGAGCGCGAATGACATATTGGCTCGCCCTGCTCCCTGAAACGCCAAGTCGTTCTCCAATCGCTTTGAAGGTGAGGCCTTCATCACGAAGTTCGAGCACTTTGCGCTCCAGATCGGTCATTGCCCTACCACCAGCGCTCCGCCTTGCCGGTGAACCCCGCCGCGTCCTCCAGCGCCTGGCCGACGCGGAAGACGGTGGCTTCGTCCAGGGCCTTGCCGATGACTTGCAGACCCAGCGGCAGGCCGCCGGAGTCCAGACCGGCGGGCACCGAGATCCCCGGCAGGCCGGCCAGGTTGGCCGTCACCGTGAAGACGTCGTTCAGATACATGGTCACCGGGTCGATCTGCTTGTCGCCCAACGCAAAGGCCGCCGACGGGGTCGAGGGCGTCAGCACCGCATCGACCTTGTCCCAGACGTTGTCGAAATCCTCGGCGATGCGGCGGCGCACCTTCAGCGCCTTGACGTAGAAGGCGTCGTAGAAACCGGCCGACAGCACGTATGCGCCGATGGTCAGGCGACGCTGGACCTCCTTGCCGAAGCCCTCGGCCCGGCTGGTCTCGTACAGGTCGGTCAGCGACTTCGCATCCGTCGCCCGATGGCCGAAGCGCATGCCGTCATAGCGAGCCAGGTTCGACGAGGCCTCGGCCGGGGCGACGATGTAATAGGTCGGCAGGGCGTATTTGGTGTGCGGCAGGCTGATGTCGATGATCTCGCAGCCTGCGGCCTTCAGCCATTCGACGCCGCGGTCCCACAGGGCCTGAATCTCGGCCGGCATGCCGTCCACGACGTATTCGCGCGGCACGCCGATGCGCAGGCCCTTCACGCCCTGGCCGAGGCTGGCGGTCCAGTCGGGCGTGGCGACGTCCAGGCTGGTCGAATCCTTGGGATCGAAGCTGCACATGGAGCGCAGCATCAGGGCCGCGTCGGCGACGTTTTTGGTGATCGGCCCGGCCTGGTCCAGCGAACTGGCGAAGGCCACCATGCCGAAGCGGCTGGCGCGGCCATAGGTCGGCTTGATCCCGACCGTGCCGGTGAAGGCCGCCGGTTGGCGGATCGAGCCGCCGGTGTCCGAGGCCGTGGCCGCCAGGCACAGGTCCGCCGCCACCGCGCTGGCCGAGCCGCCCGACGATCCGCCCGGCGTCAGTTCGGCGTTGGACGCCTTGGACTTCCATGGATTCTTCACCGGGCCGAACGCGCTGGTCTCGTTGGACGAACCCATGGCGAACTCGTCCATGTTCAGCTTGCCCAGCATGACCGCCCCGTCGCGCCACAGATTGGCGGTGACGGTCGATTCATACGGCGGGACGAAGCCGCGCAGCATGTTGGAGCCGGCGGTGGTCTGGACGCCGTCGGTGCAGAACAGGTCCTTGATGCCCAGCGGCGCGCCTTCCAGCGCCCCGCCCTGCCCGGCCGCCAGTCTGGCGTCGGACGCACGCGCCATTTCCAGCGCCTTGTCCGCCGTGACCTCGACATAGGCGTTCAGGGTCGGATTGGCGGCGTCGATGGCGCCCAGGAAGCTGCGGGTGATCTCTTCGGACGAGAAGGCTTTCGTCTTCAGGCCTGCGACGGCTTGCGTGAGCGTGAGTGAGGTCAGGTCAGACATATCGATCTCCTTCTCCCTTCGGGGGAGAAGGTGGCTCGCGGAGCGAGACGGTTGAGGGGGCTGGTTCGGCGAGCAGGCAGCCGGGCGATGAGGGCGAAGTCGGCAGCCCCCTCAACCGAGCGGCTCCGCCGCCCACCTTCTCCCCCGGGGGGAGAAGGATAAAATGGACGACGCTCATTCGACCACCTTGGGCACGACGAAGAAGCCGTCAGCGGACTTGGGCGCGTTCGACAGCACGGCGTCCACCTTGGCGCCGTCGGTGACCACGTCAGGGCGCATCTTCAGGCGCGCGGCGACGTTCGAGGTCATCGGTTCGACGCCCTGCACATCGACCTCGTCCAACTGTTCGATCCATTTCAGGATGCCGTTCAGCTCGGCGGCCAGAGGCTCCAGCCGATCCTCGGGGGTCTTGATGCGGGCGAGGTGGGCGACGCGCCTCACCGTCGCGGCGTCGATGGCCATGCGGCCCTCCAGATGCGCGAAAATAGAGACGGCGGGATTAGCCGTCCGGCCGCGATTTCACAAGGATGCGGACGATCAGGCGGTGCCTTAGTTTGAAGTCTGAGGCTGCCTTACGCTCTTGCTGGCCACTTGGCGTAGGCGAAGACAAACAGCGCGACCACATTGCCAACTGGCACCACATAAAGCAGCGCCCACCACGGACTGAAGCCAGCCTTCTTCAAGATCGTGGAGATAGGGAACATCGGCAGAAGCCATATGACAACGATGATCCAGTGCCAGATGCTTAAAGAACCCATGCCGCCCCCCCTTGTTGCGAGAGTAAGGTTATCAGGTCCCGCACTTCTGTAAGGGCCACGCTTTAGCGCGGGCGAGCTTACAGGCCGCAGATTTCAACCTTAGAAACTACCAAAATATGTGACGCAGCCATCAGCCTGCTGGAGCCACTGTCACCGCCGTCGGCGCCGCCCCGCCCTGGCCCGGCGTCCAGCGGACGATCACCCGTCGCTTCTGGCTGCCGATCTGCTGGGTGGCGGCGTCCATCACGCTCTCGGTCAGTTCCAGATCGACCACGCCCGGCGCCGCGCGCAACACGCGATAGTCCAGGAAGTCGCCGATGCGGAACACGCGCCAGCCCTGGGCCGGGTCAATGAAGAAGGCGATGTGCACATAAAGGCCGTTCATGGCCGGATCGCCGCCCGCCGTGCCGAAGATCTTGGCGTCCTGGCCCTCCAGGGTCGTCAACTCGACCACCGAGGCCGCACTCTGAAGGCTGGCGTCGGTCTCGGGCGACAGGGTCTGGGGCGCGCCCGTGGGCGTCAGGGCCGCCGTCTGGGCGGGACCCGAGCCGCCCTGTCGCGGCTCCAACGCCTCGCGCCGGCTCTCGACCTGGGTGTCGCACGCGCTGAGCGCCAAAAGACTGCAAACGAACACAAGGGGACGCATCCGGCTCTCCTTCGTCGACGAGGCGCCACCATGCCTCTGGACACGGCGCGACGCCAGACCCGAGCCGCAATCTGGACACCTTACATGACAATCGTCTGTGCAGGAGGATCGTCATGCTCATCGCCTCGCTTTTCATCGCGCTTCAAACGGTCTCTGCCCCTGTGGCGCCATGTGCTCATGACCGAGAAGCCCTAATGGCCATGTCTCCAGAGCGTTTCGACAGCACTGAGGTCATCAGTTGGCGCACGCTTGCCAACAACCAGACGTGCCTTGCCGTAGCGGCCAACCTTCTGCGTGATTATCGCGAGAGCCATCGGGCGGTCCTCGACATAAGCCAGTTACACCTGAACTACTGGCATGAGGGGCAGCTTCGCGCTGGCCTGGGTCAAACTGCACGTGCGGTTCGGTTGATGATGGCCGGTGTCGATCCCAGCGTGACTTCCGATGGTTTCGCCGACTACGCGCTTGGAAGCGTCGCATTCCTGAACCGGGACCTTGAAGGACTCAAGACTGCCCGCGATCGCCTCGCAGCCACCCCGCCTCCTGAAGACTGGGACGAGGCGGTTGCGGAGTTCCGTGCGAAGTTTGGGCGCGAGATCGCCTGGCCCATGAACCTAGACGTGCTCGACGGTCTGATTATCTGTTTCGACAAACCATACCTTGAGGCCTACGGCGATGCGAGCTGTCGTCCGTAGTCTTTGACACGCCGTACCCATCAGCTTACCGGCGAGCCGTGCCCGTCCTCGACCTTCTCGACCTGTCCGTCGCCTGCCCGCCCGACACGCCCTGGCTGGGCCTGGACCTGGGCGAGGCGACCATCGGCGTGGCCGCTTCGGACGCCTCGCGCCTGATCGCCAGCCCGCTGGAGCTGATCCGCAAGACCAAATTCACGCCCGACGCCGAACGCCTGTTCAAACTGATGGACGGGCGTCGGGCCTCGGCCCTGATCATCGGCCTGCCGGTCAATATGGACGGGACCGAGGGACCACGCGCCCAGTCGTGCCGCGCCTTCGCCCGCAATCTGGAGCGGCTGCGCCCCGTCAACATCGCCTTCTGGGACGAGCGGCTGTCGACCAGCGCGGTCGAGCGTTTCCTGATCGACGAATTGGACCTGAGCCGCAAACGCCGGGCCGATGTGGTGGACCGCACCGCCGCCGCCTGGATCCTGCAAGGCGCGCTGGACCGGGTGCGCGACCAGGCGACCTGGATCTGATGGGCGCGCTGCTGGTCGGCGTCGTTCCGGTCTTCGTGCTGATCGCCATCGGCTATGGCCTGCGCAAGTCCGACTTTCTGCCCGACGCCACCTGGCGGCCGGTCGAGAAGCTGTCGATCCACCTGCTGTATCCCGGCTTTCTGGTTCCGGCGATCTGGACGGCCGACATCTCGGGCGGCGGCGCGGGCGCGGCCGGGGCGGCGGCCGTCACCTCGGTGCTGATCATCGCCACGGCCACCTATGCGGCGCGCCCCTTGCTGAAGATCGACGGCCCAGCCTTCACCAGCGTCTTTCAGGGCGTGATCCGCTGGAACAGCTTCGTCTTCCTGCCGGTGATTCAGTCGATCTACGGTCCCGACGGCCTGGCCCTGGCGGCGGTGGTCATCGCCGCCATGATCCCGGTGACCAACATCCTGTGCGTCATCGTCCTGGTGCGCTGGGGCGCCGATCAGCGCGAGATGTCGCCCCTGGCCCTGACCAAGGCCATCCTGTCCAACCCGATCCTGATCGCCTGTCTGGTCGGCCTGGCCCTGAACCTGTTGAAGGTTCCGCGCCTGCCCGGCGTTTCCGACACGCTGCAACTGTTGGGCGGGGCGGCCCTGCCGCTGGGTCTGATCGTGGCCGGGGCGGGCCTGAGCTTCGCCGAGGTGGCGCGCCGCCGGGTCACGATCGGCGCGGTCAGCTTCATCAAACTGGTCGTCACCCCGCCGCTGATGTGGGGCCTGTGCCGCCTCTACGGCGGCGATGCGACGGCGCAGGGCATCGCCCTGATGTGCGGCGCGGCGCCCGGCGCGGCGGCCAGCTACATCCTGGCGCGGCAGATGGGCGGGGACGCGCCGCTGATGGCCGGGATCGTCGCCCTGACCACCGTCGGCAGCGCCGTGGGCATTCCGGTGGTGTTGACGCTCTTCCATCTGGTCTGATCGGGGCCTATAGCCGGGCCTCGATGAGCCAGGCCGCCCGACTCGCCGAGACGATCAAAGAACGGCTGGTCCCGTTCCCCCGCGATCATTTCCTATCCGCCACCGACCTGAACCCGCCTGCGGCCCTGGCCCTGTGCGACCTGGCCGACGCCTTCGTGGACCTCAGCCGGTCGGACCAGAAGACGCTGGACCTGATGCGCGGTCGCACGGTGGTGAACCTGTTCTTCGAGAACTCGACCCGCACCTCGGCCTCGTTCGAGATCGCGGCCCGGCGCCTGGGCGCCGACGTCACCGCCCTGTCGCCGCGCACCAGTTCGGTCGCCAAGGGCGAGACCCTGATCGACACGGCGGCGACGCTGAACGCCATGAAGCCGGACGTGCTGGTCATCCGCCACGCCGCCGCCGGGGCCGCCGACCTGTTGAGCCAGAAGGTCGGCTGCGCGGTGATCAACGCCGGGGACGGGCGGCACGAACATCCGACCCAGGCCCTGCTGGACCTGGTCACCCTGCGCCGGGCGTTCGGCGACGTCGGCGGTCTGACGGTCGCCATCTGCGGCGACATCGCCCACAGCCGCGTGGCGCGGTCGAACGTCGCCCTGTTGTCGATGATGGGCGCGCGCGTCCGCCTGATCGGCCCGCCGACCCTGGTGCCGGGCGACGCCGACCGCTGGGGCTGCGAGGTCTTCCACGATATGCGCGAGGGTCTGGCCGGGGTGGACGTGGTGATGATGTTGCGTCTGCAACTGGAACGGATGGACGGCGCCCTGGCCCCTTCGACCCGCGAATATTTCCGCTTCTGGGGCCTGGACCGCGAAAAGCTGGCCTGGGCCGCGCCCGGCGCCAAGGTGATGCACCCCGGCCCGATGAACCGGGGCGTCGAGATCGATTCCGACGTCGCCGACGATCCGGCCGTCTCCCTGATCCAGGACCAGGTCGAAATGGGCGTCGCCGCGCGCATGGCCGTGCTGGCGGCCCTGTCGGAACGTCGCGGAGGCGCCGCATGACCGCCCTCGCCTTCATCAACGCCCGCCTGCTGGACCCGGCGTCCGACTACGACGGTCCCGGCGCCGTTCTGGTCGAGGACGGCCGCATCGTCGACGTGGCGCACGGCGTCTCGACCGCGCCCGACGGCGTCGAGATCATCGACGCTGTGGGCCTGTGCCTGGCGCCGGGCCTGATCGACATCCGCGTGCGCACCGGCGAACCGGGGCATGAGCCGAAAGAGACGCTGAAATCGGCCGCCCTGGCGGCGGCGGCCGGGGGCGTCACCACCATCGTGGTCCAGCCCGACACCGATCCGGCCGTCGATGATCCGGCGATGATCGACTTCATCCAGCGTCGGGGCGCGGCCCTGAACCTGGTCAACGTCCGCGCGGCGGGCGCCGCGACCAAGGCCCTGGGCGGCGAACGCATGGCCGAGATCGGCCTGATGGACGAGGCCGGCGCCCTGTATTTCACCGACGGCGACCACGTCATCGCCAACAGCCGCACCCTGATGCGGGTGATGAGCTACGCCACCGCCTTCAACGCCCTGATCGCCTGCCGCCCCGCCGATCCGTGGCTGGCCGAGGGCGCGACGGCCGCCTCGGGCGAACTGGCGACGCGGCTGGGCCTGTCGGGCGCGCCCGCCGTGGCCGAACGCATCGGGCTGGAGCGCGACCTGGCCTTGGTCGAACAAACCGGCGTGCGCTTCCTGGTCGATCAGATCTCGACCGAGGGCGCGCTGGAGACCCTGGCCCGCGCCCGGGCGCGCGGGCTGGAGGTCGCCGCCTCGGTGTCGATCAACCACCTGTGCTTCAACGAGTTGGACATCGGCCACTACCGCACCTTCTTCCGGCTGGACCCGCCGCTGCGCGCCGAGAGCGACCGACAGGCCCTGGTTGAGGCGGTGCGCGACGGCGTGATCGACGTGATCACATCCGCCCACACGCCCGCCCCGGCCGAGGACAAGCGCCGCCCCTTCGCCGAGGCCGCGCCCGGCGCCGTGGGGCTGGAGACCCTGCTGCCCGCCGCCTTGAGCCTGCATCACGAGCATGGGCTGGACCTGTTGGACGTGCTGCGGCCCCTGACCCACGGTCCCGCTGCCCTACTGGGGCTGGAGGCTGGCGCCCTGACGCCCGGCGCGCCCGCCGACCTGATCCTGTTCGACCCGGCCGCGCCGGTGGTCATCGACGCCGACGCCCTGCGCTCCAAATCCAAGAACACCCCCTTCGACGGCCGCCGCCTGCAAGGTCGGATTCAGGCCACGTTCGTCGGCGGGCGACGGGTGTTCATGACGTGAAGCGGATCAGTCGTTCGACCCTGATCCCCATTCTGATCTGGTCAACCGTCATGAGCCTTTTGCTGTTCATCGGCGACTGGTTGTTCGAGACCGTCTTCATCTTCGGCTCAGTACTCCAGATTTTCTGGTTCGTGATGGGCGTCGGCGTATTGGCCGTCTCGGTTATTCAGTCTGGGTGGCGCGGCGGACTGGCGGCTCTCGTCGCGGGCGCTCTCGTCGTTGCCGCTTCGCCCTTCATTTCGACAGCGGGAAGCTGGAGCTGGGCATGGGCCAGCCTGCAATCTCACAAGGCAGTTTATGATCAGGTGGTCGCGCAAGCCGCCGCCCTGCCGGATCAAGGCCAAATCGACGGTCGCCAATACCGTATCGAGCGCGGCCCTCCCGTTCGCATCGCCTTTCCACAGCCCGTGGGGGTGGCCGATAATTGGGGCGCGGTGATCCATGATCCGAGCGACGCGGTCGCCACGGCGAGAGGCTGGACCGGCAAGCCCCCAAAGCACACGGTTCGATCCGATCTTCAGGAACTCTGGGGCGGCGACCTCCTGTCCTGCCGTCGCATCACCGGGCATTACTACCGGTGCTGGTTCACCTGAAGCCGCCCGTGCTACACAGCCTGAAGCGATTCAGGGGGCCTGAATCTTTGGGGGTCTGAAGGTGCAGGATCTGGTCGCTCCGGCGCTCGGCACGCTCGGTCTGACGGCCGTGGCCGGTTACCTGCTCGGCTCCATTCCCTTCGGCGTCATCCTGACCCGCGCGGCGGGCGCAGGCGACGTGCGCAACATCGGGTCCGGCAACATCGGCGCGACCAACGTGCTGCGCACCGGCCGCAAGGACCTGGCCCTGGCCACCCTGTTGCTCGATGCGGGCAAGGGCGCGGCCGCCCTGCTCTTGGCGCGGTGGCTGTTCGACAGCGACGTCGCGGCCGCCATCGCCGGGGGCGCCGCCTTCCTGGGCCACCTGTTCCCGATCTGGCTGGGCTTCAAGGGGGGCAAGGGCGTCGCCACCTTCTTCGGCCTGATGATCGCCGCCTGGTGGCCGCTGGGCCTGCTTGCCGCCGCCCTGTGGCTGGTGACCGCCGCCCTGTTCCGCATCTCGTCGCTGTCGGCCCTGATCGCCTCGGCGGCCACGCCGGTGCTGTCGCTGCTGCCCATCGCCGCCCTGGGCCTGCCGACATCCATGCCCATCACCCTGTTGGCCGCCTTCGCCGCCGTGCTGATCTGGGTCCGCCACCATCAGAACATCGGCCGCCTGTTGCGGGGAGCGGAACCCCGCATCGGAGCCAAGGCCGCGTGACCCTGCCCGAGGCCGAGCGGTTCGCCCGGCTGCGGTTGGCCCGCACCGAACGCATCGGTCCCGTCGCCTTCAGCCAACTGCTTCAGCGGTTCGGCTCGGCCCAGGCCGCCCTGACCGCCCTGCCCGGCATGATCCGCAAGGCGGGCGGCGCCTCGGCCCCGCCTTCGGTCGAACAGGTCGAGACCGAAATGGCCGCCGGTGCACGGGCGGGCGCCCGCCTGATCGTTCTGGGCGACGACGCCTATCCGCCGATGCTGGCCGCCGTCGATCCGCCGCCGCCGCTGTTGTGGACCCTGGGCGACCCCGCCCTGCTGTCCCGGCCCTGCGTCGCCGTGGTCGGCGCCCGAATCGCCTCGGCGGGCGGGCAGCGCATCGCCCGCGGCCTGGCCCAGCAGCTCGGTCAGGCGGGTCATGTCGTCGTCTCCGGCCTGGCGCGCGGCATCGACGCGGCGGCGCATGAGGGCGCCCTGCCGACCGGCACGGTCGCGGTGCTGGGCGGCGGCGTCGACGACGTCTATCCGCCCGACAACGCCGCGCTGTACGACCGCATCCGCGAGCAGGGCTGCATCGTTTCCGAAAGTCCCATGGGCGCACGGGCGCAGGCGCGCGATTTTCCGCGCCGCAACCGCATCATCTCGGGCCTGTCGCGCGGCGTCGTGGTGGTCGAGGCCGAGCTGCGTTCCGGCTCGCTGATCACCGCCCGGCTGGCGGCGGAACAGGGCCGCGACGTCTTCGCCGTGCCGGGATCGCCGCTGGACCCGCGTTCGCGCGGTCCCAATGAGCTGATCCGCAACGGGGCCGTCCTTTGCGAGGGCGTCGAGGACGTGGAGCGGGCCTTTTCGACCCTGCGCACCCTGCGCGAGCCGCCGGGCGGCCATCCGTTCGGCGACGCCCCCGGCGAGATCGCGCCCGAGCTTCTGGACCGCGTCGCCGCCCTGTTGTCGCCCACGCCGACGCCGCGCGACGAACTGGCCCGCGCCCTGAACCTGCCCGTCTCGACCGTGGCCGCCGCCTTGTTGGAGCTGGATCTGACGGGGCGCGCCACCCTTTTGCCCGGCGGCCTGGTCTCGCTTTAGCTGTTGCGGCCGCGCCCCACGGTTCGCCTGGGTTCGGACGCCAGCCGCACGGCCGCCTCCAGCACGCTGGCCAAGGGTTCGTCGCCGGCCCGGCGCGCCATCAACGCCAACTCCTCCGACAGGGAGCGGACGTATTCCCGGACCCTCTCCTCCTCGACCACGCCCGGGATCAGCACACCCTCCGGTTCGGGCGCGGCGGCGGGATCTAGCGGCCCGTCGCTGGGCGTCGGTTGGACCATGGCGTTTCTCCTCCTGGCCGCATCAATACACACAACCATAACGAGACTGGCAAGCTGACTTTCAACCCATGTCGAAGAAGCTGTCGTCACGCGATTGACAGGACGCCGCGCCCCCACCACCTTCCCCGCCCTCTCCGGGAACCGCCACGCTCATGAATCTCGTCATCGTCGAAAGCCCGGCCAAGGCCAAGACCATCAATAAGTACCTTGGTTCGGACTACGAGGTTCTCGCCTCATACGGCCATATTCGGGACCTGCCGTCCAAGGACGGCTCGGTCCTGCCCGACGATGACTTCGCCATGCATTGGGAGGTCGACGCCAAGGCCTCCAAGCGCCTCAGCGAGATCGCCGAGGCGGCCAAGCGCGCCGACCGCGTCATCCTGGCCACCGACCCGGATCGCGAGGGCGAGGCCATCAGTTGGCACGTGCTGGAGGTGCTGAACAAGAAGAAGGCGCTGAAGGACACGACCGTCCAGCGCGTCACCTTCAACGCCATCACCAAGTCCGCCGTGCTCGACGCCATGGCCCAGCCGCGCGAGCTGGATATGGAGTTGGTCCAGGCCTATCTGGCGCGCCGCGCGCTGGACTATCTGGTCGGCTTCACCCTGTCGCCGGTGCTGTGGCGCAAGCTGCCGGGCGCGCGTTCGGCCGGGCGGGTCCAGTCGGTGGCCCTGCGCATCGTCGTCGACCGCGAGATGGAGATCGAGCGGTTCAAGGCCCAGGAATACTGGTCGGTCGAAGCCGATCTGACGGCCGACAGCCCGCCCTTCACCGCCCGCCTGGTCAAGCATCAGGGCAAGCGCGTCCAGCGCCTGGACATCAAGGACGAGGCCACGGCCCAGGCCGCGCGCGCCGCCATCCAGGCCAGTCCGCTGACGATCCGCTCGATCGAGAAGAAGCCGGTCAAGCGCAGCCCCTCGCCCCCCTTCACCACCTCGACCCTGCAGCAGGAGGCGGCCCGCAAACTGGGCTTCACCGCCCAGCGCACCATGCAGACGGCCCAGAAGCTGTATGAGGGCGTCGACGGCTCGGGCGGCCTGATCACCTATATGCGTACCGACGGCGTCTCGGTCAGTCCCGAAGGGATCGCCCAGGCCCGCTCGGTCATCGGCGACCGTTTTGGTCCCGCCTATGTTCCGTCTGAGCCTAGATATTACAAGGCGAAAGCCAAGAATGCTCAGGAAGCGCACGAAGCGATCCGGCCGACGGACATCAGCCGCCACCCCGACGCCTTGCGCCTCGAAAGCGATCTTCAGCGGCTCTATGAGCTGATCTGGAAGCGGATGGTCGCCTCGCAGATGGAATCGGCGCGCCTGGACCGGACCACGGTCGAGATCGAGACCGCCGACGGCCAGACGGGGCTGCGCGCCACCGGCCAGGTCGTCGCCTTCGACGGCTTCATGGCCGTGTACGAAGAGGGCCGCGACGATCGTCCGAAGGGCGCCGCCGAGGACGACGAGGACGACACCACCCGCCTGCCCGCGCTGAAGGAAGGCGCGACGGCCAAGGTCGACGTTGTCCGCACCGACCAGCATTTCACCGAGCCGCCGCCCCGCTATTCCGAGGCGACCCTGGTCAAGAAGCTGGAAGAACTGGGCATCGGCCGCCCGTCGACCTACGCCTCGATCCTGACCACCCTGCGCGACCGCGAATATGTGCGGATGGACAAGAACCGCTTCTATCCCGAGGACAAGGGTCGGCTGGTCACCGCCTTCCTGGAGAAATTCTTCGACCGCTGGGTCGAATACGACTTCACCGCCGCGCTGGAGACCCAGCTCGACGAGGTCTCGGCCGGGGATCTGGACTGGAAGGTGCTGCTGCGCCGCTTCTGGACCGACTTCCACGCCGCCACCCAGGCGGCGGGCGAGTTGCGCACCACCGCCATTCTGGACGCCCTGAACGAGTCGCTGGGCGCCCACATCTTCCCGGACAAGGGCGACGGTTCCGATCCGCGTGAATGCCCCCTGTGCCATCAGGGGCAGCTCAGCCTGAAGACCAGCCGTTACGGCGCCTTCATCGGCTGCTCGCGCTATCCCGACTGCAAATACACCCGGCCCGTGGCCTCGCCCGACGCGGCCGAGGGCGGCGCGGACGGCGGCGACCGCGAACTGGGCGTCGATCCGGCGACCGGCCAGCCGGTGCAGTTGAAGATCGGCCGTTTCGGTCCCTATGTCGAAACCGCCGGAGACGGCGACAAGCCCAAACGCTCGTCCCTGCCCAAGGGCTGGTCGCCCGCCTCGCTGGACCTGGAACGCGCCCTGCGCCTGCTCAGCCTGCCGCGTCAGGTCGGGGCGCACCCGGAAGACGGCAAGATGATTTCAGCCGGTCTGGGCCGCTACGGACCCTTCATCCTGCACGATGGGACCTATGCCAATGTGTCGGATATCGAAGAAGTTTTCGACATCGGCCTGAACCGCGCCGTGACCCTGTTGGCCGAGAAGCGCGCAGGGCGGCCGGGCGGGCGCGGCGCCGCGACGGCCCCGCTGAAGGATCTGGGCGCCCACCCCGAGGACGGGGCGCCGATCCACGTCATGGCGGGCCGCTTCGGTCCCTATGTGAAGTGGGGCAAGATCAACGCCACCCTGCCGCGCGGCACGGCGCCCGAGGACCTGACGCTGGAGGCCGCCCTGCCCCTGCTGGCCGCCAAGGCGGCCGCCGGTCCCAAGAAGAAGGCTCCAGCGAAAAAGGCCGCGGCCAAGAAACCGGCGGCGAAGAAGGCTCCGGCCAAGAAGGCGGCCGCCAAGAAGAAGGCCTGAGTTCAGCGGCCGATGGAACCCGATCTCGCCTTCACGCTTAAAGAGGACGAACAGGGACCGCGGTCATGACCAAATTCGCCGTCGGCGACCATGTCGGTTGGAACTCAGAGGCCGGGCGGGTCAGCGGACGGATCATCAAGGTCCATACGGCCGACTTCGACTATAAGGGCTATCGCCATCGGGCCTCGCCCGACGCCCCCCAGTACGAGATCAAGAGCGACAAGACCGACCATGTCGCCGCCCACAAGGATGGAGCGCTGACGCGGCTCGACTAGGGTCCAGGCTCAATTAAGGCTCATTGAAATCAGTGATCCAGCACGTTCCGCTCATCCCCGCGAAAGCGGGGACCTAGTGTTTTGGGCGATCCGGCCCCGCCAAGAGTCCAGTGAAGGCCATCCCGGACGCTCTGCGCGGTAAAAGGACTGGGTCCCCGCTTTCGCGGGGATGAGCGGTATCGAGTACGCACCCAAGTTGGCGCCGCCGTTTCCGGGTTCAACGGCCGCGCACGTGACCGGCGAAGCCCGCGACGAACGCCGCCAGCCGCTGACGGACGTCGTCGTCGATCAGGCGCCCGTCCGCGTCGAAAACGGCGCCGGCGCGCGACACCAACATCCGCTGACCGAACCAGGGCGCGGTTCCCAACGTCCGCAACACCGGCAGCCAGGCGGCCTGGCTCATCATCGTGCCGAACGGGCCGGGCGAGGCGCCCAGCACCGCCACCGGCCGCCCCCCGAACACCCTGCCGATGTCCGAGGCTGGGCGGCTGAGCCAGTCGATGGCGTTCTTGAACGGGCCGGGGATGGAGTTGTTGTACTCAGGCGTGAACAGCATCAGGCCGTCGCACCCGGCGATCAGGTCCTTCAGCGCGACCACCGCCTCGGGCAGGCCCTGTTCGGCCTCCAGGTCGCCGTCATACAGGGGAATGCCCCGGATATCGGCGGCGATCAGCTCCACGTCCGGCGGCGCCGCTTCCTGGGCCGCCCGCAACAGGGCGCTGTTGTATGAGGCCGCCCGCAGGCTGCCCGACAGTCCGACCAGACGCATCAGTCTTTCGTCTCCAATAGGGGCGCTGACGACGTTTCGCCGTGAATTCGCTGCTCGGCGCAACCCTGAACCAGATGGTCCAACAACAACCGCACCGACGGCAACAGCCCCCGGCGCGACGGAAAGACGGCGTGCACGATCCACGCCTTGGGCCGCCAGTCGGGCAGAAGGTCGACCAGTCGCCCGCTCTCCAGGTCACGCGCCACCACCACCGACGGCAGCAGGGCGACGCCCAGCCCCCGCATCACCCCCTCATGCAGCATGTGCAGGTCGTCGGTCACCAGACGCGGCGTGTGGCGGATCGAGGCGGTCATGCCGTCCTTATGCTGCAAGGCCCAGACGTGATCGCGATGCGCCGGGCCGAAATCCAGGCTGGGCCAGTCCGCCAGGTCGGCGGGACCCGTCGCCGCATCGACCATTCGGGCGATCAGGTCCGGGCTGGCGACCAGGCGGTGCACGCTCTCGTCCAGCTTGCGCATGACCAGGTCGGTCTCCTCCAGCGGCGGCTCGCGCACGCGGATGGCCAGGTCGAAGCCCTCGCCGACCACATCCACCCGGCGGCTGGTGCTGTCCAGATGCACCTCGACCTCGGGATAGCGGGCCATGAAGCCGGCGATCAGCCCGCCCATCTGATAGGTCAGAAGCCCCGGCACGCAGGCGACGCGGATGACGCCGCGCGGTTCGGCCGCGACATTGTCGATCACCGCCTGGGCGGCCTCGGCTTCGACCAGCATGGCCAGGCAGTGGCGGTAGTATTCCTGGCCGATCTCGGTGACCGAGAATTTGCGCGAGGTGCGCTGGATCAGGCGAACGCCGAGCTGATCCTCCAACGCGGCGATCCGGCGGCTAAGCTTTGATTTCGGCAGGCCCAGCGCGCGCGCCGCCGCCGCGAAGCCGCCATGGTCCGCCACGCGAACGAAGTAGAAGAGGTCGTTGAGGTCAGGCATCACAAGTTCGCGAAACAGCTCAGGAATAAAGGCGCAGGGTTGGCGGTCGGATCAAGCCTCACCTAGCGTGATGAAATGAAGAACAGGGGGCGGCGATGATGGCGCATCCGCAAACGGAAGATCAGGCCAGCCGGATCGTCTATGACGACTTCCGAGCCGACGGCGGCTATACGCTGGCGAACTATCAGGCGCTCTGGGACAACATCTACGGTCTTGGCGAGATGGCGGTTCAGGACACGCGCCGTTTCGAGGACGGCGTGTTCACCGTCTCGGCCGCCCCGTTCAGCACGGGCGTCGACAAGAGCGTGCTGGATCACATCAAATATTTCGGGGTCAGCCGAAAGACGTTCGCCCCGCCCAGACGCGGCTCTCTGACGCTTAAGGCGACGATCGAGGCCCGAACGCCGGGCATAGAGCGCGGCCGGGTGGTGCACGGCGTCTATGGCCCGTCTGGCGGCGGGCCGACGGGCACGCCCTATTCCGCCATGCTGCTGGACGCCCAACAGGCCAGCGTCACCCTGCATCTGATCGACTTCGAGACCGGTCAGTTGTTCGACTGGCTGGTGTCCGAGCGGGTCGCCATGTGCCTGGTCGAGCGGCTGCCGTCCAGCGTGACCGGCTCGGCCATCCCCGTTGGCTCGGACAAGATGCACACCCAGATCGTCATGGAGCACCCGATCACGCCTGGCCCGCACACCTACGCCATCCGCTTCTCGCGCGGGGTCGAACGCCCGGGCGTGGAGTTCCTGGTCGACGGCCAGGTCATCAGCCGCGTCGAGCGGGTGGGCGTGCCGCTGGACTGGCAGGGCCAGCTCTATACCGGCCGCTGGCCCGCCATGGGTCCCGGCGAGGACCTGACCGACCGGATCAACAGCTTCGCCATCGGCCACGGCCTGTTCAGCCTGCTGGACGCCTTTCCCTTCCAGTATGAGACCGCGCCGGAAGAGAGCATCTCCATCCCGCTGGACCAACGCCTGTTCGGCCAGGGCGCCATCGGCGGGTTCCAGAACATCGAGATCCATCTGGACCCGGCCTGAGCCTGAAGGGGTCGCTTTCATCGTTCCATATTTAGAACGCATAGAGCCGTTTTCGCAATCTACTCGGGTCGGCGTTGCGGGTGCATATGGCCGTCAACGCGAACGGGCCATCCGGTCGCCCCGAGGAGACAAGCCATGAAAAAGGTTCTGGGACGTTATGGAAACGATCGCGGCCATTGGGTCGGCGACGGCTTCCCCGTGCGGTCGCTGTTTTCCTATGACAGCGTCGGCAAGCACGTCAGCCCCTTCCTGCTGCTCGACTATGGCGGGCCGCACAATTTCGAGCCGACGACCGAACGGCGCGGCGTGGGCCAGCATCCGCACCGCGGGTTCGAGACGGTGACCATCGTCTATGACGGCGAGGTCGAGCACCGCGACTCGACCGGCCAGGGCGGGATCATCGGTCCCGGCGACGTCCAGTGGATGACGGCGGGCGGCGGCATCCTGCACGAGGAGTTCCACTCTTCCGCCTTCGCCAAGTCCGGCGGGCCGTTCCGCATGGTCCAACTGTGGGTCAACCTGCCCGCCAAGGACAAGATGACCACGCCCGGCTATCAGGGCATCCTGAACGCCGAGATCCCGACCGTCAGCCTGAAGGACGGCGCTGGGACCGCGCGGATCATCGCCGGTGATTTCGACGGCTCCAAGGGTCCGGCCCGGACCTTCACGCCGATGAACGTCTGGGACGTGCGGCTGAACCGCGATGCCCAGACGACGCTGGACCTGCCCCAGGACCACACCTCCATCCTGGTGGTGCTGTCGGGCCGGATCACCGTCAACGATACGGAATCGGCCGGAGCCGCCGAGGCCCTGTTGCTGAGCCGCGACGGCGAGGGCGTGCAGATCCGCGCCGACGCCGACACCGTCCTGCTGGTCCTGACCGGCGAGCCGATCGACGAACCCATCGTCGGCTACGGCCCGTTCGTGATGAACTCTCAGGACGAAATCCGCCAGGCGATCACGGACTTCAACGCCGGCCGTTTCGGCCAGATCGCCGCCACGGCCTAACCCCGCACACTGGCCCGGTCTTCGGACCGGGCCGCCTCCACTTCCTGCTGACGATCCCCGTCGATGCAGCCCAGACCCGTGAGGATGCCATGATTTCCCGAACCGCCGCCGCAGCGGCCGTCATTGTCCAACTGCTGGCCGCCAGCGCCCCGGCCCTGGCCGCGCCCCCGGCTCAGTCCGCCCCCATCGCCGCAACCGCCCAGGCCGCGGGTCCGGTCGCCTATCGCATCGATCCGACCCACGCCCAGGCGCGCGTCTCCTGGAACCACATGGGCCTGTCGCGGCCCGGCGCGACCTTCGAGACCATCGAGGGCGTGATCCGCATCGACACCGCCGACCCGACCAGGTCCAGCGTCTCGGTGACCATTCCGGTCAGCGGCGCGGACACCGGTGTTCCCGCCCTGGACGCCATGTTCCAGGGGGCCGACTTCTTCGACGCCGCACGCCATCCGAACATCACCTTTCAGAGCCGGGCGGTGCGCTTCACCGGCCTGGGCAACCGGTTCCAGGTCGAAGGCGACCTGACCGTACGCGGCGTCACCCGACCGGTGGTGCTGGACGCCGTTCTGAACGGGTCCGGCGTCCATCCGATGACCGGTGCCCCGGCGGTCGGCTTTTCGGCGTCCACGACGCTGAAGCGTTCCGACTTTGGCCTGGGGGTCGCCTTGCCAGTGGTCGGCGATGAGATAGATGTTCAGATCACCGTCGAAGCCGTCGCCTAGTAGGAGACTGAATCCATGATCGAACTCGTCATCGACCAGCGTCGCCGGGATCTGGGCGGCGGCTTCGAGGTGGGGCGCGTCCTGCCGTACATGAAGCGCCGGGCGGTCGGGCCGTTCGTCTTCTTCGATCACATGGGACCGCTGGATCTGCCCGCCGGATTCCCGATGAGCATGGACGTGCGGCCCCACCCGCATATCGGCATCTCGACCCTGTCCTATCTGTTCGCCGGCGAGATCACCCATCGCGACAGCCTGGGCTATCATCAGGACATCCGCCCCGGCGAGGTCAATTGGATGACGGCCGGCAGCGGCGTCACCCATTCCGAACGGCTTGAGCGCGCGCGGCGCGAGGGCGCCCATATGGAAGGCATCCAGGCCTGGGTCGCCCTGCCGACCGGCCAGGAAGAGATCGACCCCTCGTTCCAGCACGTCGCCGCCGCCGACCTGCCGACCTGGCGCGAGGGTGGGGTGAGAGGCCGCCTGGTCGCGGGCGAGACCCTGGGCCTGAAGGCGGGGGTCAACACCTTCTCGCCCATGCACTATCTGCATCTGGAGCTGGAGCCGGGCGCGCGTTTCCAGACCCCGACCGACCATGCGGAAAGCGCCGTCTACGTCGTGTCCGGCCTGGTCGAGATCGACGACGGCCGCCCGCTGGGCCACGGCCAGATGGCGGTGCTGGAAAAGGGCGTCGCCTCGGTGGTCTGCGCGCTGGAGCCGTCGACCGTCATGATCCTGGGCGGCGAGCCGGTGGGCGAACGCTTCATCGACTGGAATTTCGTCTCCTCGTCCAAGGACCGTATCGAACAGGCCAAGGCCGACTGGCGCGCCGGGCGGATGAAACTGCCCGACATGGACGATCAGGAGTTCATCCCCCTGCCGCCCGATCCGACCCCGTCCGCATCGCCCACGTCCTGATCGGAGCCGCACCATGGCCATCGCCCACGCCCGCATCGGAACCGCCCGCTACCGGACCACGATCAGGACCGGGCATGACCTTGAGCATGAAATCACCGCCGATGAGCCGCCGCGCCTGGGCGGAACGGATGCGGGACCCGCCCCGTTCGACCTGTTGGTCTCGGCCCTAGGCGCCTGCACCGCCATCACCCTGACGATGTACGCCGAGAAGAAGGGCTGGCCGCTGGAGGGGCTGGAGGTGCGGCTGGAATATCTGGGCGGCGAAACCCCGCCGCGCATCGAACGGGTGCTGACGCCGACAGGGCCGCTGGACGAGGCGCAGCGCGCGCGCCTGGCCGACGTGGCCGAACGCACGCCCGTGACCCTGGCCATCAAGAACGGCGTGCCGGTGCACACCACGCTGGCCTAAGGGCCGAGATCTAATGGCCCGCCGGGAAAGACGGCGCCCCCTGCGGTGTGAACCCCTAATCGGGTCTGAGTTTCGCCAAGGCCTTCAAGACCTCCGTCACCCTCGGGCTTGTCCCGAGGGCCTATTCCGGCGGCGTCCTCGAACGCGGATGATCTTGACCAGGGGTCACAACAGCCCTCAGTCCGGTTTGCAGCCCCATGGCCCCTCGGGACAAGCCCGAGGGTGACGAGGTTCAGGGGGTCGTCCCTAGGCCGCGTTCGCCGCGCGGGGCGCCGCTTCCGCCACCGGCTGGTCCAGACGCTCCATCAGATAGGCCAGGTCTTCGCGCGGCGCGTTCGGACGTTGGGTCAGGAAGCGTTGCAGCATCTGTTCGCGGAACGCCTCGCCGGTCGTGTCGGCGCCCTCGGACTGGAGCTGGCGCCAAGTGTCGACCCCGGCGCGGAAGGCCTGGAACAGGCGCGGCGGCAAACCGGCCCGGTCGTACAGGGCCTTCAGACCCAACGGCCCGGCGTCGTGCACCATCAGCCAGGCCCGTTGATGCGGCGTGCCCGCCAGCTCGGCCAGGCCGTATTCCAGGAACTCCATCTGCCCCCGCGCCACGGCGCGCAGCAACAGTGAGGCCGTCAGGGCCTTGCGCGCGTTCAACTGGCTGACGAAGCGGCCGATGTCGGGGCTGGCCGCGGCCTGATCGACCAGATCGACCGTCGCCCGCTCGCGCGCGAACTGGGCCAGGCGGATGGCCGTCTCGGGCGCGATGGCGTGACGCGAGACCAGATGCTCGCGCACGGCCTCGGACGCCAGTTCGATCAGACGTTCGGTCACGTGCAGCGGCAGCACCTGGCGATAGGCGATGGCGGCCACCACCTCGCCCGACTGGCCGAAGCGATCGACGGCGCGGTTCAGGGCGTGTTCGCCCATGTCGGCGTTGTCGTTGGCGGCCAGGGTCCGCACGGCGGTCTCGCCGCCGACCTCGACCACGGCCTCGGCCACGTCGCGGCTAACGCGCAGACGGGCGGCGACGGCGGTCTGGCGCACGGCCGAGCCGGCGCGCACGATCTCGATCAGGTCCTCGTCGGTGAAGACGGGCGAAGAGCCGATGATCGGCAGGGCGATGCTGTCGACGTCGGCCGCCAACCGCCGCGCCACGTCACGCGGGATCAGGTCCGAGGATTTCAGCGTCACCGCCATGGCCCGGCGCACCAGTTCGGCCGCGTCCTCGGCCATGACCCGCAGGATCTTCTGGGCCGCCGCGCGGTCCTGATCGTTCAGATCGGGCCGATCCATGCTGCGGCACAGCTTGTGCGCGGCGGCGGCGCGTTCGTCTTCGTCGGTCGCCTTGATCAGCCGGCGGATGTCGGCGTCGGTCAGGCGCGCGCGGTAGGCGGTCATGGGCGGACTCTCAGCACGGAATCGTGTCGAACCCCAGCATCCGCCCGCCATGATTAACGGCGGGTTCACCAAGCGGTGGTCAGGCGCTGGTTTCGTTCGTGGGAGCGGGCGCGAAGGCGCCGCCGAAGCCGCCGCCGACGCCGGTTCCGCCCTCGCCCGGCTGACCCAGCAACAGGGCCAGCAGGCTCTGATCCTGCTTCAGCCGATCCATGCGCGCGGCCAAGGCTCTTTGCTTGTCGGTCAGGCCTTGCGTCTCTTCGGCCGTGCCGACGCCCGAGGCGGGCGCACCCTGCCCCGCCGTGCGTTGCAGATTGGCGTGCACCTCGGCCACCGTGGCCGGGCGGCCGTCGCGGTAGAAGATCGAACGATTGGCCCCCGCCGCCTCGGGAAACAGCGACGCCGCGCTGGCCCCGGGCCGCGTGGTCATGGCCTCCATCAGCTCCGCCGCCCCGCCGGGTCCCAGGAAGTGGGCGGCGTAGAGGTCGCCCGCCCCCGGCTCGCGTCCCGTGCGCCCGCGCAGATAGGCGGCGTTCGACGCCGTCAGTTCGGCCGCCATGGCCGAGGCGGCGTGCGGATCGAACCGCAGGTCCATCACCACGTTCCGGGCGGACCCTTCGACCCGCCAACGCCCGTCGGACCCGCGATGGATCAGATCGGCGTACTGGCCGTAGCCGTGTCGCGCACCCGACTTCTTGACCGTCGCCAGCCAGGTCTGTTCGATGAACTGGAACAGGCCCGCCGCCGATGAGGTGCGCGCCCGCGCCGACGGGTTCATGGCGCTCTCGCGCCGGGCCGTCTTCATCAGGAAGTCGAAGTCCACGCCGGTGGCCTCGGCGGCGCGCCGGATGGCCGCCTCCACGCCTCCCGATGATGGAATCGCACCGACCGTCATGATGCCGGACGCTGGGCGATCATGGTTAACGGAGTCTGAATCGTTAACGGCTCGACCAGCCACAAACTTGCCGCAACGTAAGCGTCACCATGACGACGGCTGAGGGGGCTTCCTTAGAGGGAGTGACGGCCATGATGATGAAGACCGCGGGTGGACCGGGACTGGTCAGCCCCATCGATTTCGGCGAGCGCAGAAAGCCTCTGCCGCGCTGGGCCTGGGGCGCCATCGGCGCGTCTCTGGTCGTTCACGGCGCAGTCGGCGTGGCCCTCTATACGCAGCGGTTCGAGATCGCGATCCCGGAAACGATCTCCGACACGCCTCCCATCACCGTCACCATGGACCGGCCCGAGCCGCCGCCCGTGGTCAAGAACGACCCCGCGCCGCCCGCGCCGACGCCCGATCTGAACCGCCCCGTCGTCGCCCAGCCGACCGAGACGCTGTCGGTTCCGGTGACGGATGATCCGGCGCCGGTCACCGGCACGGTCATCAACCTGGCCCATCCGGTCGCGCCTGATGCGACGGGCGTAGCAGCTACGCCGGACGTTCCCGCGCGCGGCCCGGTCGTCATCACCAACCCCACCTGGCTGCGCAAGCCGTCGGGAGCGCAACTGATGGACGCCTATCCCGACCGCGCCATGCGCAATGAGGTGGCGGGCGCGGCCACCCTGCGTTGCGCCGTGCGGCTGGACGGCAGTTTGACCGGCTGTTCGGTGCTGACCGAGACGCCGGGCGGCTATGGCTTCGGTCGTTCGGCCCTGGGTCTCAGCCGCTATTTCCGCATGAACCCCGGCGCAGTGGACGGCCAGGCAGTCGACGGCGCCCGCGTCGATGTCGGCGTGCGTTTCACCCTGCCCGACTGAACCGCATGGGATCGAAGGCCGCCGCCTCGGGCCGGGGCGCGCGGCCTTCAACCGCATCGGCGACGATCTCGCCGACCAGGGGTCCCAGCATCCAGCCGTTGCGACGCGGCGCCAGGGCCACTGCCAGGCCCGGCGCGGCCAGACCCGCCAGGGGCAGGCCGTCCGCCGACGCCCCTCGCACCCCGACGCACCATTTGACGGCCGCCGGATCGATCGACTGCTCCAGCAAGGCCTCGGCCGCCCGCCGCAGACGCTCCGAGGTTTCGGCGTCCGGCGTCAGGTCGCGGCGTCCCGCCTCCATGGTCGCGCCGATGACCACGCCGCCGTCGACCGGCGTCACATAACCCGCGCGACCGCGCAGGGTCCGGTCGGCCAGCGCCTGGCCGACAAAGCCGATCTGTCCGCGCACCGGCGTCGCCGCGTCCAGGGCCGCGCGAACCGACGGCGGCAGGCCGCCCATCCTCTCGTCCGCCCCGGTGGCCAGGATCACGGCCTGGGCCGTCAATGTTCGGCCGTCCGCCAGGCGCACGACCCAGCCCTGAGCGTCGCCGGTGACGGTCTCGACGCGGCCCTCGATCCGGCCCACGCCGTCCGCCAGGCGTTTCAGGGCGGCCGTGGGCGACAGACGCAGGTCCTGCGGCGCGCGCACGCCGCGCTCGGTCGTCTCGGCCGCGAAGCCCAGCGCACGCAGGCGCTCGGCGATCTGGTCCCAGCCTTCGCCGCGCCACTCGGCCATGGCGGGAACCACATCGACCCCCGCCTCGGCGGCGAAAACGGGCCATCGCGCCGCCGCCCGTCGATACAGATCCGCCCGTTCCGGCGTCACGTCTTCGGCCGCGCTCTCCATCGCCGGCGCGATCATGCCCGCCGCGACGGACGAGGCGTTCGGCCCGCCGGGATCGACCACGGTCACCGCATGACCGCGCGCGCGCAGGACCGACGCCGTGCTGAGACCCAGCACGCCGGCGCCGACGATCAGGATGTCATGAGCTGGAGAGGCCACGCCCGGTCACATCGGCCGGACGCGGCGCTCAATCAAGCCCCTTATTCCGCCGCGATGGCCGCGGCCCGCGCCGCGTCCAGGCGCCGGGTCAGGGCGTCATGCTGCTCCCACAGGGCCTTGGGCAGGCGTTCGCCGAACTTGCCGTAGAAGTCGGGGATCAGGGCGGCTTCCTCGGCCCAGACCTCGGCGTCGACGCTCAAGAGAGTGTCCAACTGGGCGTCCGTCAGATCCAGGCCCGACAAGTCCAGCGCCTCGCGCGTCGGCACGCGGCCGACCGGGGTGTCGTGGGCCTCGGCCTCGCCGTCCAGACGCTCGGCCACCCATTTCAGCACGCGGGCGTTGTCGCCGAAGCCAGGCCAGACGAACTTGCCGTCCTCGCCCTTGCGGAACCAGTTGACGAAGAACATGCGCGGCATCTTCGCAGCGTCGCGGCCCTGGCCCATCTTCAGCCAGTGGGCGAAATAGTCGCCCATGTTGTAGCCGCAGAACGGCAGCATGGCGAACGGATCACGGCGCAGCTCGCCGACCTTGTTCTCGGCCGCCGCCGTGCCTTCCGAGGCCACGGTCGAACCCATGAACACCCCGTGCTCCCAGTCGAAGGCCTCGGTCACCAGCGGCACGGCCGAGGCGCGACGGCCGCCGAACAGGATGGCGTCGATCGGCACGCCCTTGGGGTCTTCCCATTCCGGCGCGATGGTCGGGCACTGGTGCGCCGGGGCGGCGAAGCGGGCGTTGGGGTGGGCGGCGGGTTCGCCCGAGGCCGGGTCGTGGGCCGCACCCTTCCAGTTGGTCAGGCCTTCCGGCGCCTCTTTCGACAGACCTTCCCACCAGACGTCGCCGTCGGCGGTCAGGGCCGTGTTGGTGAAGACGGTGTTGCGCGTCAGGGTCGCCAGGGCGTTCTGATTGGTGTTGCGGCTGGTGCCCGGCGCCACGCCGAAGAAGCCGGCCTCGGGGTTCACGGCGTACAGGCGGCCGTCGTCGCCGAAGCGCATCCAGGCGATGTCGTCGCCGATGGTCTCGGCCGTCCAGCCTTCCAGCGCCGGTTGCAGCATGGCCAGGTTGGTCTTGCCGCAGGCCGAGGGGAAGGCGGCGGCCACGTATTTGGCGCGGCCCTTCGGATCGGTCAGCTTCAGGATCAGCATGTGCTCGGCCAGCCAGCCCTCGTCGCGGGCCATGACCGAGGCGATGCGCAGGGCGTAGCATTTCTTGCCCAACAGGGCGTTGCCGCCATAGCCCGAGCCGTAGGACCAGATTTCCCGCGTTTCGGGGAAGTGGACGATCCACTTGTCGTCATTGCACGGCCAGGCCACGTCGGCCTGCCCCTCGGCCAGGGGCGCGCCCAGGGTGTGGACGCAGGGCACGAAGACGCCGTCCGAACCCAGCATGTCCAGCGCCGGCTTGCCCATGCGGGTCATGACGCCCATCGACACGGCGACATAGCCGCTGTCGGTGATCTCGACGCCCAGGGCGCTGATCGGCGACCCCAGAGGTCCCATGCAGAAGGGCACGACGTACATCGTCCGTCCGGCCATGCAGCCGTCGAACAGGCCGTCCAGACGCTGGCGCATCTCGGCCGGATCGGCCCAGTTGTTGGTCGGGCCGGCGTCGGCCGGATCGGCCGGGCACAGGAAGGTGCGGCTCTCGACGCGGGCCACGTCGCGCGGATCGGACGCGGCGTAGTAGCAGCCGGGGCGCTTGGCCGGGTCCAGCGCCTTCAACGTGCCCTTGGCCAGCAGGTCGGCGACGATGGTTTCCTTTTCGGCCTCGGACCCGTCGCACCAGTGCACGCGCGCGGGCTTGGTCAAGGCCGCGATCCGCTCGACCCAGTCGACGAGACGGGCGTGGGTGGTCGGCGCCGGATGAAGGCCGGGAATCGATTGAGTCACGATGACGCTCCTGAACGACCGGTTCGGCGATCTGGCGTCGCCGTGGCCGACTCCTCCGCGTGAGGGATCACGCAATGTTTCAGGCGAAAGACACCGAAGCCGACGCGGCGTCAACTGATGCAAGTTTCAACCCCATGTGAGCGCGCCGACGCCGTCGATACGCACTTTTCGCCCGCGCCTGCGGCGGCTATCGGAATGGGGTGCGAACCCTCGACCCTCAGACCTCGGCGCCGGACGGCGCGCTCAGCTCGCCCGCCGTCGCGCGCAACACCGTGCCGATCCTGGCCGTGCTGCGCGCCCACCTGCCCGCGCGCGGCCGGGTGCTGGAGATCGCCGCCGGGTCGGGCCAGCACGCCTTGGCCTTTTCGGCCGCCCTGCCCGGCCTGGACTGGACGCCCAGCGATCCCAGCCCGGACGCTCGCGCCAGCATCGCCGCCTGGCGCGCGGGCGAGGGGCCGCCGAACCTGACGGAACCCGTCGCGCTCGACTGCCTTGACCCCGCGACCTGGCCCGACGGCCCGTTCCAGGCCATGGTCTGCATCAACATGATCCACATCAGCCCGTGGACGGCGACCGAGGGCCTGATGGCCCTGGCTCGACGGGTCCTGGCGCCGATGGGCCTGCTCTATCTGTACGGTCCCTATCGCGAGGCCGGGATCGAGACCGCGCCGTCGAACGAAGCCTTCGACGCCAGCCTGAAGGCGCGCGATCCGGCCTGGGGCCTGCGCGACGTGGCCGATGTCGCGGCGCTGGCCAAGGCGAACGGCCTGGCCCTGACGCTGCGAAAGACCATGCCGGCGAACAATCTGTCCCTGCTGTTCCGGCGCGTTCCATGAGCTGGACGCGCACCTATGACGGCGTCGAGCCGCAGCGGATCAACAAATGGCTGGGCCAGTCGGGCGTCTGTTCGCGGCGCGAGGCCGAGGGGCTGATCGCCGAAGGGCTGGTCAGCATCGACGGCGAGGTGGTGACCGACGCGGGCCGCAAGATCCTGCCCGGCCAGACCCTGACGCTCAGCGACGGCGCGACCCGCGCCCTGGACGCCGCCGTCACCATCATGCTGCACAAGCCGGTCGGCTATGTCTCGGGCCAGCCCGAGCCGGACAAGATTCCCGCCGTCCGCCTGCTGACCGCCGCCAACGCCACGGACGGCTCACCGGATATCGCGGCCGACGCCTCCCTGCCCCCGATCGGGCGGCTGGATGAGGATTCGCGCGGTCTGTTGCTGTTGTCGTCCGACGGCGTGGTGGCCAAGGCGGTGATCGGGCCGGAGTCGGACCTGGCCAAGGAATACCTGGTCCGCGTCTCTGGCGAGGTCACGGAGCGCAAGCTGGCCCTGCTGCGCCACGGCCTGTCGCTGGACGGGCGAACCCTGAAACCCGCTGATGTCACCCAGCTCAAGCCGCGCCGCCTGCGTTTCATCCTGCGCGAGGGCCGCAACCGCCAGATCCGCCGGATGTGCGAACTGGTCGGGCTGGAGGTCACGGATTTGAAACGCACGCGCATCGGCCCGTTGGCCCTGGGCGATCTGCCCGAGGGCCGCTGGCGGATGCTGACGGCCGATGAGCGCAAGAAGCTGATCGGGTGAAACCCTTCTCCCCTCGCGGGAGAAGGTGGCCCGCAGAGCGGGTCGGATGAGGGGGCTGTGTCCGACACGCTGACCGGCTGACAGTCAGGACGGGGCAGGCTTACCCCTCATCCGTCATGCTCCGCATGACACCTTCTCCCCCAAGGGGAGAAGGAAAGGATCAGCGATTCAACGACGACCGCGCCGTTTCCGCATAGCGATGCCCCTGGGCGGCGCCGCGCGGGAAGGCCGCCTCGATCCGCGCCAGGTCGTCGGCCGTCAGCGCCAGGTCGGCGGCGGCGACGTTTTCCTCCAACGTCTTGGAACGTCGCGTGCCGGGGATCGGGACCAGATGCTCACCCTGGGCCAGCACCCAGGCCAGGGCCAGTTGCGCGGCGGTGACGCCCCGGTCGGCGGCGATGGCCTGAACGGCCGCGACCAGATCCAGGTTCTTCTGGAAATTCTCGCCCTGGAAACGCGGATTGGTGCGGCGATAGTCATCGGCGGCCAGGTCGTCGATCGACTTGATCTCGCCCGACAGGAAGCCGCGGCCCAGCGGGCTGTAGGGCACGAAGCCGATCCCCAGTTCGTCGCAGGTCGTCAGGATCTCGTCCTCCGGCTCGCGGCTCCACAGCGAATATTCGGTCTGCAAGGCCGTGATCGGATGGACGGCGTGCGCCTTTCTCAGGGTCGCCGGGTTCGCTTCGGACAGGCCCAGGAAACGGACCTTGCCCTCTTCCACCAGCCGGGCCATGGCGCCGACCGTGTCTTCGATCGGCGTGTTCGGATCGACGCGGTGCAGATAGTACAGATCGACGTGGTCGGTGTTCAGCCGTTTCAGACTGCCTTCGATGGCCCGGCGCACATTGGCGGGGCTGCCGTCGACCGTCAGAGCCGTACGCTCGGCGTTGTAGCCGATGCCGAATTTGGTCGCCAGGAAGATGCGGTCGCGCCGCCCGGCGAAGGCTTCGCCCAACAGCTCCTCGTTCAGATACGGCCCGTACATCTCGGCCGTGTCGAACAGGGTGACGCCCAGCTCCAGCGCCCGGTCCAGGGTCGTCAGCGACTGGGTCTTGTCGGTCGCGCCGTAGAAGGCGCTCATCCCCATGCAGCCCAGACCGATGGCGGAGACTTCTGGGCCGTTCCGGCCGAGGCGACGGGTCTTCATGGAGCACTCCTGATTGGCTGAACCGCTCAGGTCGTGATGCCGAGGAGGAAGCGCAACCCTTTCTTTCGTCATTCCGGGCGAAGGCGCGAAGCGCCGCAGACCCGGAATGACGAAAGCAGGGCAAGGCCTACAGCGGCGCGCACTGCGCCTTCAGCCAGTCCAGAACCTCGCCGTCCAGCAACGGCCCGACCTTCTCGACCACCTTGGCGTGATAGGCGTCGACATAGGCGCGTTCGTCCGACGTCAGCAGGGCCGCGTCGATCAGGCGGCGGTCCAGCGGCGCCAGGGTCAGTTGCTCGAAGCCCAGCATCGGCCGTTCGCCGCCCGCGATGGGTTCGGCGGGCGTCACCACCTGCAAGGTTTCGATGCGGATGCCCCAGTGGCCCTCGCGGTAATAGCCCGGCTCGTTCGACACGATCATGCCCGGCAGCAAGGGCTGGCTGTTCACAGCCTTGGAGATGCGCTGGGGTCCTTCGTGCACGCCCAGATAGCTGCCCACGCCGTGGCCGGTGCCGTGGTCGTAATCCAGGCCCGCCATCCACATCGGCGCGCGGGCCAGGGCGTCCAACTGGTGCCCCGTCGTGCCCGTCGGAAAGCGGATCACGGCCATGGCGATGTGCGCCTTCAGCACCAGGGTGAACATCCGCTTCTGATCGGCGCCCGGTTCGCCCACGGCCATGGTCCGCGTCACGTCGGTGGTGCCGTCCAGATACTGGCCGCCGCCGTCGACCAGCAGCAGCGATCCCGGCTCCATCCGCCGCAGGGTGCGGGTCACGGGCTTGTAGTGCGGCAGGGCGCCGTTCGGCCCGGCCCCGGCGATGGTGTCGAACGACAGGTCCTTCAGGGCGCCGGTCCCTTCGCGGAACCGCTCCAGCGCCTCGGCCACCTCACGCTCGTCGGGCAGGCTGTGCTGGGCGACGGTGTCGACCCAGTGCAGGAAACGGGTCAGGGCCGCGCCGTCGCGGATGTGGGCCTGGCGCGAGCCTTCGATCTCCACAGCGTTCTTGGCCGCGCGCGGCAGGGCGCAGGGGTCGGCGGCGCGCACCACGACCGCGCCCGCCTGATCCAGCCGGTCGAACCACCAGGCCGAGGAGACGCCGGGATCGATCAGGACACGGCGGCCCTTCAACCCCTCCAAGGCGCCGTCCAGGGCGTCGGGCGCCTCGACTCGGACCTGGTCGCCCAGCCAACCGGGCAGCTCATTGGTGACCTTCTTCGGATCGATGAACAGACGCGCCGATCCGTCCGCCTCGACCATCGCCTGGGCCAGAGGCAGGGGCGTACGGATGACGTCGCCGCCACGCACATTGAACAGCCAGGCGATGGAGGCGGGAGCGGTCAGAACGGCGACATCCGCCCCCTTGTCGGCGACGGCCCGGCCGATGCGCGCGCGTTTGGCGGCGGCGGTTTCACCGGCGTATCGGTCCTCGTGCGGGACCACCGGCGCGGTCGGTTGCGGCGGACGGTCGTCGCCCCAGGCCTGATCCAGCGGATTGACGTCGACCGGTCTCAGTTCGGCGCCCGCCTTGGCGGCGGCGGCCTTCAGTCCGGCCAGGGCGTCGGGGCTGTGCAGACGCGGGTCATAGCCGATGACGGCGCCCCGGGGGGCGCCTTCCAGCCAGCGGGCCAGGCCGTTGTTCTCCAGGTCCAGGATCTCGAACGCCTTCGGATCGACCTGCGCCCGAACCTGCACCGTATAGCGGCCGTCGGCGAAGACGGCGGCGCGGTCGGTCAGCACCGCCCCCGCCCCGGCCGAGCCGGTGAAGCCGCTGATCCAGGCCAGCCGCTCGTTGGCGGCGGGCAGATATTCGTTCTGGTGCTCGTCCTCGTGCGGGATCAGAAAGCCGTCCAGCCCCTGCTCGGCCATGCGGGCGCGCAACAGGGGCAGGTGCTTTTCACCGAAGGCGGGCGTGGTGGTTTCGTCGAAGGTCTGGCGCATGACGCGGGGTCTAGCACCCCCCTCCCCGCCTGGGGAGGGTGAGCGCGTTCAGAGTTAAGAACCCTAGCCCTTTCGCCGCAGCAGCAGGGCCGACCAGGCGTCGTGGTGGATGGTCTGTTCGACCCCGAAGCCCAGCGCCTCATACGCCTCCAGAACCTCGACCTCCTGGGTCCGCAGCAGGCCCGACAGAATGGCGCGCCCGTCCGCCGTCATCAGCCGGGTGATCGCCGGGGCCAGTTCGATCAGCGGCCGCGCCAAGATGTTGGCGAAGACCAGGTCATAGGGCGCCGGTCCCGTCACCGCCGGATGGCTCAGATCGCCGTCTTCGACGAAGACCGCCTTGGCGCCGTTGATCTCGGCGTTCTCGCCGGCGATGCGCACGGAAGGGCTGTCGATGTCGGTGCCGACCACGATCGGCGTGCCGGTCAGATTGGCGGCGATGCCCAGCACGCCGGTGCCCGTGCCGACGTCCAGCACCTTCGCCGGGGCGCCCGAGGTCGTCAGCACCGTCTCCAGCGCCTCCAGACAGCCGACGGTCGTGCCGTGGTGGCCGGTGCCGAAGGCGGCGCCCGCGTCGATCTTGATGGCGACGACGTCGGCCGGGACCTTGCCCTGGTCATGGGCGCCATAGACGAAGAACCGCCCCGCCTCGACCGGCGGCAGGCCCGACAGCGACATGGCCAGCCAGTCGGCGTCGGCCAGCTTTTCGACCACGACCGTCAGGCCGTCGTGCGCGCGCAGGCTGGCTTCGATCCCGGCGGCCTCCTCGTCGGTGGTGGGAAAGGCGTCGATGCGCCAGACGCCCCTGTCCTCGTCCTCTTCCAGAATGGAGTAGGTCGCGCCTTCCAACAGGGGGTCGGCGTCCAGGACGGCGGCGGCGGTCTCGGCGATTTCGCGCGGCCCGTGTGCGATTATCTGAACTGCGGTCTGTGACATTTGTTAAACCCCGTTATCATGCCGAATCGAACTTATCCGGCGCGACCCGGTCCGCAGTGGTCCAGCGCGCTTTCGTCCAAACCGAGGGGTCGGGGAGTCCATGGCCAAATCACCGTCAGCGTCCAAGTCCGCTTCCAAGCCTAAACCGGCCGCGAAGTCGAGCGCCGCGAAGCCTGCCGCTGCGAAGAAACCCGCCGCGCCCAAGCCGACCGCCGCGCCCAAGGCCGCAGCCAAGCCCGCGGCCAAGCCCGCCGTGAAGCCCGCGGCTGCGAAAACGGCCGCTCCGAAGGCCGCCGCGCCCAAGGCCGCGCCCGTCAAAAAGGCCGCCGCTCCCAAGGCCGCCGCCAAACCGGCCGCGAAGGCGGCTGCAAAGCCCGCCGCCGCCAAGAAACCCGCCCCGGCCAAGAAGCCGGCGCCCGCCGCGGCCAAGCCCGCCGCCAAGCCCGCCGCGCCCAAGCCCGCGCCCGCTCCGGCCGCCGCGCCTGCTCCGGCGGCTCCGGCCCCTGTCGCCTCGACGCCCAAGCCCGCCGCCAAGAAGGGCTTTTTCGCCATGCTGGGCGACGCGATCTTCGGCAAACGCTGAGATCAGGTCTCTGAAATAGGAAGCGCCGGAGGGGCCGCCTCTCCGGCGCTTTCTTTTTTGGCTGAAATCACATCGAGTGACGGCGGGTCTCCATCCGCCGGGGCAAAGACGGAGAGACCGGCGCCCGTTTCTTTTGCCGGATCGTCAAACCGGTTTTCTGAACCGCAGCATGAATTGGCTGGTGCGTCCCCGGATCGACGGGTCGAAGACTCCGGCCGTGCGGGGATCGTCGGCATTGGCCAGCAAGTCGCTTTCAGCCTCCAGCACGAAGCCCGCGGCCATGATCGCCGTCTTGGCCGCCTCGGCGTCGATACGATGCAGACGCCCGGCCCCGCTCAACCCCGTTCCCGGCAGGGCGTGGTGATCGACCACCAGCAACACCCCGCCCGGCTTCAGTGACCGATAGGCGGCGGTCAGCCAGGCTTCGCCCGTACCGTCCGAGGCGAACGGCCCGTACAGGTCGTGCAGGTTCTGCACCGTGAACACCAAGTCCAACGGTTCCGGCGCGGCGAAGGCGGGGGTCGGTTCGGAGACGACATGGACGTTCTCCATCCCCGGCTCGGCCGCCGCCGCCTGGATCTCGCTGAGGAAGGCGGGCCGCATCCGCACGATCTCGGTCGGCTGATAGGCCAACACCCATCCTCGCGGCCCGACGGCGCGGGCCAGAACACGGGTGAAATAGCCGGCGCCGGGCATGTACTCTCCGACCTTCCAGCCCGTCCGCACACCCGCGAAGGCCAGCACCTCGGCGGGTTTTCGCGCGGCGTCGCGCCCGCGATCGGCGGTGGGCCTTTGGTCGGAGGCGACGGCGGCGGCGATGGGGTCGGACACGGCCTGCGCCGCCAGCGGCGAAGCCAGCAGCGCCAAGCCGAGCGCGAGCGGCAACGCTCTCATCACGGCTTCCTGAAGCGCAGCATGAACTGGTCGGTGCGGCCCCGGATCGCCGGGTTGAACACCATGGCCGTGCGCGGATCGTCGGGATGGGCCAGAAGATCGCTTTCGCCGTCCAGCACGAAACCGGCGGCCAGGACCTCGCGCTTGACCTGTTCGATGTCGATGCGGTGCAGCCGGTTCACATCGGCCAGGCCCGAACCGGCCGTCGCATGGTGGTCGATGATCACGTAGAGACCGCCCGGCTTCAGCGCCGCGAACACCGCCGCATTGACCTGGGGTCCGTCGGCGTCGCCCATGAAGTCGGCGTGGAAGTCATGATAGTTCAAGGCCGTGAACACCATGTCCAACGGCTCTCCGGCGTCGAAGCCGGCGCCGGGCTGGAACAGCACCGAGACGTTGTCGTAACCCGGCTCGGCCGCCATCTTCTCGATCATCTCGCGATACTGCGGAAAGGCCGCGACCGCCTCGGTCGGCTGCATGGCGTAGATGCGGCCGCCTTCGCCCACCGCCTGCGACAGGATGCGGGTGAAATAGCCGCCGCCGGGCACCAGATCCATGATCCGCATCCCCGGCTTCACCCCCGCCCATTCCAGGGTTTCGGCCGGTTTGCGCAGGGCGTCGCGCTCTCGGTCCTCGGCCGGGCGCGCCGGGTTGGCGACGGCGGCGGCGATCAGGTCGTTCGCCTGCAAGGCCGCGGCCGACATCGGCGCGGCGACCAGAACGGCGGCCACGGCCGCGAGGATCAGACGGTTACGCATGGCGGTTTCCTTTCCTGTCGGCCGCGGGTCCCTACGGCTTCCTGAAACGATAGACGAAACGGTCGGTGCGGCCCCGGATGCCGGGATCGAACACGGTCAGCGAATGGTCGTCGGTCGGCACGCGGACGGCCTTGCTCTCACCGTCGAAGACGAAGCCCGCCGCCTCGACCTGACGGCGCAGTTCGGCCGCCTCGATGCGGTGCAGGGTTCCCGCCACGCCGACGCCCGCGCCGTCCGCCGCCTGGTGATCCAGGATGACGTACAGGCCGCCGGGCTTCAGCGCCGCGAAGACGGCGGCGTTCATCCGCGCCACGTCCACGCCGAAGCGGGGGATGGTGAAGTCGTGGTACTCCTCGCCCATGAAGACTACGTCCAGCGGACGGTCGAAGGCCATCTCCTCCAGCGCGCCGGTGATCCGCTGAACATTCGGATAGGCCGCCGCCAGGGTGTCGCCAAAGGCGTCCTCACGCCGCGCGGTCTGGTTCGGCACGAAGGCGTAAACCTTGCCCGTCGGCCCGACCACCGGGGCGAACAGCCGGGTGAAATAGCCTTCCTCGGGCCGGATGTCGGCGACGGCGTCACCGGGCTTCAACGTCATGAAGGCCAGCATTTCGGCCGGCTTCCTCAGCGGATCGCGCGCCACCTCTTCCGGCAACCGCTGCGGATCGGCCACGGCGTCGGCGTAGAGGGCGGAATAGTCGGTCGGCGGCGCCGCTTGGACGACGACATCCCGCTCCCCGCTATCGGCGATGATGATGCAGCCCGACAGCGCCAGGGCGGCGACGGCGGCGAACAGGGCTTTCTTCATGGCGACGATCCCGAACGGCGAGGTTCGGGATAGGGGCGCGGATTTGAAAGGGACGCAAGTAAAGAAACGGCCTCAGAGACCCTTGATCGGCGTCCACGCCTGATCGTCCGGCAGGGGCGCGAACAGGGCGTCCAGGTCCGCCTCGGTGACATCCGCCAGCGTCGCGGGCGACCATTTCGCCTGGCCGTCCTTGTCGACGATCACGGCGCGAACGCCCTCCTGGAAGTCGTGGGTGCGCACGACACGGCCGCCCAGGGCGTATTCCATCGCCATATTGTCGGCGAAGGTCGGCATCTTCGCGCCCAGCCGCAACTGACGCAATGACACCTTCAGCGACTGCGGCGACTTGGTCTTCAACGTCTGCAACTGCGCCACGGCCCAATCCGAACCGTCCGCCTCCAGGCCCGCGAAGATCGCCTCGACCGTGTCATGGGCGAACAGGCGGTCGATGGCCGGGCGATGTTCGGCGCTGGGCGCCGGGCCGGGATCGACGGCGAAGCGGTCGGCGACGGTCTTGGGATCGGAGGGGTCGGCCAGCAGCGCCGCCTTGAAATCCTCGATCCGCTCGGCCGGGACGAAATGGGTGTGCACGCCCAAGGCCACCGTATCGGCCGCCTTCAACCGCGCTCCGCTCAAAGCCAGCCAGGTCCCCGCCTCGCCCGGCAGTCGCGGCAGGAACCAGCCGCCGCCGACATCGGGGAACAGGCCGATGCCCGTCTCGGGCATGGCGTAGGTGGTGCGTTCGGTGGCGATGCGGACGTCGGCCGGTTCGCTGATGCCCACGCCGCCGCCCATGACGATGCCGTCCACCACCGCCGTGATCGGCTTGGGATAGACGAACATCAGATGGTTCAGCCTGTATTCGACCTCGAAGAAGGCCTTGGCCTCGGACGCGTCCCCCGCCCCGCTCTCGGCGATCATGCGGATGTCGCCGCCGGCGCAGAAGCCGCGTTCGCCCGCATGGTCGATCAGCACCGACTTCACCGCCGGATCGTCGCGCCACGCCAGCAGCGCCTCGGTCATGATCTCGCACATCCCCCGGTTCAGCGCGTGCAGCGCCTTGGGCCGGTTCAGGGTGATGCGCCCCACGCCGGATTCGATGCGGGTCAGGACTTCCAATTCACTCATGGACCTTGCGTCTAAGTAGCGTCGCCGTTCCGGTCCAGCCTACTGCCGCATCATCTCCCGCGCGGTGATCACGCGCATGATCTCATTGGTGCCTTCCAGGATGCGGTGGACGCGCAGGTCGCGCACGATCCGCTCCAGCGGATAGTCCTTCAGATAGCCGTAGCCGCCGTGCAGTTGCAGGGCCTCATCGGCGATCTGGAAACAGGCGTCGGTGGCCAGCCGCTTGGCCATGGCGCACCATTTGGTCTTCTCCGGGTGGCCGGTGTCGATGGCCCAGGCGCCGCGCAGCACCATCAGCCGCGCCGCCTCCAACTGGGTCGCCATATCGGCCAGTTTGAACTGCGTGTTCTGGAACTGATCCAGTGACTTGCCGAACTGTTTTCGCGTGGCGACATAGGCCTGGGCCGTCTCCAGCGCCAGCCGGGCGCCACCCAGGGAACAGGCGGCGATGTTCAGGCGGCCGCCGTCCAGGCCCATCATGGCGTAGCGGAAGCCGTCGCCTTCCTTGCCCAGCAGATTGGCGGCCGGGATGCGGCAGTCGTCGAAGCTGACGATGGCCGTGGGCTGGCTGTTCCAGCCCATCTTCTTCTCCTGGGCGCCGAAGCTCAGGCCGGGCGTGCCCAGATCGACGACGAAGGCGCTGATCCCCTTGGGTCCCGCCTCGCCGGTGCGGGCCATGACCACATAGACGTCGCTGGTCCCGGCGCCCGAGATGAAGGCCTTGGAGCCGTTCAGGACGTAATGGTCGCCGTCGCGCACCGCCGTCGTGCGCATGGCGGCGGCGTCCGAGCCGGAACCCGGCTCGGTCAGGCAATAGCTGGCGATCTTCTCCATCGTGACCAGCGACGGCACATAGCGCGCGCGCAAATCGGCCGAACCGAAGCCGTCGATCATCCAGGTCGCCATATTGTGGATCGAGATGAAGGCCGCCGTCGACACGTCGCCGCGCGCCAGCTCCTCGAAGATCACCGCCGCCTCGACCCGGCCCAGGCCCATGCCGCCGTGTTCTTCCTGGGCGTAGATGCCGCAAAAGCCCATTTCGGCGGCGTGGCGCATGACGTCGACCGGGAAGGTCTTGGTCTCGTCCCACTCGGCGCTGTGCGGCGCCAGCTCGGCCTCGGCGAAGGCGAGAGCGGCGTCCTGAATGGCGCGCTGGTCGTCGTTGAGGGCGAAGTCCATGGAGCGTTTTCCTCGAAGTCTTTGCGGGGGGTTCTAAACACTCCCCTCTCCCATTGGGAGAGGGCTTGAGCGCCCGAGAGCGAAGCGATCGGCTGCGCGAAAGGGTGAGGGTCGGCTGTCAACGCCACGGCCCACGCCGACTGAAACAGCCGCCCCTCATCCGACCTGGCTCCGCCAGGCCACCTTCTCCCAATGGGAGAAGGGCGATATGGAGCCTCATGACCACGCTCCCCTTCGCCCCCGCCCCCTTCCCGCTCGCTCGGCCGCGCCGGCTCAGGGCCAGTCCGTGGGTGCGGCGTCTGGTGGCGGAGAACACCGTCACGCCCGCCGACCTGATCTGGCCGCTGATCATTCATGACGGCGCCGACGACCGCGTGGCCGTGCCGTCCATGCCCGGCGTGTTCCGTCTGTCGCCCAAGGCCGCGGCCGAGGCGGCGAAGGAAGCCCGCGACCTGGGCATTCCGGCGGTGGCCCTGTTTCCCAATGTCGATCCGGCGACCAAGGACGCCGTCGGCACGGGCGCGACCGATCCCGACGGTCTGGTCCCCGAGTGCATCAAGGCCATCAAGGACGCCGCGCCCGAGATCGGCGTCATGTGCGACGTGGCGCTGGACTGCTACACCGACCACGGCCACGACGGCGTGATCGAAAACGGCCGCATCGCCAATGACGCGACGCTGGAGCGGCTGGCCGAACAGGCCTTCATCCAGGCCCATGCCGGGGCCGATGTCGTCGCCCCGTCCGACATGATGGACGGCCGGGTCCAGGCCATCCGCGAGGCTCTGGAGGCCAACGGCTTCCAGGACACGCTGATCCTGTCCTACGCCGCCAAATACGCCTCGGCCTTCTATGGCCCGTACCGGGACGCGGTCGGCTCGGCCAAGATGCTGACCGGCGACAAGAAGACCTATCAGATGGATTTCGCCAATTCCGACGAGGCCTTGCGCGAGGTGGCCATGGACATCGCCGAGGGCGCCGACGCGGTGATGGTCAAGCCGGGGATGCCCTATCTCGACATCATCCGGCGCGTGTCCGAGACCTTCGGCGTGCCGACCTTCGCCTATCAGGTGTCGGGCGAATATTCGATGATGCAGGCGGCGATCGCCAACGGCTGGCTGGACGAGGACCGCGCCATCGTCGAGACCCTGACCGCCTTCAAGCGCGCGGGCTGCGCCGGGGTGCTGTCCTATTTCGCACCCAAGGCCGCGCGACTGTTGGGGTCATGAGGTCGGCCAGCCCCGCCTCGCGAACCGGCGAGCATCAGATTAAGCAACCTTAACTTCGTGGCGAGAACAGCGGTCGGTAGGGTCCCTCAGCGCCAGATCACAGCGCGGATCGAGGGACCAAAATGCGAGCCGCATTCGCTCTGACCGTGACGGCGCTGACGGCATTTGGCCCACCGGCCATGGCCCAGGACTATGTTCCCGCCTTTCACCCCGACCAGTTGAAAGGCCCGCCGCCGGGCGCGCTGAACGAAGTGCTGGTTCTCGGCTCGCCGCACCTGTCGGGCCTGCCGGACACATTCCGCATCGAACAGGTCCAGCCTGTTCTGGAAAGACTGGCGGCGTGGCGGCCCACGGCGATTTCCACCGAGACCGTGTCGGGACTGCAGTGCGACAGCTTGCGCCGCTACCCGGTCAGGTACGCCGAGAGCGTACAGCGATACTGCTACGATCCCGGCGCGGCGGCCCTGGCGGCGGGGATGGACGTTCCCACGGCCAACGCCGAGGTGGAGCGTTTGCTGGCGAACTGGCCGCAGGCGCCGTCGTCGACGGATCGTCGACGCCTGGCCTTGGTGTTCTTGGCGGCGGGCGAACCGGCGTCGGCGCTGGTGCAATGGCTTCGCCTGCCCGAGAACCAACGCCTGGCGCAAGACGGGCTGACGCCGGATCTGATCGCGGCCCTCAACCAGCGCGCCTCGCGACGGAACGAAACCGAACTGATCGCGGCCGCCCTGGCCGCACGCATCGGGCTTGAACGCGTCTGGAGCGTCGATGACCATTCGGCGGACAATGCGGCGCCGATCGATGACGAGGACGCCTACGCCGCCGCCATCATGGCCGCCTGGGACAACCCGGATGTCCAGGCGCGCAAGGACCAGGACGCCGCCCTTGAGGCGCGCCTGGGCGAACCGGAAGGCCTGCTGAACATCTATCGCGCCTACAACGCCCCCGCGATGGCCATGGTGGTCTATCGCTCCGACTTCGGCGCACAACACGTCGAACCGTCGCCGCAGGCGTTCGGGCGAAACTATCTGGGATATTGGGAGACGCGGAACCTGCGGATGGTCGCCAACATCCGAGAAGTGCTGGGCCGTAAAGCGGGAACCCGGATGCTGACCATCGTCGGCGCGTCTCACAAGGGCTATTACGAAGCCTATCTGAACCAGATGCACGACGTCGTGCTCACGGACGCCGAGACCGTTCTGAAGTAGTCGAACGGAAGGTTCGGCTCGGCCTTTCGCGCGCGGATCGCCGCCCCTTTGCCTTGACAGATGTTAACCGCCGTTCGACAGACGGCGGTCGCTTTATGGGGGGATGCATGGGCTGGCTATGGGGGGGAGGACGCGACAAGTCGCGCCCGACGACGGGTTCGACCGGCGCGACCGGATTGGAGCCGATCATCACGACCGCGTCTTCGGCTCCCGCCGCGCGCTCGGGTCCCACGCCCAAGCAGGCCCTGGCCGAGCTGATCGCCGGCAATGAGGCCTTCCTGCGCGGCGAGAACAACCTGGGTCACATCAAGGCCGACGACCTGGACGAGCTTCAGAGCGGTCAGAACCCCATCGCCACCATCGTCGGCTGCGCCGACAGCCGCACCCCGCCGACCATATTGTTCAACCAGGGTTTCGGCCGCCTGTTCTCGATCCGGGTGGCCGGCAACACCGTCGACCGACGCGGCCTGGCCTCCATCGTCTATGCGGTGAAGCACCTGAACTGCCCGCTGGTGGTGGTCATGGGCCATACCGGCTGCGGCGCCGTGGCGGCGGCCGAGGCCGTGGTCGACGGCGCCATCCCGCTGGACCCGTCCCTGGAAGAGATGATCGTGCCGATCATCCCCGCCGTGCTGGACGCCCGCCGCTCGGGCGCCGCCGACATGGCCGTGCGTGCGGTCGAGGAGAACGCCCGCCGCGTCGCCGACAAGCTGAAGGTCGCCGACGCCAGCCTGGCCGACGCCATCGGCTCGGGACGATTGAAGGTCGTCGCCGCCGTCAAGCGGATGGACACGGGCCGGGTCGTCTTCCTGGACCTGCCGCCCGCCTCAGCCGACGACGGCGCCGGTCACGCCTGAGGTCCGGCGCGCCCGCGCTCGATCCGCCACAGCTCCAGCACCGAGATCAACTGACGGGCGCGCCACATCCCGACCAGGTAAACCAGCGCGCCCACCGTCAGGGCCGTCACCAGGATCATCACCCCGCGTTGCTGTTCCGAGAACAGGCGGATCAGGTCATTCGGCATGACCTCGGCCAATCCCAGCACGATGGTGACCGGGACCGAGACGTACAGCAGGGCGATGAACTGAAACATCTGCTCGTGGCGTTTCAGATTCAGGGCCGCCAGGGCGCGCACAACCTCGAACAGCTCGGGCTGCTCGTCCAGCAGGGCGAAGGACCGCGCGGTCGATTCGTTGCGGCGCAGACCGGTGATGAAGTCGTTGCCGAAATAGGTCCAGGCGCCGGGCGAGCCGAACCAACTGGCCGGCGCCGTCAGCAGGCTGAAATGCCGCTTCAGCCGCCACCACAAAGCCCAGGCCGGATGGGACGGTTCCCCTTGGCGCCAGATGGTGGTCAGCCGCCGCTTGGACGGCGGCTTCGATCCTGCAACCTCGCCGCCAGGCTCGACGTGTCCCATCGCGATCCCCCCAAACTCTGAACTTCCGAATAGAACTGATCGACCAAGGCGGTCACCGCCAGATGCGACCCATTGGTCCGCGCCTCATCCAGCACCAGGCCCAGGTCCTTGCGCATCCAGTCGACGGCGAAGCCGAAGTCGAACCGGCCCTCGGCCATCGTCTTCCAGCGATTGTCCATCTGCCAGGACTGGGCCGCGCCCTTGGACACCGCCTCATAGACCGCGTCCGTGTCCAGTCCCGCCCGTTCGGCGAAATGCACCGCCTCGGCCAGGCCCTGAACCACCCCGGCGATGCAGATCTGATTGACCATCTTGGTCAGTTGGCCCGCGCCCGCCGGTCCCATGTGCCGGATCGCCTTGGAATAGGCGCGCAGCACCGGCTCGATCCGCGCCAGGGCGTCGGCGTCGCCGCCGGCCATGACGCTGAGTTGGCCGGTCTCGGCCCCCGCCTGTCCGCCTGACACCGGGGCGTCGATGAAGGCGACGCCGCGCTGGGCCGCCCGTTCGGCCATTTCGCGCGCCACCTTGGCCGAGGTGGTGGTGTGGTCGACGATCACCGCCTCTTCAGCCAGGTGCGGCAGGGCCTCGGTCACGACCTGGCGCACGTCGTCGTCGTCGCCCACGCACAGGATGAACAGCTCGGTCCCGTCCGCCGCCTCGGCCACGGTCGCGGCGAAGCGGCCGCCATGCGCCTGCGCCCAGGCGCGCGCCTTGTCCGGCGAACGGTTGTAGCCCGCGACCTCGTGTCCGGCGGTGATCAGGTGTCGGGCCATGGGCGCGCCCATGACGCCCAGTCCGGCGAAGGCGATGCGCATGGTCACCCCTCGTGAGGATCGGCGGCCGTTCCATAACGGCCGCGGAAATAGGTCAGGGCGTCGCCCGACCGGCTGTCGAAATCCAGCACCCGGCCGACGATGGTCAGGTGATCGCCCATCGGCAGGCGCTGCTCGGCGATGCAGTCCAGCCGCGCCAGGGCGTTCTTCAGGCGCGGCGGCGCCGGATCGGCGGTGTCGAACTCATCCTGCGACAGGCGGCAGACGCCCCAGGCGAAGCGGTCGGACATCTCGCGATCCTCGACCGGCAAGACATGGACGGCGAACCTGTCGGCGGCGGCGAACAGGCCGTGCCGCTCCGACCCCTCGTCCAGGCACCACAGGATCAGCGGCGGGTCCAGCGACACCGAGGTGAAGGAGTTGACCGTGATGCCGAACGCCCCCTCGGGCGTATGGGCCGTGACCACGCAGACGCCGGTCGAAAAGGTCCCCAGGGCGCGTCGATATGCAGAGCGGTCAAGGGCGTCGGACACCCGCCTGACCTAGGCGAGCCGCCCCGTCACGGCAAGAGCGAGGTCTCAACCGAAAGCCCGGCTGACGGAGCAGGCGCAACGGCTTCTTAACGGCCCGCGCCGATTTTAAGGCTAATGAAGTCTTGCCGCGTGAGTTCCCATGTCTTCGAGTGATCGTCCGATCCTCATCAAGAAGGTCAAGAAGGTCGGCGGCCACGGCCACCATGGCGGCGCGTGGAAGGTGGCCTATGCGGACTTCGTGACCGCCATGATGGCCTTCTTCCTGCTGATGTGGCTGATCAACACCACCGACCCGGAGCAGAAGCGCGGCATCGCCGAATATTTCGCCCCCGCCAGCGTCAGCCAGACGACCAGCGGTTCGGGCGGCATCCTGGGGGGGACCTCCTTGGGCGAGGACGGGGCCAAGGGGTCCGGCGCCATGTCGGTGATCAACCAACTGTCGCCCGAGGCGCCGCCGGACGCGCCGCAAGAGGCGGGTCAGAACTCCAACCTCGCCGCCGCCTCGGAAGAAGCCCTGCGCGAGGAGATCGCTCGGCGCGAGGCCGCCGAGTTCGCCTCGGCCGCCGAATCCCTGCGCCAGGCCATGCAGTCGATGCCGGAACTGGCCGAACTGTCGAAACAGTTGATCATCGACCAGACGCCCGAGGGCCTGCGCATTCAACTGGTCGATCAGGAAGGCCGCTCGATGTTCGAGCCGAACTCCACCCGCCCGAACGCCCGCGCCACCCTGTTGCTGCGCGCCGTCTCGCGGGTCATCAACCAGTTGCCGAACCGCATCTCCATCACCGGCCACACCAGCGCCCGCCCCGGTTCGGGCCGCGCCAGCGCCCCGACCGACTGGTCCTTGTCGTCCCAGCGGGCCGACGCCTCGCGCCTGGTGTTGCAGAACGCCGGGGTCGACGCCGACCGCGTGTATCAGGTCTCGGGCAAGGCCGGCTCGGACCCGCTGTATCCCGACGATCCCAGCCTGGCCGGCAACCGCCGCATCGCCATCGTGCTGTTGCGCGAGGCGCCGGTCCTGCCGACGGACACCAGCCTGTGACCGCTCTGCCGCGAGGCGAGAGACCTTGCGGCGCGCGCCGAACCGGCCTCACATCGGCGTCATGGACGAGGTCGCGCCACACCTTCGGCGAAATCGGATGCGGGATTAGCGCGTGACCCGACACGTTCCTCATCACCAGCTTCGCTTCTATATGACCGCGACCGCGCCCTGCCCCTATCTGGCGGGCCAGACCGAGCGCAAGGTGTTCGCCAACCTGCCCTTCTTCGACGGGGCGCACGTCAATGACGAACTGACCCAGGCGGGTTTCCGCCGCAGTCAGAACATCGCCTATCGCCCGGCCTGCGCGACCTGCGACGCCTGCGTCTCGGTGCGCCTGCCGGTGGCCGATTTCGATCTGTCGCGCACCCAGCGCAAGGTCATGGCCAGGAACGCCGACCTGTCGCGCGGCCTGGTCGAGGCCGAGGCGACGATCGAGCAGTTCGACCTGTTGCGCCGCTATCTCAATCACCGCCACCCCGGCGGCGGCATGACCGACATGGGCTGGCTGGACTATGTCGCCATGGTCGAGGACACGGCCGTGCGCACCCATCTGATCGAATATCGCCTGCCCTCGACCGACGGCGGGCCGGGCGATCTGGTGGCCTGCACCCTGACCGACCTGCTGAACGACGGCCTGTCGATGGTCTACAGCTTCTTCGACCCGTCGCTGGAGCGGCGCAGCCTGGGCGTGTTCGCCATCCTGGACCACCTGCGCCAGGCGGCGGCGGTGAACCTGCCCTATGTCTATCTCGGCTACTGGGTCCAGGGTTCGCCCAAGATGGACTACAAGGCCCAGTTCCGGCCGATGGAGATGCTGAAGCCGATGGGCTGGGTGCGGGTGGACTGACTTCTCCTCCCCATCGCCGCACGACAGGGAGGAGATCTACGTCGTCGGCACGGCCGTATTGATCGCATCCGTCGGCGGCAGGTCCCGTCCGCCCGCGAACTCCACCAGGGCCGCGATCCGTTTCTCGATCGGCGGGTGGGTGGCGAACATGTCCATGAAGCCGTTCCGGTCTGGGTGATTGTCCAGGAACATGCCCTGCACCTCGTCCGGCGCCCGCAGTTGCGACCGGCCCGAGACCTTGCGCAAGGCCGAGATCATGGCGTCGGGGTTCTTGGTCAGCTCCACCGAACCCGCGTCGGCCACATATTCGCGTGTCCGCGACAGGGTCATGCGGATCACCGCCGCCAGGGCGAAGCCGATCACCGCGATGGCCAGACCGATCAGGATCAGAGGCCCGGCGTTCTTGTTGTTTTTGCCGCCGCCGCGCACATAGAACAGCCCACGGAACACCAGTTCGGCGATCACGCTGATGATGCCGGCGAAGATCGAAGCGATGACCATGGTGCGCACGTCGCGATTGATGACGTGCGTCAGTTCGTGGGCCAGAACAGCCTCCAACTCGTCACGGTTCAGGGCGTCCATCAGGCCGCGCGTGACGGTGACGCTGTAACGCCCTTCATGCAGGCCGCTGGCGTAGGCGTTCAGCGACGGGTCCTCGATGATCCGCAAGGTCGGCGTCCGCATCCCGCGAGAGATGCACAGGTTCTCCAACAGATTATAGAGGTCCGGCGCATCACGCCGCTCGACCGGGCGGGCGCCGGTCATGGCGTCGATCATCATCTGGTTGCCGAAATAGGCGATGACGAACCAGATCACGGCGATCACGGCCGCCATGGGCACGGTCCAGCTCAGCCATTCGGCCGCCCGCGCCATATCGGCGTCCAGACCCCGGCCCGTGCCCGGCAGGACGCCCAATCCCATCAGGACCAACTGCACCCCGTACAGGATCATCACCAGCAACACCGGGAACCCGGCCAGCAGGATCGCCGACCGGGTGTTGTTGGCCCAGATGTGGGTCTTCAGGCCGACGGCGCGGCCGTGGAAGGCGGCCATGGCGGCTTAGAATTTCACCTGCGGCGGGGCGGCGTTCAGGGCCGCGCGTTCGTCGGCCCCGACGTCGAAGAAGGGCTTGTCCGCGCCAAAGCCGAACATCCCGGCGAACAGCACGGTCGGGAACTGGCGGCGCACGGCGTTGAACTCGCCCACCGCATTGTTGAAGAAACGACGCGCGGCAGCCAGCTTGTTCTCCAGGTCCGACAGATCCATCTGCAACTGCTGGAAATTGGTGTTGGCCTTCAGGTCGGGATAGGCCTCCGACAGGGCGAACAGACGGCCCAGCGACGCCGTCAGCATGTTCTCGGCCTGCACCTTGTCATTGACCGATGCCGCCGAGGTCGCGGCGTTGCGCGCCTGGATCACGGCTTCCAGCGTGCCCTTCTCGTGGGCGGCATAGCCCTTCACCGTCTCGACCAGATTGGGGATCAGGTCCTGACGCTGCTTCAACTGCACGTCGATGTCGGCGAACGACTGGTTCGCCGCCTGATCCAGGGCGACCAGCCTGTTGTACGCGCCCACCACCACGAACAGCAGCACGGCGACGATGACGCCGATGATGATCCAGGTCATCCATTCAATCTCCAGCCGTGGGCCAACGCGGCCCACGGGCGGATTATCGCGTATGGCGAAGCCCCCCGCGAATGAAATCGGCGTCACCTCGGCGTCATCCCTCTCCCGCTGGGAGAGGGCTTGAACGCCCAGGAGCCTGCAAGGCGATTGGCCGCGTGAAAGGGTGAGGGTCGACTGCTGGGTGATGATCGGCGGATATCCGACCCTCACCCTTTCGGCCAAGGCGCATCGCTTCGCTCTGCGGGCCTCAAGCCCTCTCCCATCGGGAGAGGGAAACCTACCTGAACTTCCGCAACCCTCTCGGTCCCTGCCGCCCGGTCTGCGCGCGTTTGCCCAGCCAGTCCTTCCAGTCGGGCCAGTTGCGGCGTCGCCCGCCGCCGTCGACCCATTCCGGTCCCGGCTCGGCGTCGAAGGTCGTGATCGAGACCAGGCCGCCCTGTTTGTAGGACTGGATCTTCACCCCCTTGCCACGACCTATCTCGGGCAGTTCGTCCAGGCGGAAGACCAGGGTCTTCAGATTGTCGCCGATGGCCGCGACGTGATCGCCCGAAGCCCGCAGCATCGACAGCATCTCGCCGTTCAGCACCTGTTTGCCGCCACGCTTCTGGGCCAGGGTCTCGTCCTCGGGCGCTAGGAAGCCGTAACCAGCCTTCGACGCGACCAGCAGTTTGCCGCCCGGCTGGTGCGCCAGCACGCCGACGATGTCGGCCTTCTCGTCCAGGTCGATCATCAGGCGCAACGGCTCGCCATGGCCGCGCCCGGAGGCCAGCTTGTCGACCCCGACCGTGAACACCCGCCCGTCCGAGGCGCCGATCAGCAGCTTGTCGGTGGTCCAGGCCGGGACCAGCCAGGCCAGGGCGTCGCCCTCCTTGAACTTCAGCTCCGACGGGTCCTCGACCTTGCCCTTGGCGGCGCGGATCCAGCCGCGTTCCGACAGGATGACCGTGACCGCCTCACGCGGGATGAAGGCCTCGGGTGCGACGAAGGCGCTGGCGTCCACCGCCTCGGCCATGGTCGTGCGGCGCGGCGAGACCAGGGCCTTGCGCACGTCCTGAAGGCCCACCACCAGCAGCTTGGTCTGGCGCGCGGGCGAGGCGATCATCGCGTTCAGGCCCGCCAGTTCCTCAGACAGCGCCTTGAACTCCTTCTCGATCGCCATCTCCTCCAGCCGCGCCAACTGACGCAGCCGGGTGTCCAGGATGAAGTCGGCCTGGGTCTCGGTCAGGCCGAAACGGGCGATCAGCACCGCCTTGGGCTGCTCCTCCTCGCGGACGATGCGGATCACCTCGTCCAGGTTCAGGAAGACGATGCGCAGGCCTTCCAGCAGATGCAGCCGCTTCTCGACCTTCTCGACCCGCCAGCGCCCGCGCCGGATCAACACCTCGCGCCGGTGGTCCAGGAAGGCTTGCAGACAGGCCTTCAACCCCATGACGCGCGGCGTGTTGGTGGCGTCCAGCACGTTCATGTTGATGGGGAAGCGGATCTCCAGGTCCGAGAGCTTGAACAGGCTCTCCATCAGGACCTCGGGTTCGACCGTGCGGCTCTTCGGCTCCAGGACCAGGCGGATGTCCTCGGCCGATTCATCGCGCACATCGGCCAGCAGCGGGGCCTTCTTGTTCTCGATCAGATCGGCCAACGCCTCGATCAGCCGCGACTTCTGCACCTGGTACGGCATCTCGGTGACGACGATGCGCCACACGCCGCGCCCCAGGTCCTCGGTCTCCCAGCGCGCGCGCAGACGCACGCCGCCCCGGCCCGTCTCATAGGCGTCCAGGATCGCCGCATGGCCCTCCACCGACACGCCGCCGGTCGGGAAGTCCGGTCCCGGCACATGGCTCATCAGCGTCTCGGTCGAGACCGAGGGATCGTCCAGCAGCATCAGGCAGGCGTCGATCAGTTCGCCCGCATTGTGCGGCGGGATCGAGGTCGCCATGCCCACGGCGATGCCCGACGAACCGTTGGCCAGCAGGTTGGGAAAGCCCGCCGGCAGGACCACCGGCTCCTCGTCCTGATCGTCATAGGTGGCGCGGAAGTCGACGGCGTCCTGGTCGATCCCGTCCAGCAGCAGCACGGCGGCGGGCGTCAGCTTGCACTCGGTGTAGCGCATGGCCGCGGCGCTATCGCCGTCGATGTTGCCGAAATTGCCCTGACCGTCGACCAGCGGATAGCGCTGGGCGAAATCCTGGGCCAGGCGCACCAGGGCCTCATAGATGGAGGCGTCGCCGTGCGGGTGGTATCCGCCCATCACCTCGCCGACGACCTTGGCGCATTTGCGCGCCGCCGCCTGCGGGTTCAGCCGCATCTGGTGCATGGCGTACAGGATGCGCCGGTGCACCGGTTTGAAGCCGTCGCGCACGTCGGGAAGCGCGCGGTTGGTGATGGTCGAGAGCGCATAGGCCAGGTAGCGGCGCTCTAAGGCGTCCTTGAACGGCTCATCGACGATGCGGCCGCCCTCGGGCGGCGTGGTGTGAACGGTCATGGGCACGCGAATCGGCGAATGGAGGCTGGAAGTCTAGAGCTTCTAACCCGCCCCGCTCATCCCCGCGAAAGCGGGGATCCAGTTCTTTGGAGGATGGACCGGAGGATTGATCCCACAGTCCTTGATCCAAAACCGCGCCCGTGGCTCTCGCTGGGTCCCCGCTTTCGCGGGGATGAGCGGATGAAAAGGGCGCAGATCAAGCCTGGGTCTTAGGGGTGATCCGCCTTGGGCGCGTTCGGGGCGAACTGGTCGCCGAAGGTGTTTCCACGATACCACATGGGCCGCTCGGGCGCGTCGGCGATGCTGCGGGCGATGGCGCCGTTGACGCGGGCGAACCGCACCGCCGCCTCCCAGTGGAAGGGCACGCTCATGTCGTCGGACGGCTGGTGGTAGGCGCCGCCGAAGAAGGCGCCCCAGGCCGCCTCGCCGCCGTTGGCGTAGCCGGTGGCCAGCATGATCGACGGCACCCCCGCCTTGACGAAGGAATAGTGGTCCGAGCGGGTGAAGACCCCCTGCTCGGGCATCGGATCAGGCGACAGGACCAGCCCTTCCGCCCGCACCGCCTGATCGGCGATCTGGCCCAGGGTCGAATGTTCGCCGCCGAAGGCCACCAGGTCGGTGAAGTCATAGGTCAGGATCGGCATGTCCAGATTGACGTCGGCCACCACCTTGTCGGCCGGAACCACCGGGTTGCGCGCCAGATAGTCCGAACCCAGCAGCCCCATCTCTTCGGCCGTCAGGGCCACCACCATGACCGACCGGCGCGGCGGGTTCGCCATCAGGCCGCGCGCCGCCTCCAGCATGATCGAGACGCCCCCGGCGTTGTCCAAGGCCCCGTTGTTGACGCGGTCGGCGGCGCCCTCGGCCTCCAGCCCCAGGTGGTCCAGGTGGGCGGTCAGCACCACCATCTCGTCGCGCACGGCGGGGTCCGATCCGGGAATGACGCCGATGACATTGGCGCTGTGGATGTCGGTGCGGCGGGTGTGGATGTCGAACGTCGCCTGGCCGTCCAGGGCGAAGCCGCCGGGCCGCCCGCCCTCGGTCGCCGCCTCGGCGCGGATGTCGGCATAGGATTTGGCCGCGCCCGCGAACAGGACGGCAGCGGCCTCGTCGCTGATGAAGCCGCCCGCTCGCGCACCCGACACCGCGCGCTTCGGCTTGCCGTCGGCGCCGACCCAGGTCGTCTCGGTGCGATTGGCGAACCGGCGCAGCAGGGCCGAGGTGTAGCGTTGGGCGCTGGCGTCGGTGTTGATCGTGACCACGCCCACGGCCCCGTGCTTGGCTGCGACGGCGCTCTTTCCGGTTCCCAGATGAGCGGCGGTCTCGCTGTCCAGGCCGGACGGCGCGCCCGACAGGATCACGACGATCTTTCCGGTCACGTCCTGGCCCGCATAGTCGTCGATGCCGTGTTCCGGGCTGTCGATGCCGTAGCCGACGAAGACCAGGCCCGCCGTCACCGTCTCATGGCCCGCCACGTCGCCGGCGTTCAACAGGGCGTCCTGGCCGTTGGTCCAGACGACCGGCTCGCCGCCGGCCGGGGTCCAGGTGATCGTGGCGCCTTCCGGCGCGATCCCCGTGCGGGCCAGGGTCACCGGCTGCATCCAGCCGCCGTTGACGCCGGGCGTCAGGCCCATGCCCTGCATCCGCGTCCGCACGTACAGGGCGGCCAGGTCATAGCCGCGCTCGCCGCTCTCGCGGCCTTCCATGGCGTCGTCGGCCAGGAAGGTCACATCGGCGCGGATGCGCGCCTCAGCCGCCTCATCATGGGTCTGGGCCGCGACCGGCGTGCTGAGGACGATGGCCAGGGCGATGGCCGAGACGACGAGACGTTTCATGGATTCCCCTCCGAGGTCCGCAACGGCTAGCACGACGCCGGGGTTACAGGCGACCCGCCTCGGCCAGCTTGTCCAGCATCCAGACCCGCGCGGGCGGCAAGGGCCGATTCAGCGGATGAAACACGAACTGCTCCAGGAAATGACCGGTCAGGTCGAAGCCCGCCTTGGCGTCTCCCTCTCGCACCCCCGCCTGCGCCCCCAGCATGAAGGGCGGCAGGACCAGCAGCTTGTCGGCATAGGGCGCGCCCGCGCTCGCCGACACCGCCCGGCCCGTGCGCGGGCTGACCCAGACCAGGTCGTCGGTCGACCCGGTGGCGGCGCAACGGCTCAGGTCCAGGCCGAAACCCAGATCCTCCAACAGCCCCGCCTCGAACCGCACGAACACCGCCGGCCAGACCTCGGGCACGGCGAAAGCCGCCATCAGGGCCTCGAAGGCCAGAAAGGCGCCCGGATGCGGCTCCCGCTCCGGCAGTGCGCCCTGGGCCACCGCCGCCGCCGCACTGAGACCGGTCAGGGCCAGGGGGTCGTCGAACAGGGCGCTGGGTCCCTGACCCATCGGCTCCAGCCGCGCCGCGCCCAGATGGTCGGATGTCCGCGCCCGATATTCGGCCTGCACCCGCGCGCCCGGCTGCAGGAAGGGTTTCATCCGCCGCGAGGCGCCGCCCGCGACATAGGCCGCCCGCCGTCCATGCTCGGCGGTCAGCAGTTCGACCACCGCGCCCGTGTCGCCATGGGCGCGCGCGGCCAGCACGAAGGCCTCGTCGGCGAAGTCCACCTAGTGCGCCGGCGCCCGCACGGCGGCCACGACGGCGTCGGAGCGGTCGTTGGGGATGGCGAAGCTGAGTACATACTGCTCGATCTTCCAGCCGTCGGCGGTCTTGCGCATCACGCCCGAGCCGCGCGTAGCGCCGTAGTGGCGGCTGTCCAGCTTCTCCTCGAACCAGGCGATGCAGCGGCAGTCGATGTCGGCGATGGTGATGAACCGCTCGGTCGCCGGAAAGCTCCAGGCGCTGCCCCGTTGGAAATAGGGTTCGGCGAAGGCCTTGAACTCGGCCAGGGTCCAGTGCTCGTTCGGGTCCGTTCCGACAAAGCGGGCGTCGGGCGCGAACAGGCCGAAATAGGCGGTCTCGTCCGCCGTCGAGGAGGCGACGTTCAGCCGATCCAACACGGCGGTCACCTCGGCCACGGCGGGATCGGGCGCGGCCTGCACGGCGGCGGCGGCGAACAGGGCGGCGATCAGGCTCATGTCGGTCTCCGGGTTGCGGCGGCCCAGACTAGGCGTTCGCGCGGCCCATGGAAAAGGCTGTTGACAGGGTCGACGTCTGGTCGGGGTATGGCGGCCCCTAGGAACGCGAGCCGCCCGGCGCGAACAGCCGCTCCAGCCCGGCGGCGAAAGGACATTGATGGCCCAGGATGCTGAAAATCCCTGTCACACGCCCGGCACGGCCCACGGGCATGAGCTGGTGCTGCGCCGCGTGTTCGACGCCACGCCGGACATGATCTGGAAGGCCTGGATGGAGCCGGCCCTGCTGCAACAGTGGTTCTGCCCCAGGCCCTGGCATGTCGTCGACGCGGTGATCGAGCCGCGCCCCGGCGGCCGGTTCAACTTCACCATGCACGGGCCGGACGGCGAGGTGATGCCGAACTCGGGCGTCTTTCTAGAGGTCATCCCCCAGCGCAAATGGACCACCACCGACGCCTTCACCCCCGACTGGAAGCCGGCCGGCATGCCCTTCATGGTCGCCACGGTCGAACTGATCCCCCTGGCCGACGGCCAGACCGAATATGTCGCCACCGCCCGTCACTGGAACGAGGCGACCATGAAACAGCACGAGGCGATGGGCTTTCACGAAGGCTGGGGCGCCGCCGCCGATCAATTGGCCGAGTTGCTGAAGGAGATGAAACCATGAAGATCGTGACCAGCCTGTCCTTCCAGGGACAGTGCCGCCAGGCCTTCGAATTCTACGCCCAGGTCCTGGGCGGCGTGATCACCGCCGCCTTCCCCTATGGCGAAGGTCCGCCCGACATGCCGGTCGGCCCTCAGTACAAGGACTGGCTGATGCACGCCTGGCTGGATGTCGGCGGCCAGTCGATCATGGGCGCCGACATGGACACGGATTGGGCGCCGAACATCGACAAGCCCAAGAACGGCTTCGACGTGAGCCTGCACTATGACGACGCGGCCGAGGCCAGGCGGATCTTCGACGCCCTGTCCGAGGGCGGACGCGTGATCATGGACTTCGCCCCCACCTTCTGGTCGCCCGGCTACGGCGCCTTCATCGACAAGTTCGGCGTGCCGTGGATGATCAACACCATGGGCCAGCCCCAGGGCTAAAGCGCTATCCGACGATCCACGCCGATCGCATCCAGGAAGTCCTCGTCGTGGCTGACCACGACGAGGGCGCCGTCATAGGCCCGCAAGGCCGCCTCCACCGCCTCGATGGAATCCAGGTCCAGGTGGTTGGTCGGCTCGTCCAGCAACAGCAGGCGCGGCGGCCGCGGCCCGGTCATGACGCAGGCCATGGCCGCCCTCAGCCGCTCGCCGCCCGACAAGGTTCCCGCCGTCCGCCGCGCCGCCGTATTGCGGAACAGGAACCGCGCCAGGGCCGCCTGGGCCTGGTTCGGCGTCGCCACGGGATTGATGCGCCGATACGCCTCCAGCAGGGTCTCATCCGGCTTCAGCATGGCCGCGTGCTGGTCCAACAGGGCCGTCTCGACCAGGGCCTCCCCGGCGATCCGTTTCAGCAAGGTCGTCTTGCCGCTGCCGTTCACGCCCGTCACCGCGATGCGTTCGGGACCGGTGACGGTCAGGCCCACACTCTCCTTCCCATCGTTGCGTGACAGGGAGGAGACAGGCGCGCCCAGCCTCAACACCGCCGTCCCCGCCGCCAGTCCGGTCGGCGGCATCGGAATCTCCAGCCGCCGCACCCGTTCGACCGCCGCCTGGGCCTCGCCCAGATCGGCCCGCACCGCCTCGGCGCGCCGTTCGGCCAGACGGCTCTCCTTGCCCGCGCTCTCCTCGGCGCGGCGCTTCATGCCGCCCAGCGAAATTCTGGGCGCCGAACCGGACGCCGCATAGGCCCGCCCCGCCCGGTCCCGACGCACCCGTTTCTCAGCCGTCTGCCGCCGTTCCCGCGCGGCGCGGTCGATCTCGCGTTCCGCCGCGTCCAGCCTCTGTTGCGCCAGCGCCCGCTCCGCCGCCCGGCGTTCGGCGTATAGTTCCCATCCGCCGCCATGAACCTGCACGCCCAGGCTCGACAGCTCCACGATCCGGTCCATCCGCCGCAACAGCGCCCGGTCGTGACTGACCACCACCGCCCCGCCGCGCCAGGCGTCCAGCACCCGCGTGACGATCGCCCGCGCCTCGGCGTCCAGATTGTTGGTCGGCTCGTCCAGCACGATCAGATCCGGCGCCGCCAGCAGCAGGGCCGCCAGCCGCACCCGGGTCTGCTCTCCCCCGCTCAGGGTCGCCGTGCGCCGATCCAGCGACAGCCCGGCCAAGCCGACCTCGGCCATGACGCCCGCGATCCGTTCGTCCAGCGTCCAGTCCGCCTCGGCCAGATCGTCCGCCGTCCCCTCGCCCGCCAGAACCCGCGCCAGCACGGCCCGCCCCGGTTCGGCGCCCAGGGTCGCGGCCACGGTCTCGTCCGGTCCCGGTTCGGCGCGTTGCGCCAGCAGACCGACCGTTCCGGCGCGCGTGACCGATCCCTCGACCGGCGCGGCCAACCCCGCGATCAGGCGCAGCAAGGTGGTCTTGCCGGCCCCATTGCGGCCGACGACAGCCGTGCGCTCGCGCCCGAAGGCTAGGCTCAGATCAGAGAATAGGGTGTGGCCGTCAGGCGTGCGGGCCGCGACGCCGTTGAGCGTCACGAGCGCGGATGCGGACAGGCTTGGGCTTCGGCAGGGTGAGGACATAGGCGAACGCGAGCAGCGGAGCGGAAAGGGCGAAACCGATTTCCAGGGCGCTGATCATGTTCGTAGCCTCCAAAACTCACTCAGGCGAGGCACTGAAGATGGGGTGAAACCGCCCGACTGGCAAGCGCGGCCGTGATCTGCGACCTTCGCGTCGCAATGTTCCCACATTGTTCTTGCTGAACTCGCCGAATTGATCCCCATATGGCGGTGTCGCGCCGGACCCCTCCCCGGCCCTTGGCGTTCCCGGATTTCGATGACCGACAGACACGACTTCATTCGCGTGCGGGGCGCGCGAGAACACAATCTCAAGGGCGTGGACGTCGATATTCCGCGCGGCAAGCTGGTGGTGATGACCGGCCTGTCCGGCTCGGGCAAGTCGTCGCTGGCGTTCGACACCATCTACGCCGAGGGTCAGCGCCGCTATGTCGAGAGCCTCAGCGCCTACGCCCGCCAGTTCCTGGAACTGATGGGCAAGCCCGACGTCGATCTGATCGAGGGCCTGTCGCCGGCCATCTCCATCGAACAGAAGACGACGTCCAAGAACCCGCGCTCGACCGTCGGTACGGTCACCGAGATCCACGACTACATGCGCCTGCTGTGGGCGCGCGTCGGCGTGCCCTATTCGCCCGCCACCGGCCTGCCGATCGAAAGCCAGACCGTCAGCCAGATGGTCGATAAGCTGGTCGAACTGGCCGAGGGCGAACGCATCCTGCTGCTGGCCCCCGTCGTCCGGGGCCGCAAGGGCGAATACAAGAAGGAGATGGCCGAGTGGCAGCGCGCGGGCTTCCAGCGCGTCAAGATCGACGGCCAGTTCTTCGCCATCGAGGACGCCCCGGCCCTCGACAAGAAGTTCAAGCACGACATCGACATCGTCGTGGACCGCATCGTCACCAAGGCCGGGCTGGAAGGCCGCTACGCCGACAGTTTGCAGACGGCCCTGGGCCTGGCCGACGGCATCGCCGTGGCCGAATGGGCCACTGCGCCTGAAGGCGAAGAGCCGCGCCGGATCACCTTCTCGGAACGCTTCGCCTGTCCGGTGTCGGGCTTCACCATCAGCGAGATCGAGCCGCGCCTGTTCTCGTTCAACAACCCCTTCGGCGCCTGTCCGGTCTGTGACGGCCTGGGGGTCAAGCTGGCCTTCGACGCCGATCTGGTGATCCCCGACCGCGACAAGACCCTGCATCACGGCGCCGTCGCCCCGTGGTCGCGTGGACCCTCGCCGCTCTACACCCAGACGCTGCAATCGCTGGCGCGCCACTACGGCTTCTCGATGGACAAGCCGTGGCGCGAACTGCCGGAGAAGGCCCAGGCGGTGATCCTGCACGGCACCGGGTCCGAGAAGATCAAATTCACCTATGACGACAACGCCCGCAAATATGAGGTCTCCAAGCCGTTCGAGGGCGTCCTGCCGAACCTGGAACGCCGCTGGCGCGAGACCGACAGCGCCTGGGTGCGCGAAGAGCTGGGCCGGTTCCAGTCCGAAACCCCGTGCGAGAGCTGCGGCGGCAAGCGGCTGAAGCCCGAGGCCCTGGCGGTCAAGATCGACGCCGCCGATATCGCCGAGATCTCGACCCTGTCCATCTCCAAGGCCTTCCTGTGGTTCTCGACCCTGGACGAGCGGCTGACGGCCAAACAGTTGGAGATCGCCCGGCGCATCCTGAAGGAGATCACCGACCGGCTGCGCTTCCTGAACAATGTCGGCCTGGACTATCTGAACCTGTCGCGCAGTTCCGGCACCCTGTCGGGCGGCGAGAGCCAGCGCATCCGCCTGGCGTCACAGATCGGCTCGGGGCTTACCGGCGTCCTCTATGTGCTGGACGAACCGTCCATCGGCCTGCACCAGCGCGACAACACCCGCCTGCTGGACAGCCTGCGCGGCCTGCGCGACCTGGGCAATTCGGTCCTGGTGGTCGAGCATGACGAAGAGGCCATCCTGACCGCCGACTACGTCATCGACATGGGTCCCGCCGCCGGGGTTCATGGCGGCGAGATCTGCGCCGAGGGCACGCCCGCCGAGGTCATGGCCGACGGGAACAGCCTGACCGCCAAATACCTGACCGGCGAACGCGAGATCGAACTGCCGCCCGAGGGCCGCCGTCCGGTCGACAAGAAGCGGATGCTGAAGATCAGCGGCGCCACCGGCAACAATCTGAAGGCGGTCACCGGCGAGATTCCGGTCGGCCTGTTCACCTGCATCACCGGCGTTTCCGGCGGCGGCAAGTCCACCTTCACCATCGAGACCCTGTACAAGGCCGCCGCGCGGCGTCTGCACAACGCCAGCGACGCCCCCGCCCCCTTCGACCGCATCGAGGGGCTGGAGCATTTCGACAAGGTCATCGACATCGACCAGTCGCCCATCGGCCGCACCCCGCGCTCGAACCCGGCCACCTACACCGGCGCCTTCGGCCCGATCCGCGACTGGTACGCGGGCCTGCCCGAGGCCAAGGCCCGTGGTTACGGTCCCGGCCGCTTCAGCTTCAACGTCAAGGGCGGACGCTGCGAGGCGTGCCAGGGCGACGGCGTCATCAAGATCGAGATGCATTTCTTGCCCGACGTCTATGTCACCTGCGACGTCTGCAAGGGCAAACGCTACAACCGCGAGACGCTGGAAATCGTCTTCAAGGGCAAGAGCATATCCGACGTTCTGGACATGACGGTCGAAGAGGCGGCGACTTTCTTCAAGGCCGTGCCGTCGATCCGCGACAAGATGCTGACGCTGGAGCGGGTGGGTCTGGGCTACGTCAAGGTGGGCCAGCCGGCCACGACGCTGTCGGGCGGCGAGGCCCAGCGGGTGAAGCTGTCGAAGGAGCTGTCGAAACGGGCCACGGGCAAGACCCTGTACATCCTGGACGAGCCGACCACCGGCCTGCATTTCGAGGACACCAGGAAGCTCTTGGAGGTTCTTCAGGAACTGGTTGAAAACGGGAATACGATCGTCGTGATCGAGCACAATCTCGACGTCATCAAGGTGGCCGACTGGCTGCTGGACTTCGGCCCTGAAGGCGGCGACGGCGGCGGCGAGATCGTGGCCAAGGGCACGCCCGAACAGGTCGCGGCCGATCCGCGAAGCTGGACCGGCCGTTACCTCAAGGAAATGCTGGATCGCCATGAGACCCGCCGCAAAGAGCGGGTCAAGGCGCTGAAAAAGCGGGCCTGACGGGGTTCAGGCCGCGGCCGAAGCCGCTTCCACGCCGTGGTCCCGTGTGCGACCGCGCAAGATCAGCACGATCGTGCCGGTCAACAGCACCGCCGTGGTGACGATGCTGGCTTCCGGGCCGAACGCTCCGCCAGTCAGCCACCAGGCCGCCCCCGGGGCGCTGATCAGATCCGTGACCAGCGGGGTGCTCGAGATCACCTGCCCCGACACTTCAAGGCCGAAACCCAGCCCCAGCAGCCAGTTCCAGGCCGCATGCCATCCGCACACGCCCCACAGCGACCCCTCGCGCACGGCGTACAGGCTGGTGAACAGGCCGAACAGGACGATGTTGGCCAGGCCGACATACAGTTCGTTAGACGGCTCGATGTTTCCCGCATGGGCCAGGGCGAACAGGGCTGAGTTGGCCGCCACGGCGATCCAGATCCCGTGGCGAGAGGCGATCAGTTGCATCAGCCAACCCCGGAACAACAGCTCTTCCGACGATCCCTGGATGATGAAGCCCAGCATCAGCGCGCCGATGGGCAGCAAGGCCGGACCGACAGCGGTCGAGCCGAACACCCCGGCGCCTTCGACCACATAGCCTCCCGCGGTCGAGATCACGCCGACCACAGTCGCAAGAAAGGCCAAGCCGATCAGATAGCCGCGCACGAACCGCAGCGGCCCCTTCGCATTCAGGCCCAGCGTCGCTGGGCCGCGCCGCTCGAACAGCCAGGCCCAGAGCAGGACCAGAATCGAGCAAAGACCGAAGCTCGCGCCCAGTTTATAGGTTAGTTGCGGCCAGCCGTCCGCCCCGCCGCCGGGCGTAACGAAACCGGCGGCGACAGCCGGAAGATAGGCGCCTATCTCGCCGCCGATCATGAAAACCAGGCTCAGCACGACCGCCGCGATCGTCCAGGTCCGCCGATGCTTCAGCTTGCGCTGGGCGTAAAGTTCAATACCGGCCACGTGGCCCCCTCACTGTTCAATATCTACGGGCAGGCGCCCGTAAAAACATGAGGCCGCGACAGCGAAAAATGGATGCACATGAAGCGAGAATAGGTTCGTGGCGGATCAAGGGCGGGGTTCGAAGCCCCGCCCCGCTCGCCGCTTCGGCTCCTCGGACGCGCCACCCTTGATGTCGCGATAGGCCGTCGCGAACGGCGCATACACGGTCCCGACCACCAAGGCGTAGGCGGTGGCCAGGCCCAGAAGGGTCCAGAACCGGCCCATGGTCACCCGGAACGAATCTGAAGGCGGCGAAGACGCGCGCCTGACCGGATCGGTCAGGCCGTCTCTTCCGCCTTGCCGGTCAGCGCGCGGTAGGCGGCCGAGAAGGGCGCATAGACCACCGCCAATTGCAGGGCCGAGATCAGGGCGTTGATCACGCCCCAGCCCAACAGCGCTGGCCAGGCCGCGCGCACGATTTCATCCAGCCGCGCCTCCTCCATGCCGGACAGCACGTCCAGACCGCCCGTCATCAGGGTGACGGCCTGGGCGATGATGCCGCCCAACAGGCCGACCAGCAGGCTCATCACCGCCGCCAGGACGGCCATGCCCAGAATCGACCAGAACCGGCCTTTCGTCAGGGCGAAGGAGTCCAGGAAGGCGAAGCGCCGCTCGGCCACCACGATCGGCACGGCCAGGCTGAAGCGAACCATCAGCCAGATGGTCAGGGCGACCAGGGCGATGCCGCCGAGGATCACGGCCAGCCACAGGCCTGAGGTTCCGCTGGCGTTGGCGAAACCGGCGGCGAAGCCCAGCACGGTCCCGCCCAGAGCCATGACGACGCCGAAGGCGATGGCCAGCACCAAGGTGACGACCAAAACCCGCACCTCGTCCATGCCCAGCCGCATATAGCCGAACGCCGATTGCGCCGGGCGCAACACGGCGCGGGCGACGGCCGCGTTGATCACCGCGCCGAACACCAAGCTCAGCGGCATGACCCAGGAGAAGAGGCTGAAATAGGTCTGGCCCAGCGAACTGAAATCACTGAACTGCGGATCGCTCAGCCCCTCCAGGCGCTCCATCTCGCTGACCATATGGATGATCGGCCCGCTCGCCAGGGCCAGGATCCCCGCGAAGAAGACGATATAGGCCAGCGCCCACCACAAGACGGTCATCGGGCTGCGCCGCGTCATGCGGAAGCCCTCGAATGCCGCGTCGCTCGCGGAAAAGCTCATCAGTTCCTCCTCACAGTTCGTTCGTGGCCGACGCGGCCGGCTCAGGGATTTCAGCGGACGGCGTCAACTGGCGCACGGCCGAGGCGTAGGGCGCCATGCTGACGACGCCCAACAGGCCGTACACCCAACTCAACGGCAGGATCAGCACGCCCAGCCACGCCAGGCGCGGGTTCGACGACACAAAGTCGATCATTTCGGCCGGGCTTTGCGGCAAGGCCGCGCCGAGGCCCAAGGCTGTCCACAGGCCGAATCCGACAGCGGCCAGGACGGCGTAGGCCATCAAGGCGATCACGATCGACAGCAGCCAGATCACCAGGGTCATCAGGATCAGCCGTCCCGTCTGCCCGGCTCCCAGCCGCCAGCCGGCGCCGAATTCGAAATCCCCCATCGCGACGAAGGCGGGCGGGATCAGGCAGACGCGGGCATAGACGACCAGCAGGGCGATCAGGCTGACGAAGATCAGGGCGAACACGGCCCAGACCCGGCCCGCCTCGGAAAGCATCGGCCAGAAGGCCAGTCCCACGCCGACCGCGATCAGGATCAAGGCGGCCATGACGACCATGACGCCCACGAACAGGGCGATATAGCCGACCACGACCCGCAATTCGTCCATTCCCAGACCCAGGCCGAACGGACGTCCCCGTCCACGCGCCGGGTCCAGCACCAGCCGATAGACGGCCGCGCCGAGCATGCCCCCGACCAGCAGTTGCAGGGCGTTGCTGAGCAGGCTCGCCACATTGCTGCGGACGATATAGTCGTTGAAGGCCGCGCTGTCGGACGGCCCGCTGTCGGCCGCCAGTTCGGCCCAGGGCAGGTCCATCAAGGCCGGTCCCACGATCAGCAGGGGAATCAAGGCGGGGATCAGCATAAGCAGCCCCCATGCGAACACCGACAGCGGTCTCCGTCCCGCCAGGCGGAACCCGTCCCCCAGCGCCTCGCCTATCGAAAATCCACGCCTGGCCATGCCAACCCCCCACTGCACCAAGGCAAGCCCCCTTGCCTTACGAACCGCACCATAGCCCGCGGCGGGCCGTCATCGCCAGACGATTGCTGACGAAGCCGTCCGGCGTGTCTAGAAAGCCGCGATGACGACCTCCCCTTCCCCCTCTCCTGTACACGTGATCGGCGGCGGCCTGGCCGGTTCCGAGGCCGCCTGGCAGATCGCCTCGGCCGGCGTGCCGGTCATCCTGCATGAAATGCGCGGCGTCCCCGGCGTGAAGACCGACGCCCACCACACCGACGGCCTGGCCGAGCTGGTCTGCTCCAACTCGTTCCGCTCGGACGACTGGGAATACAACGCCGTCGGCCTGTTGCACGCCGAGATGCGGGCGCTGGATTCGATCATCATGGCCTGCGGCGACGCCCATCAGGTGCCCGCCGGCGGCGCCCTGGCCGTCGATCGCGAAGGCTTTTCCCAGGCCGTGACCGCCCGGCTTCAGGCCCATCCGCTGGTCACCGTGGTGCGCGAGGAGATCGCCGGACTGCCGCCCCAGGACTGGTCCAACGTCATCGTCGCCACCGGTCCCCTGACCTCGCCCGCCCTGGCCGACGCCATATTGAAGACCACGGGCGAGGAGAGCCTCAGCTTCTTCGACGCCATCGCCCCCATCGTTCACGCCGACAGCATCGACTTCGACATCGCCTGGCGTCAGTCGCGCTATGACAAGGAAGGCCCGGGAGGCGATGCGGCGGCCTATGTCAACTGCCCGATGGACAAGGCCCAGTACGAGGCCTTCATCGACGCCCTGCTGGACGGTCCCAAGGCCGAGTTCAAGGACTGGGAGAACGTGCCCTATTTCGACGGCTGCCTGCCCATCGAGGTGATGGCCGAACGCGGCCGCGAGACGCTGCGCCACGGCCCGATGAAACCCGTCGGCCTGACCAATCCGCGCGATCCGACGGTCAAGCCGTGGGCCATCGTGCAACTGCGCCAGGACAACGCCTTGGGAACGCTGTTCAACATGGTCGGCTTCCAGACCAAGCTGAAGCACGGCGCTCAGACCGACGTCTTTCGCATGATCCCCGGCCTGCACGAGGCCCAGTTCGCGCGCCTGGGCGGCCTACACCGCAACACCTTCCTGAACAGCCCCAGGCTGCTGGACCGGCAACTGCGCCTGAAGGCCATGCCGCGTCTTCGTTTCGCCGGTCAGGTGACGGGGGTGGAAGGCTATGTCGAAAGCGCCGCCATGGGCCTGCTGACCGGCCGCCTGGCCGCCGCCCAGGCGCTGGGACGCGATCTGTCGCCGCCGCCGCCTGAAACCGCCATCGGCGCCCTGGTCGAACACATCACCGGCGGCCATCTGGAAGGCTCCAAATTCCAGCCGATGAACATCAACTACGGCCTGCTGCCGCCGCTGGAGGCGCCGCGCGTCGACGCCGACGGCAAGCGCATCCCCCCCAAGGAACGCGGCCGGGCCAAGAAGCGGTTGATGAGCGTGCGCGCGCTGGAGGCCCTGAAAACCTGGCGCGACGCGTCCTAGAGGAAGGCTGAACTCACCCTGGGTGTCCGCGGGTCTTCCCCCACCGCCTCCCCGGCGAATGCCGGGGTCCAGACCCAGACTCAGTCTCAGGGGTCAGGGCCTGTGTCTATTGTCGGCGAGCGACGGAGACTTTCCATCTAGCCCCCGGCATTCGCCGAGGAAACGGAGAGAATCTCCGACACTTATCGGGACCCGGCCTAGAGGAAGCGAGGGCGGCGAACCTCCCCCGCCCCGCCGTCGTCGGCGCGATCACCGGCCCAGAGGCATGACCTGGATCGACACGACCATGCGCGGCGAACGGGCCGCGCGGGCGTCGCCCTCAGCCACGATCATGAACGGCCCGTCCTCGGCCGACAGGGGCGCGCCGTCGTCCGTGTCGGCCACGATGATCCGATCGGCGCGGGTCGCCGGATCGGTCTCCCCCAGGCCCAGGACCACCTGATAGCCGTCGGCCGCCGTCACCAGCAGGGCGGTGGCCTGCTGATCCTTGCGCAAAGGGCTGGCCGGCACGCCCGCACGTTTCAGCACGTCCAGCAGCAAGGGTCCCTCGAACACGCTGGTGTCCTCATGACGGCTGAAGCTGACCTTTTCGCGCGGCAGGGCCGCTACGGCCGCACGGTCCAGCACGACCCGGGCGCCGTCGGCGCCGATCAGGGTCAGGGTCTGAACGGTGTTGCGCGTCACCGACGCCGTCTTCGCGGCGGGGGCCGCCGTCGCATCGGAACGGGCGGCGTCGCCCGCCTGGGGCGAACAGGCGGTGATCGTCGCCATCAGGATGGCGGCGGCCATGGGGGTGCGTGAACGCATGGGGAAAACCTCGTTGATGGGGGGTCTATTCGACGGCCAGGATGACGTGCGGCGCCTTGACCAGCACGGTGACCGGCCCGCCGGGTTCGAGCGCCAGCGTGCGCGCGCTCTCCAGGGTGATGGTGGCGATCAGCGTCTTGCCCCCGCCGATGTCGACGGCGATCTCGCTGTTGACCGCGCCGTCCTGTCGGTCGGCGACCACGCCCTGGATCTGATTGCGGGCCGAGGTCCGCAGGTCGGCGGCGACGGCCAGGATGACGTCGCTGGACTGGATCAGGGCGATGGCGGGACCACCCACCTCCAGCCCCAGGGTCTCGACGCTGGCGCTTGTCAGTATGGCGACGATCTCGACGCCCTCGCCCAGGGCCAGGGCGACCTCGGTGTTCACCGCGCCGGGGGTCACGGCGGCGATGCGGCCCCTAAGGGCGTTGCGTGCGCTGGTTTTCATTCCAAGGCTCCAAAACAGATCGCGGGCGGGATCGCCGGCGAGGGTTGCGTCCAATTTGGCGAAGGCGGCCTCCAGCTCGGTCTGGACCCGTCGGAAGGCCAGGGCGGCGGCGCGGCCCTCGGCCGTGACCTGCGCCGCTCCACCGGCCTTGCCGCCCGGCGCGGCGATGATCAGGGGCCTGTCGAACAGGTTGTTCATCGCCTGGATGGCGTCCCAGGCCGTCCGATAGCTGAGACCCAGCCGCCGGGCGGCCGCACTGATCGAACCCAGCGCGATCACCGCCTCGATCAGGGCGGCACGCTCCAGGCTGACGCGCGCGCCGCCGTTGCGGGTCAGGGTCAACAGGCCGTCCAGGTCCCCGCCCATGATCAGAACCTCACCCTCAGATCGGCGCGGAAGCTGCGCCCCGCCTCCGGGAAGCCGTCGGTGACGACATAGAGTTCGTCGAACAGGTTGCGCGCGCCGACGATCAGATCGACACGCGGCGTCACGACGACCTGGGCCGACATATGGGCCAGCACCGTGTCGTCCGTCTCATAATAGCCCTGGGGCGCGACGACGGCGTAGGTCCAGCGCCCCGACCAGGCCTCCAGACTGGGCGTCAGGGTGACGCGGTCGTTCACCCGCCAGTCCAGCCATGCGAACAGCTTGTGCTCCGGCGTGTCCGTCGTGCGGAAGGTCGGATCGGACGGGTTGTCGATGGTGCGTTTCAGCCAGGTGTAGTTCCCGCCCAACTCCACCTCGGGCGTCAGTTGCATCCGGCCCGTGGCCTCCAGCCCGTAGTAACGGCCCGAACCGGCGTTGCGCGTCTGGTTGACCACGCCGAACGGCGCTCCCAGGTTGACGGGAATCTGGATCAGGGCGTCGTCCAGGTCGCTGTAGAAGACCGCCCCCTCCAGCGTCAGATCGACACGCGGCGCGAACCGCCCGCCGATCTCATAGTTGACGGCGCGTTCGGCGCTGACGCCGGGATTGGGAATGGCCGTGCCGAAGCGCGAGCTGAACCGTTCAAACAGGGTCGGAAAGCGCGCGCGCGACGAAACGCTGGCATAGACCTCGGTCATGGTGTTCGGGCGATAGACCAGCATCCCCTGATAGTTGACGGCGCTGTCGTCGGTCAGCGGATGATGGACGAAGCGGCCGTCGTTGAAGTCTTCCGCCCGTTTCAGGTCGCGCCAGTCGACCGAGACCCCGACGATCAGATCCAGGTTCTGACCAAAGGCGTGGGTGTTCTCCACGGCCAGGGAATAGGTGTTCTCTGCGGTGACCTGCGCCGGTTCGGTGAAGGGCGCGGGGGCGAAGGACTGTTGCCATTCGACGTGCTCGTCGCGTCTCCAGAACGCGGCTGCGCGCAGCGTGTCGTCAGCCGTCGCGCGCAGGCCCAGCTCCAGGTTCCCGCCCACGGCCTCGTCTTCGTAATAGGAGCGGAAGGCGCGTCTTTGCGTCTGGCTGGTCTGGCTGGCGTCGTCATAGGCGAACAGGGCGTTGTCGAAGGTGTTGCGATACAGCCGCGTCTTCAGCCAGGCGTCCTGACCCAGGCCGGTGCGCGACAGAAACGCCAGGCTGTCCAGGTTCCAATAGGGCCAGCTCCAGTAGCGCCTGTTGGCCACGTCGCCGACATGGGTCGGCGCGTTCTTGGAGCCTTCCTGACGGGTATAGGTCAGGGAGTATTCGTCATCGGCGTTCGGGGTGAAGCCGGCCTTCACATTGAAGCGCCAATCCTCGGTCGCCGTCCGGTCCCGCTCGCCTCCGTCCTCCAGCGCCGTCGGTTTGAAGTCGCCCGGCAGGGACCAGTGGTCGCGATCGTTCCAGGCGCCGCTGATCTGGGCGTAGAAGCGGTCGCTGGTCCCGCCCAGTCGCCCGGACAGGCTGCGGCTTTCAGCGCCCAGGTCAGAGTCGAAGCCGACACCGGCGCGCAGTTCGCCCTCGAACGGCGCGGTCGGACGCCGCGTCACCAGATTGATCGCCCCGCCCATGCCGCCGGGACCGTCCAGCACCGAGACATAGCCCTTGGACACCTGAACCTGCGACAGGTCCGCCGTCAGGAAACGGGCGAAGTCGATCCGGTTGTCGGCCGGCAGGAAGACGCGGATGCCGTCGATCGACAGGGTGGTCTGGAACCGGTCGAACCCGCGAATGAACACCAGCCGCTCATTGCGCGACCCGCCCGTCGCCCCGCTGGCGGCGCCCGCCACCAGATCCAGGGCCTGATCGACGCTGACCCGGTCGAATCGGCGCAAATCCTCGCTCAGGATCGTTTCGCCCCCGACCATCTCGCCCTGGCGGTTGCGCGCGGTGACCGTCAGTTCGCCCAGTTCATAGGCGTCGTCCGGGCTTGGGGCCGCCGTCTGGGCCTGGGCGGCGCCGGCGCCCGCCATCGTCGCGACCGCGACCCCGGCCAGCCAACTGCGTTTCAACATCACTCTACTCCTCGTTATGCGCGCGGCCTGCATAACGAGGGGCCGGATGTAGAGCTTTGATCTGAAAAGCTCCCAGGCTTGATCTTTGATAGGCCTGTTTCTGTTCAGTCCCGCGCCGAGCTTGTCCCGCACGGCGATGCGGCCACGGTCTTCGGCCGCGACGGCTTGGACTTTCGCGTCTCGGCGTGTCTCAACGCTCGGCTTGGCCCACGTCACACGTCGGCGTTGGAAGGGCCAGCGGCGATGCAGGCCGTGGGACAGGGCGTGCGGGACTTGCCCTTCTTCCAGAAGCCCCTATCCTTTTCACAAGCTAGGAGCCTCCGTTGACCAACGCCAAGACCCAAGCCGAGTTGGCCAAATCCTCAAAGGGCGCCTTGGCGACCTTCGTCAGGCAAAGCACCACCAGCAAAGATGCGGCCAAGGCCGCCCTGGTCAAACTGGGAACGCACACCAGAACCGGCGCGATAGCCGACCCTTACAAATAAGGCTCGATCGCCTTGCACAGACTCTCATCGAGTTTTGTGCTGGGTTTTCACGGCTGCCGTGAAGAGGTGGCCGTCGGCCTGATCTCGGGGGCCGCATTCCAAGCCAGCCAGAATGATTACGACTGGCTCGGTTCCGGCGTCTACTTCTGGCTCAGCGATCCCGAACGCGCCTTGTCGTTCGTCGAAGAGAAATTCGCGCGCGAAAGGACCGGAGACACGCCCGCCGTCGTCGGCGCGGTCATCGACCTCGGCCTTTGCCTGGATCTGAGCACGGCGGCCGGTGTGAATCAGGCGCGCCAAGCCTATGACGGCCTCCGCGATATCGTGCAGCTTGCTGGCAAGGAGATGCCGGTCAACGCCGGAGGCGCCGACTTGTTGAAACGCCACCTGGACTGCGCCGTGATCAACTTCCTTCATGAGGCTCGAAAACAAACCCGCGTGCCGCCCATCGATACGGTGAAGGGCGTATTCCTGGAGGGAAGTCCCGCCTATCCCAACGCCGGAATCATGACCAAGACCCACGTCCAGATCGCGGTTCGTAACGCCGACTGCATCAAGGGCGTGTTTCGGCCGCGATAGCTCCACCATGCATCCGCTTCCGTTGAAACGCCTGATCCGCGCCCGCATCAACCAGTTGTTCAACGACTATGAGCGTGGCGAGCGTCCCGCCCTGCGTCGCGCCGACGCCCTGTTTCCGACCACGTCGGTCGCCTGGCGCGTCAACGGCGACATCGTCACCATGATGATCGGCGGGGTGTCGGGCCTGTTGTTGCAGATGCTGCACCCAGCGGTGCTGGCAGGCGTCTGGGATCACTCCGACTTCCGCGCCGACATGCACGGCCGCCTGCGCCGCACGGCCAAATTCATCGCCGTGACCACCTATGACCACGCCGCGCGGGGTCAGGCCGCCATCGACCGCGTGCGGTCCATTCATGACAAGCTGGGCGGCGCCCTGCCCGACGGAACGCCCTACCGCGTCAGCGACCCGACCTTGCTGGCCTGGGTGCATGTGACCGAGACCCTCAGCTTCCTGAACGCCTGGATTCGCTACGCCGAGCCGTCGATGTCGTCGGCGGATCAGGACGCCTACATCGCCGAAATGGCCCGCATCGGCCGGGCGCTGGGCGCCGATCCCGTACCGACCGACTGCGCCGGGGCCGAGGCCCTGATCCAGGCGATGCGCCCGGCGCTGAAGGCCGACACCCGCACGCGTGAGGTCGCCGCCCTGGTTCTGCGTCAGAGGATCGGCGGCGCGGCCGAGAATTTCGTCGGCGGCCTGATCATGGCGGCGGGCGCCGACCTGTTGCCCGACTGGGCGCGCCAGATGCACGGCCTGCCCGCCGCGTCCGCCCCGACCCGCGCCGCCGTCCGCACGACCCAGCGGCTGATGGACTGGGTCTATGCCGGCTCGCCCAACCGCAAGGTCTGGTCGGACGATGTGGCGCAATGGCCCGACGGCGCGCCGCGCTGATCAGATACGCCCGGTCGCCGTCGCCCAGACCAGTCTCAGCCGCTTGACCGGCTCGGGCGCGTCCGTGCGGATCAGGGCGGCGGGCGCCGCGGCCGGAAAGGCCGCCGCTGGAAGCCCTCTCAGGGCGCGGTTCGCCTCGGCCCTCAGGGCGCGCGCCTCGTCGATCCGCCCGGTCTGCGACAGGCCGCGCACCCGCGCCGCCGCCTCGACCGCCGCCTCATGCCCCGGTCCCGCCAGCACGCGCACCGCCTGCCGCATCGACCCGACATAGAAGGCGTCCAGATCGTGCGGCTCGCCGTGCACGCGGCCGACATGGGCCTCGATCAGGGCGTCCAGCGGCGCGCGCTCCAGCCCACGTCGTTGCACCACGCCCGCCAAGGCCTCCAGCACCGGATGACCCTTCCTCGGCTCCCCCGCGAACACCCCGTCCATCTGATCGGCCCACCAGCGATAGCGCATCTCGGCCAGCATCGGCTGGGTCACGCGCGTCGGTATGGCCGTCAGCTCCGCCTCGAACGCATACAGCGCGATCAGATCGGCGCGCGCCGCCTCGTCGGCGACGAAGCGGCTGGCCAGCCAGCGGTCGATGTCGGCGGCGCGGACCTGCGCGTCCAGATCGGTCATGCGGTTTCCATAAAGCGAAGGGCCGGAGAGGTCGCCCTCCCCGGCCCCGAAATCACGGCGTCGCCGTCGTCAGTTGAACAGCGTCTGATACATGGCCATGGCCGTCAGCATCGGCAGGCTGAGCAGCATGTTGGTGCGGCTGGCCAGCATGGCGATCCGGGCCGCCTTGGCCTTGGTCTCGTCATCGGCGGGCACGATGCCCAGGGCGCGTTTCTGGTTCGGCCAGATGATGCCCCAGACGTTCAGGAACATGATGATCGCCAGCCAGATCCCGATGCCCATCAGGGTGTACTGCTGGTCACCTTCGACCATGCCCCCGGCCAGGCCGAAGCTCAGCACCTCATGCAGATAGACATGGCCGCGCAGGAAGGCGACGGTCAGCCCGGCCAACACCGTCACCAGCGCCGACCAGCGGAACCAGAACAGGGCCTCGGGCGCGATATGCTTGCCGACCGCCGGTTTCAGCTCGGCCGGGATGTTCGGCATCACCCGGATCTGGACGAAGTTGAAATAATACAGCAGGCCGATCCACAGGATGCCCGCCACGACGTGGACCCAGCGGAAGACCGCCTGCCAGAAGCCGTTGTCGAAACCGCCCGGCGCGATGCGGCCGAAGGCGTAGATCATCACGCCCGCCAGGATCAGGCTGAGCACGAAGGTGTTGCGGAAATTCGAAAGCAGTTTGGCCATCGGTCGCCCTCCCCTGGCGATTGAGTCGAAACGGGACTTTAACGTTGTCTGCCCTGCATCAAAATCGTTTGCCACGAGTTCTCCATCCGCAGGCCAAGGAGACCGCCTAAATGAAACGACCCGTCGCCCTGACCTTCACGCTTCTCCTCACCGCCTGTGCCGGTGCGCCTGACCAGGGGGACGACCCCCTCTCGGAAATGTTCAGCGGCGTCAGCCCAGCCAGGGCCGAAGCGGTGGCCGCCCGTATCACGGACCTCCCGTTCGGCTCGGCCGAAAACCCGGTTCGCGCGCATATGCCGCCGGGCGAACGCACCTACATGGCTCGGCTGCGCTGCGCCGACGGCCATGCGCCTCAGTTCGAACGGAAGGGTAGCAGCGGCCCAGGACCCTACGGCATGATCCTGGACATCTACGAGGCGAGCTGCGTGAACTCGACCCCGGCCTCGGCGCGTATATACATCGATATGTACCATCCGGGGCACGTCGAAACGCGCGCGCCGGAAGGCTTCACCTTAGCGCCCGAGTGATCAGGGCCGGCTGGCCATGCCCAGCTTGATCGGTTTGGCTTCCTCGGTGATCTCGCCGCGCTTGACGCCCCACAGCAGGATGATCGGCGCGCCGACATAGATCGACGAATAGGTGCCGATCACGATGCCGAACATCAGGGCGATCGAGAAGCCGAACAGGGCCTCGCCGCCGTAGAAGGCCAGGGCCGCCAGCACCATGACCGCCGTCAGGCCGGTGATGATGGTGCGGCTCAGCGTTTCGTTGATCGACAGGTCGATCACCTCACGCAGAGGCATGGTCTTGTATTTGCGCAGGTTCTCACGAAGGCGGTCGAACACCACGACCGTGTCGTTCATCGAATAGCCGATGACCGTCAGGATGGCGGCCACCATGTTCAGGCTGAACTCCAGCTTCATCACCACGATCAGGCCGAACACCAGGATCACATCGTGCAGCAGCCCCGCCACGGCGCCGAAGCCGAACTGCGGCTCGAACCGGAACCAGATGTAGGCGAACATCAGCACGATGGCGGCGCCCAGGGCCAACAGGCCCGAGGTGAACAGCTCGCCCGAGACCTTGGAGCCGACCACGCTGACGCCGGAATAGGTCACGTCGCCGGCGGCTTTTGAAATCGCGCCTTCAACCTGCTGGACGACCTGGGTCTGGTCCTGGCCCTCGGGGACCTGGAAGCGAACGATGGCGGTGGAGCCGTCATCGATATTGTTGTCGCGCCGGGCGATGCCCTGCACCTGCACGTCGCCCAGGCCCAACTGGTTCACCGCGCCGCGCACGGCGTCCAGTTCGATCACCTGCCCCGCGGGCTTGGCGACCTCCAGCGACGCGCCGCCGCGGAAGTCGATGCCCATGTTCAGGCCGGGATAGAAACAGCCAACGATAGAGGCGACGCACAGGATCACCGACAAGACGCCGGCGATCTTGGCATAGCGGACGAAGCGGAAATTCGTCTTCTGCGGCAGCAGTTTGATGAGAGGCCATCCACGCATCGTCGTCACTCCGCCGCCGCCTTGGCGGTCTTGCCGGCCGCCGGGGCGGGTTCATCCGCGATCGGCAGGGTCTTGGGTTTGGCGATCTTCAGCCAGTAGGCCAGCAGCACCTGGGCCACCAGAACCGCCGAAAACACCGAGGTGAAGACGCCGATCGACAGGGTCCAGGCGAAGCCGCGCACCGGCCCGGCGCCGAAGACGAACATGATCGCGGCCGCCACCAGGGTGGTGACGTTGGCGTCCAGAATGGTGCCCCAGGCCTTGCTGAACCCGGCGTCCATGCTGGCGATGACGCTGCGGCCCGAGCGGGCCTCGTCGCGCATCCGCTCATAGATCAGCACGTTGGCGTCCACGGCCACGGCGAAGGTCAGGATCAGACCGGCGATGCCCGGCAGCGTCAGGGTCGCCTGGGTCAGCGACATGGCCGCCACGATCAGGATGCCGTTCAGGATCAGGCCGATCACCGAGATGCCGCCGAACAGCAGCCCGTACGACAACAGCATGAAGATGACGATGATGACGAAGCCGATGGCCGTCGACAGGCCGCCCGCCTTCACCGCGTCGGCGCCCAGTTCGGCCGAGACGGTTCGACGTTCCTCGACCTTCAACGGGGCCGGCAGAGCGCCGCCGTTCAGCAGGTTCACCATCTCCGAAGCCTCGGCGATGGTGTAATTGCCCTCGATGATGCCGGAACCGCCGGTGATGGCGCTCTTGATGTTCGGCGCCGAGATGACCTTGCCGTCCAGGATGATGGCGAAGGGTTTGCCGATGTTGGCGGCGGTCGCCTCGGCGAAGCGGCGCGCGCCCTGACCGTCAAAGCGGAAACCGATGGCCGGGCGGCCCGACTGGTCGGCGTCGACGCTGGCGCGGGTCAGGTTCTCGCCCGAGACCAGGATGCGTTTCTTGATCAGATAGGGCGTGCCGTCCTCGCCTTGCAACACCTCGGCGTCCGGCGGAACCAGGCCGGTCTGCATCCAGTTCTGGGTGTTCTCGACATCGACCATCTGGAAGGTCAGTTGCGCCGTCTGACCGATGACCCGCTCCAGTTGGGCCGGGTCGCTCTCGCCCGGCGCCTGGACCACGATGCGGTCGGCGCCCTGGCGGGTGATCGAAGGTTCGCGCGTGCCCAGGCTGTCGATCCGGCGGCGCACCACCTCGATCGACTGATCGACCGCGACCGAACCCATGTTGGCCAGGGCCGCGTCGGTATAGGCGTAGCGGATGCGGTTGTCGGACATGCGCGCGGCCGTCCGTTCCTGCACCCCGCCTGCGGCGCCGGCCGAGGCCAGACCGCGCACCACCTCGAAGGCGGCGTCATATTGACTGGGCTGAGCGATGGTGACCACCACCCCGCCCTGGTCGCGCTGGATGCCGTTGATGTTGATGCGCGCTTCACGCATCGACACCCGCACGTCCTCGGCCATGTTGGTCAGGCGCTTCTCGCGCATGGCCGGCACATCGACTTCCAGCAGCAGATACGATCCGCCTTGCAGGTCGAGACCCAGGTTCAGGGCGTTCTTCGGCAGCCAGCCCGGCAGGCTGGCGCGCTGCTCCGGCGTCAGGGCGTTGGGGAAGGCCAGCAGCAGCCCGAAGACGAGCGACAGTCCGACAAGGATGACTTTCCAGCGCGATAGCTGAATCATGGGCTTATGGTCTCATTCGGCCGGGGCGACAGCCCGCTCAGCCCTTGTCGTTGGCGGCGGCGGCCGTGCGGTTGCGGACCTCGGCCACCATGGTCTTGACCACGCGGACGTTGACGCTGGGGGCGATCTCGACGTTCAGCTCGGCTTCCTCGACGCGCGTCACCTTGCCGATCGTGCCCGAGGACAGGACCACGGTGTCGCCGCGCTTGATGGCCGCGATCTGGGCCTGGTGCTGTTTCACCCGCTGCGACTGCGGCCGCAGGATCAGGAAATAGAACAGGGCGATGATCGCGATGATCGGCAGGAACTGAACGATCATGGCGGTCATGCCGCCCTCGGCGCCGGTGGGCATGGGTTTCTCTCCGGGGACAGGCGACCGTCCACGGCGCCCATTGAAAACGAGGCGCGGAAACTAGGGTGCGAGCCGCCGATTTGCAACGCGGCCTGACGACCTAACGCGGCAGAACCGTCAACGGGTCCACCGCCACCGGTTCGTCGTTGCGCATGTGCCGCGTTTCAAAATGCATCGAGGGGCGTCCGTCGCCCGCCGTCTCGCCGACCGTGCCGATCTGCTGGCCCGCGCGCACACTGTCGCCGTCGCGAACCGTGGTCGAACCCAGATGCCCATAGACGGTGCGCCAGCCGTCGCTGTGCACGACGATGACCGTCAGGCCCTGGGCCGTCAGATCGTCGCCGACATAGGCCACGCGCCCGGCCGCCGAGGCGGCGACCTGGGCGCCGCGCGGCGCGGCGATGTTGATTCCGGTGTTGCGTTCGCCCAGGCCGACCGGCCCGAACCGGCGCACGACGTCGCCCCGCACCGGCCAGTCGAAGGCGATTGACGATCGGGCCGGGACCGCGACGGGCGGCGCGGGCGGATTGCCCGAGCGCGGCGAAGGCGGCGGCGGCGGAGGGGGCGGCGGGGGCGGCGCACCCTCGTTGGGCGTCAGGACACCGGTCGGCGTCGGCCCGGTGGCGTAGGGATCGACGCCCCCGTCCACCGCGTCGTCGGGCAGGCGGATGGCCTGATTGGGGGTGATGGCGCCGCGCGGACCCAGTTGGTTCAGGTCGATCAGGCTCTGGACCGGCGTGCGGAACCGCCGCGCCACGCCCGACAGGGTGTCGCCCTGCTGGATCACATAGGCCGCTCCGCCCACGGCCAGGCCCGCGTCCGCCGTCGAACCGGCGGGCGCCGGGCGTGCGGGCTGCGCCTGCGGCTGACGCGACGACGCCGCGGCGGGGGGCGGAGAAACGGGAGGCGGCGCGGTTCGCACCGGCGGGGCCAGGGCGCCGCCCTCGATCCGCTCCGTCGGCGCGCGGCTGGGCGGCGGGGCCTCATTGACCGGCGGCGGCGCCGCGGGAGTTCCCGGCGCGGGCGGCGGCGGGCCGCCGGGCTGGCCGTAACCCGTCATCGGCCGAGTCGAATAGCGCGGCTCGGTCGGATAGCCGGCGCAGGCCGCCGCGCTCAGCGCCGCCGCCGTGATGATCGCCATCCTGATCCCGTGCCGCATGCCGCGCCCTCCGTCCGCCGATCCGCAATTCGCCCCATTGGGGCGCCCCGAGGGTCCGATTTCAACCCGGCAATAGGCTGGAAATGGGGCGCGGAGGTTAACGACCGAACCGGCCTTGGAAATTCACATCGACCGAAAGTCTTCGATTCAGAGGCTCTCGCACGCCAGGGCCTGTCGGTCGGGCCAGTTGATCCGCCCCATGTCCACGCAGTTCGATCCGACTGGGGTCCAGCCCCAGTTTGACCAGTTCGTCGGCCATCGATTGCGCCCGCCGCCGGGAAAGCTCAGCGGAGAATTCGTCGGCCTCGGCCGTGTCCATATGGGCCGAGATGATGATGCGATAGTGATCGCCCGGGTTCGCGGCGTGGGCGCGAACATAGTGCGCGACCGTGGCAGCGGTCTGATAGCCGCGCGCGGACAATTCGACCCCGCCATATTCAAAATAGTCCAGAAATTGATGCGCCTGCGCCGGACTGGCCGCCGCGAGGACGCCTGAGACCGCGACAAGAGACAGCCACCTCATGACCTCAGCTTTCGCCCATTGGTCTCGAGCGTCAACATCCCGCCGTCACCCCTCCTTGGCCGTGCCCTCGACCAGGGGCACGAACCGCACCTCGCACAGGCTTTCGCGGCGGAACGAGCCGTCAGGCTGGCCGACGTAGCGGTTCAGCATCTGCACCGAGCTGCGCCCCACCGGGCAGACCAGAATCCCGCCCGGCTTCAACTGTTTCAGCAGCTCGGTCGGCTCTCCCGGCGAGGCGGCCGTGACCATGATCCGGTCGAACGGCGCCTGTTCGGGCCAGCCCAGCCCGCCGTCCGAGTGTTTGGTGATGACGTTGTCGACGTCCAGCAGCCTCAGCTTGGTCTCGGCCTCGGCCAGCAGGCTGCGATACCGTTCGACCGAATAGACATAGCGCGCCAGTCGGCTCAGCACCGCGCACTGGTAGCCGCTGCCGGTGCCGATCTCCAGCACGCGGTGGCGCGGCTGGACGTCCAGCGCCTGGGTCATCAGGCCGACGATATAGGGCTGGCTGATCGTCTGGGCGCAGTCGATCGGCAGGGCCTGATCCTCCCACGCCTGGTCCAGGAAATGCGGGTGCACGAAGACGGCGCGGTCGATCGATTCCATGGCCGCCAACACGCGCGTGTCGGTCACCCCCTGCTTACGCAGAGCCAGGATCAGACGCCCGGCGCGGTCGTCGTTCAGCTTCACTTGATCCTCTCCCCTTTTTCAGGAGGGAGGATCATGAGGGCCGCTCCACCGATTTCGGCGGCGCCCCGCCCAGCACCTTCTTCAGGTCGTGCACGCTGCTCATGTGCGTCAGGTCGATGTGCAGCGGCGTGACCGAAATCTTGCCGTCCGCGATGGCCCGCAGGTCCGTGCCCGCCGGATGCTCCTGCTTCTCGCCGCGGAAACTCATCCAGTAATAGTCGCGGCCGCGCAGGTCGGTGCGCCGCACCGCGTGCATTTCGCCCACGTCGCGGAAGCCCTGGCTCGTCACCTCGACCTCGGTCACCGCCTCGGGCGGGCGGTTGGGGAAGTTCAGGTTCATCACCACCCCCGGCGCCCACGGCTGGTCCAGCAGGCGGCGGATGATGGCGGGAGCATAGTGTTCGGCCGTCTCCCAATGGGCGACGACGTCGTCGTGGAACCGCTCCAGGCTCTGGCTCAGGGCGATGGAGCGGATGCCGAAGGCCATGCCCTGCAAGGCCCCGGCGACGGTGCCGGAATAGCTGACGTCCTCGCCGATGTTGTGGCCGCGATTGACCCCCGACAGCACCAGATCGGGCCGTTCCGGCATCAGGTCGTTGACGGCCAGGACGACACAGTCGGTCGGCGTGCCGGTCACGGCGAACCGCTTGTCCTCGATCCGATGCACCCGCAGCGGCTCGGTCAGGGTGATCCCCCGCCCCTTGCCCGACTGCTCGACGGCGGGCGCGCACACCCAGACGTCGTCCGACAGCACGCGGGCGATCCGCTCAAGACAATCAAGGCCTTCCGCCCCGATCCCGTCGTCATTGGTGAGGAGAATTCTCATGCGCCTTCCTTCTCCCCCTGGGGGAGAAGATGGCTCGCGGAGCGAGACGGATGAGGGGTAAGGCGGCCCCACCCCCCAATATACGACCCGGCGAACACAGCCCCCTCATCCGAGCCGCGTCGCGGCCCACCTTCTCCCCCGAGGGGAGAAGGAAGACAGGTCTCACCCCACATGGGTCATCCCCTTGGGCATGTAGGGGCGCAGCGCCTCGGGCACGACGATCTTTCCGTCCGCGTCCTGATAGTTCTCCATGATCGCCACCAGGGTCCGGCCGACGGCCAGGCCGCTGCCGTTCAGCGTATGGACGAACTCGGTCTTCTTCTCGCCGGCGCGCTTGAACCGGGCGTCCATGCGCCGGGCCTGGAAGTCGCCGCAGTTCGAGCAACTGCTGATCTCGCGATAGGCGTTCTGCGACGGCAGCCAGACCTCCAGGTCATAGGTCTTGCGCGCACTGAACCCCATGTCGCCCTTGCACAGCAGCATGCGGCGATACGGCAGCTCCAGCGCCTTCAGCACCGCCTCGGCGCAGGCCGTCATCCGCTCGTGTTCGGCGTCGGAATCCTCGGGCCGGGTGATAGAGACCAACTCGACCTTGTGGAACTGGTGCTGGCGGATCAGCCCGCGCGTATCGCGCCCCGCCGAACCCGCCTCGGCCCGGAAGCACGGCGTCAGGGCGGTCAGGCGCATGGGCGTGGCCAGGTCGTCCTCGGTGAGTTGCTGGCCCATGACGAGATTGGTCAGGGAGACTTCGGCAGTGGGAACCAACCACCGGCGGGAAGTCACGTCTTCCGCCTTCAGCGCGGTAAGAACAGAGTTTCGGAGATCGAGCAGGTACTGCTCAAAATCTTCATGACCAGGCAGCGCCTCGTTCCGTTGACGGAACTCGTACATCGCGTCGGCGAGGCCAACCCAGTCGGGAAGTGTCTCACTGTAGATCCCGCCGTACAGAAAGGCGTCGAGAGAAATCTCGCCGAAGCTGAGCGCGGAGAACAAGTCGTTCCGAAACTTCGGCAACTGCCCGGTTCCGAACATCGCCTCGTCGCGCACCAGATAGGGTGGATTGACCTCCAGATAGCCGTGCTCGGCCGTCTGCATGTCCAGCATGAACTGGCCCACGGCCCGTTCCAGCCGCGCCAGCCCGCCCTTCAGCACGGCGAAGCGCGCGCCGCTCATTCGCGCGGCGGCCTCGAAGTCCAGCAGGCCCATCGCCTCGCCCAGGTCGGCGTGATCCTTGGCCGGACCCGTCGTGCGCGGTTCGCCCCAGCGGCCGGTCTCGACATTGCCCGCCTCGTCCTCGCCGTCCGGCACGCTGGCGTCAGCCAGGTTCTTCTGCGCCGCCAACAGGTCGCGCAGCGCCCGGCTCTTGTCGGTCTCGATGGTCTCGTTGGCCGAAATCTCGCCCTTCAGCCCCTCGACCTCGGCCTTCAGCCGTTCGGCCTCGGCCATGTCCTTCCGGCCCATCGCCGCGCCGATCAGCTTGGACGCGGCGTTGCGCTTGGACAGGGCCTCCTGCCCCGCCGTCTGGGCCGCGCGCAGGGCCAGATCCAGGCTCAGCGCCTGATCGACGATCTCTTGCGCATTCTCGACGCCGCGCGACGACCAGCCCGCGATGTACAGGTCGCGGTTCTCACGGATGGCCTTGATGTCGTGCATGGGAGGGGTCTTGTCGGCGGGCGTTCAGGGAGGACAAGGCTCTACCCCCCCCGACCGACTCGGGCAATCGGGACCGTCGCCCCTCTCCCGTTGGGAGAGGGATTCCCGTTGAGTGGCGGTGTCGAGATTCGGCCCTTCTTCCCCCCGCTCATCCCCGCGAAAGCGGGGACCCAGTCCTGTTACCGAGACGCCGGTGTTTCAGGACTTGCGATGGCGGATCACAAGCGCCGCCGCATCACCCAAAGATCTGGGTCCCCGCTTTCGCGGGGATGCACGGAAATGTGGGGGAACCAAGCCGCCGACACCCGACGGGAATACAGCCTTGGAACAGGGATGCCCAAGCCGCCCCTCACCCTTTCGCCTGACCGATCGCTACGCTCCCGGAGGCTCAAGCCCTCTCCCAATGGGAGAGGGGCGGCCATGGCCTTCACGCCTGCAGACGCCACGCGCCTGAACCCTCTGTCTTTTCCGGTTTCTCGAACCGATCCGTTCGGCGCCCGGTTTTCCGCTCTATGATGGGTCCCCTTCGCCCTGACGCCAGACCCGAAATAGACTCGATAGACTCGATAGACCCCGTTTTTTCAGCCGGACGGCGTGGTCCCTTCTTTCGATGAGAGAGAGACAAGGGGTCCCTGTCATCAAATCTTGAACCGCGCCCGGCATAAGCGCGGCGTTCCCGTGGAGTTCCTGTCCCATGCGTCTTGACCGTCGCGGCCTGATCACCGGATCGACCGCCGCCCTCGCCTTCTCGGGTCTGGCCCGCCAGGCCGCCGCCCAATCGACGACCGAACAGCCCCCGCTGAATCAGGTCTTCGGCTACGGCCCGCTGAAGCCCGATCCGAACCGCATCCTGGACCTGCCCGAGGGCTTCACCTATCGCGTCATCGCCCAGGGCGGCGAGACCATGGACGACGGCCTGTTCATGCCGGGCCAGTTCGACGGCATGGCCTGTTTCCCGGCCGGGGGGACGCGCGTCGCCCTGGTCCGCAACCACGAACTCAAACACGGCAACCGCAGCCACCGGAACTGGGGTCCCGGCGGGCTGAACCTGGAACGGATCGGCCAGATCCCGGCCGACCGCGTCTATGACACCTTCAAGAACGGCAAGCCCCTGGGCGGCGGCACCACCACCCAGATCTATGATCTGGCGACCGGCCGCACGGTGTCGCAGCGGCTCAGCCTGGTCGGCACCTCATACAACTGCGCCGGCGGGGCCACGCCCTGGGGAAGCTGGCTGAGCTGCGAAGAGACCGAGGCCACGCCGGACACCGACGACGTCATGAAGCCCCACGGCTGGGTCTTCGAGGTTCCGGCCCTGGATCGCGGCCTGGCCGATCCCACGCCGTTGAAGGCCATGGGCCGGTTCGACCATGAGGCGGCGGCCGTCGATCCGCGCACGGGCATCGTCTATCTGACCGAGGACAAGCCCGACAGCCTGTTCTATCGCTTCATCCCCGACCGTCCGGGCGAACTGGCGCGCGGCGGGCGATTGCAGGCCATGGTCATCCGCGACAAGCCGGGGGCCGACACCTCCAACAAGACCGAGCGGCTGTGGAACGTCGGCGATTGGCTGGCCGTCGACTGGCTCGACCTGCATGAGGTCGAAAGCCCCAACAAGGACCTGCGGATGCGTGGACGCGCCGACGGCGCCGCCATCGTGGCGCGCGGCGAAGGCATCCACTGGGGCGACGGCGAACTGTATCTGACCCCCACGGCGGGCGGGCCGATCGGGCGGGGTCAGATCCTGCGCTATGTCCCCTCACGCGACGAGGGCCGCCCCGGCGAGCGCCGCCGCCCCGGCCGCATCCAACTGTTCGTGGAAAGCACCGACCAGCGCGTGCTGAACATGGGCGACAATCTGACGGTCACGCCCTGGGCGCACCTGCTGGTGTGCGAGGACAACTATTCCGAGACCAATCCCAACTTCCTGCGCGGCGTCACCGCGCGCGGCGAGACCTACGCCATCGCCAAGTCGGCCTATGTGACCAATTCGGAATTCGCGGGCGTCTGCGTGTCGCCGGACGGATCGACCGTCTTCGTCAACATTCAGACGCCGGGGATCACCTTCGCGATCACCGGCCCCTGGGCGGCCTTCCAGAGGTGAACAGCCGGGGCTGGCTGCGCAACACCAGCCACAGATTGACCGTCGCCAGCCCCAGCACGATCACCGCCCCTGCCTGGTGCAGCACGCCCAGCGGCAAGGGCACGGCGTGCATCAGGGTGGCGATCCCCAGCACCGCCTGCAACCAAACCGCCCCCGCCAGCACGACGGCCGAGAAGCCCAATCCCTCGGCCAGTCGCCAGCGCCAGGCCTGCACCGCGTATCCGGTGGCGAAGATCATCACCGCATAGGCCCAGACCCGGTGCATGAACTGCACCAGCGCCTGGTCGTGCAGCACCGCCAGAACGCCCTTTCCGGCCCAGTCGACCGGCGCCAGCACCGCGCCGTTCATCAGCGGCCAGTCGGTGTAAACGAAGCCCGCCTTGGCCCCCGCCACCAGGGCGCCCAGCAGGCACTGCACGAACACCGCGCCCAGCAACAGGGCCGCGGCCCGGCTCCAGCCCGCGGGCGAGCGCGAATGCTCCGGCCCGAACCAGGCCTCCAGCCCGGTCCAGATCAGGCCCGTGAAGATGATCAGGGCCAGGCCCAGATGCGTCGCCAGACGCTCGGGCGCCACATCGACCCGGACCTCCAGGCCGGACGCCACCATCCACCAGCCGATCAGCCCTTGCAGACCGCCCAGGCCCAGAAGGACCAGCACCCGCCAGAACAGACGATCCGGCATCGCCAGCCGCCGCACCCAGACGGCCCCGGCCGCGCCGCGCAGGATCATCGCCTCGGCCAGGCGCGCGATCACCGCGGCCAGCACCGGCAAGCCCACCACCAGGCCGATGAACCGCCCCAGGAACCGATGCGCCCACTCCCACCAGAAGATGCCCTGGAACTCGCCCAGGCTCATGCCGGCGTTGACCTGCTGGTACTGGGGGATGGCCTTGTATTTCTCGAAGGCCTCGGCCCACTGGGCGTCGTTCAGGGGCGGGACGGCGCCCAGAATGGGCTTCCATTCGGTGATCGACAGGCCCGATCCAGTCAGGCGCGTCGCCCCGCCCACCACGACCATGGCGAAGACCAAGGCCGCCGTGATGAACATCCAGACCGCCACGGCGCGGTCGCGATCACGGGTCCCGAAACGGTTCATTCGACGCCTGACGCTAAGCTCGATATGCTCGTCGCCCGGCTCTTCGTCGGGCGCCTCGGGTGCGATATGCCCGTGTACGGCGGCGAGATCGAGTCGCTTTCGACGGACCAACGGTCGCACAGCCTCAGGAGCCAGTCTTGCAGTACGCCGAAGTGATCGCCGCCGTTCTCGGCGTCCTGGCCCTGGCCGCCCTGGCCGATCAGATGACGGGCAAACGCGGCTTCTTCGCCACCTTCCTGGTCTCGGCCGTGGGCGCCGCCTGCGGCTGGTTCCTGGCGGTGCGGGTGTTCTCGATCTCGACCCTGACGGACTGGACCTGGGTCGGCTGGGCCATGGCCGGATCGGCCGTCTGCCTGGTCGCCTTCTTCCTGTTTCGGAGCAAGCGCTGATGCCGCCTCGCGCGCGCCGTCTGGTCGCCTCGATCGCGGTTTTGGCCTTCCTGACGTTCTGGGTCTGGGGCGCGGTGACCCTGTCGACGCGCCTGCCAGACAATTTCCTGGTCGAACTGCTGTTCTACGCCCTGGCCGGGACCTGCTGGGGCCTGCCCCTGATCCCTCTGTTGAAATGGGCCGAGCGCGGTTAGCCGCTAAGGGACCGGCCTGTTCGATTTCCGTTGACGATTCGTCGTGGAGACCGCACGTCGGGCGGACGTTTGCGAGGAGCCGATGAAGGTATTGGTCGCATTTCTGGCGGTCCTGGCGTTCGGCGCCCTGGCCTTGCCGTGGCTGATGTTCTTCAAGCGCATGCGCAAGGCGTTCCGCAGGAAACGCGGCTGGAAGACGTGGCGAAAGCTGGGGCTGCGAACCGGCGGCGGCATGGTGGCGGCCTTCATCGTACTGCTGCTGATCATCAACTTCTGGCCGTCAGAGATCACCCACACCTACATGGACGGCCAATAGGGCGCGGGCTGGCCTGTCGGGCCAAGTCTCGGTAATCAGTGATCGATGTTCCACGGTCCTGAAGGGCGTCGCCATGCGAGCGATCGTGAAAGCCTTGATCCCCGCGCCGGTTCGGCAGCGGCTGCGCCTGGCCCGCAAGTCGGTTCGCTACGCCTATCGCAAGGCGCGCATCCGCGGCGCGGTGCGCCGCAACGCGCCGCTGAAGATCATCGTCGGCGCGGCCGAGACCTGGCGTCCGGGCTGGTATTCGACGAATGAGCAGTGGCTGGACATCACCTCCGCCAAGGACTGGGAGGAGACCTTCGCGGGCCGTCCGCTTCTGACCCATGTCGTGGCCGAACACGTCTTTGAACACCTGACCCATGACGAGGCCGCCCAGGCCCTGCGTCTGATCGCCCGTCATCTGCAGCCGGGCGGCCGCATCAGGATCGCGGTGCCCGACGGTTTCCACCCGGACCCGACCTATATCCGCCACGTGGGGATCGGGGGCATCGGCGACGACGCCGCCGACCACAAACAGCTTCTCAACGCCGACGTGCTGCGCGGTCTCATCACCGACGCCGGTTTCAAGGCGACCCTGGTCGAGGGGTTCGAGCGTGACGGACGCCTGGTCCAAACCCCCTGGCGCGAAGAGGACGGCTACGTCTGGCGCAGCCGCCAGAACCCCTCGACGGCCGTCTTCGATTTCGTTGATGCGGAAACCTCGCTGATCGTGGACGGCGTCCTGGCATGAAACCCGCCGTGGCGTTGGCCACGATCGCCATGCACCGGATGGCCGGCGGGCTGGAGCGCAATGTCGCCTATCTGGCCAACGATCTGGCCCAGGCGGGTCATCGCGTCGTGCTGATGACCTTCGATCCGCCGGGCGCCGAGGCCTTCTACGACCTGCATCCCGCGGTCGTCTGGCGTCGCCTGGACGGCCGCCCCCACGCCGCCATCCCCTTCCGCGAGCGGCTTCGGTTGATCCAGCGGATGCGCCGGGTGTTGATCGAGGATCAGGTGGGCCAGATCGTCTGTTTCCACCACGGCATCCTGGCGCGCTTTCTGATGGCGCGGATGGGCTTGAACGTCCGGCTGATCTGTTCGGAACGGAATGCGCTGAGCCTGTATCGCTATGCGTCCACGCGCAAATGGAACCTCAACTTCCTGCTGATGGCCTTCGTGGACCGCATCACGGTTCAGTTCGCGCGCTATGCCGACGACTACCCCGCCTGGTTGAGGCGCAAGATCTCGGTCGTGCACAATCCGGTCTGGCCCGCCGCGTCGGGCGTGGCGAAACGCGACCCGGTCATCCTGTCGGTGGGGCGTCATTCCACCCAGAAACGGTTCGACCTGCTGATCCAGGCCTTCGCCAGGATCGCCGCCGACAGGCCGGATTGGCGCCTGAAGATCGTCGGCGACGGTCCCTTGCTGGCCGCCAACGCCGCCGCCGCCCAGGCTTCGGGCCTGGCCGACCGCATCGCGCTGATGCCCGCCACGCCCGACGTCCAGGACGTGATGGCCGCCAGCGAAATCTATTGCCAGCCCTCGCAATGGGAAGGCTTCCCCAACGCCCTGGCCGAGGCCATGGCCAACGGCGCCGTGCCGGTCGGATTTCGTGAGACCGCGGGAGTCAGCGACCTGATCCGCGACGGCGTCGACGGCCGTCTGGTCGATGGACAGGCAGGCGCGGCGGCCTTGGCGCGCGGGCTGGCCGAGATCATGGATGCGCCGGATCTGCGTAGACGCCTGTCCAAGGCCGCGCGTGACCTGCCTGAACGCTATTCGGTCGCGGCGTGGCGTCAGGCCTGGCGAGACGTTCTGTCGCTCTGACCCCTCAGCCCCGCTTGATCGCCCAGAAGGCCGACGGCGGCCGGTTCCTGGCCCGCTCGCCCAGCCGGTCCCAGATCGCCGCCAGCGGGCCGATGTGCGCGCCCTGGCGGTACAGCCAGTGGTTGGCCAGTTGGATGTCGAAATACTTCGGCCCGGCCAGCAGCATGGCGGCCAGCAGGTATTGCTCGTTGAAGCCCCAGTCCCGCCATCCCTCTGGATAGTCGTAGGGCAGGAAGACGTCGTGGACGCCGACCAGAACGCCAGGCTTCAGGCGTGGGATCACCTCGGTCATGCAGACGGTGACGTCCGAGTTCATGAACGACCGGTGCGAGTTGTCGATGAACAGCACATCGCCCGGCTCCAACCGGTCGAAGATCGCCGGATCGACGTTTTCGACCGGTTGACGGATCACCTCGTCGCAGACGGCGTCGACCTCGGCGCGCGGGGCCGGGTCGATGGAGACGATGCGCGTGTCCCTGTCCGCCTGTCGCAAGGCGGCGCGCACGAACAGGGTCGAGTTGCCGCTGCCGACCTCCATATAGGTCTTCGCCCCGCTCGCGGCCCACATCAGCGACAGGGCGTCCAGGGCCGGCAGCATGGGGTTGTGCCAGTTGATGGCGGCCAGATCGGGATAGGCCCGCGTCTCGATCGCCTCGACCACCGGCATGAAGGCCGCCAGTTCGGCCAGATTGGCCTGCTGCCGCGCCGCCGTCGCGCCGATGATTTCGGCCAGGTACGGATCGCCCGCCTCCCAGCGCGGCCGGAAGGTGATCGGATACTCTATCCAGACGGGCTGGTGGCCCATGCCGATGCGCTTGAATGCGCGCAGAGTTTCGCGGATGCGCCCCATGCGTGACGCTTACATCACCGTTCTCTCAGCGCCTAGCGCGTGACCGAGAACAGATAGGCGCCCGCGGGAGGGGAAAGCGATCCGGCCGTAAGGTTGCCGAATGCGATCCTCACCTTGTTCGTCGCCGACACCCGCGCCTTGCCGACCAATATCCCCGCCGTGTGGCCTGGTGGCGAAACGCCGATCAGGCGTCCTTGTCTCCAGTCAACGAGGAAATGTTGAAAACAACGATGTCCGCCCAACTACTCCACTTCTACTAATGCCTACCCTCCCCACAACTTATAAGGATGACTGGACAGATTGGCGATGTGCCTTAGGGTTGCGTCATGAGCGAAAAATCGAAGCTGATGCAACTCGAATCCGCTCGCGGCATCGCGGCGTTGATCGTGGTTCTGTATCATTTTCATTCGACATCGCCTTTGACCGCTAATCTCTTCGTTCTGCGCAGCTACCCGGTCGATTTCTTTTTCGTTCTTTCGGGTTTCGTGATCGCGTTGAACTATGGAGGCATGCGGACGTGGGCTGAGGCCGTTGCGTTCATACGTCGCCGTTTCTGGCGGCTCTATCCGCTTCATCTCGCACTCTTGCTGGCCTATGTCGCGTTCGAGACCTTGCAGTGGCTTATTGAGCAGCGCACGGGCCAGGTTGGCGAGGTGGCCGCCTTCACCCTCAACGGCCCCGTGGCGGTCATCGCGCACGCCACATTGACGCAAGCCATCCTGCTGCCCGACCTGACACTGAACGTCCCCGCCTGGTCGATATCCACGGAGTTCTGGGCCTATGTGATCTTTGCGCTAGCGGTATTGATCCGACATAGGGCGTTGCTTGTTGTTGGCGTGATCTCTGCTGCGATGGTCCTTGTGCTGGACGGCGGCGGCCTGTCGGCCACGGGCGCGCCTGGCGCGATCTTTCGCTGTCTCTACAGCTTCATGATCGGCGTTGGAGCATGTGCGGTCTTCGACAAGGTGCGCGTGCCCAGAGCAGGCTGGATCGCGATCGGCGCCTTCGCAGTCGCCACTGTACTGTCTATCGGCGGTTGGGCGGTCATGCTGATTCCGTTCGCATTCGCAGCCTTGGTCATCGCTCTCGCCAAATCGTCCGGCGGTCCATTGTTGTGGTCGCCGCTGACCTGGATCGGCACGCGCTCGTACAGCGTATACATGGTCCATTTCCTGGCCTGGCAGTTAGCGACGTTGGCGCTGCGCAAGATCGGCCTGGACCCGATGCAGATGCCGACGTGGCAGTCCACGCTCGTGGTGCTGGCCATGGTCGGTGTGGTGTTGGGCGTCTCGGCCCTCACCTATGCTTGGATCGAACGGCCCTTCATGCAACGGGGCGCGCGACGCCTTAACGCGTGACCGAAAACCGATAAACGCCGGCAGGCGGCGTCAAGGCGCCCGCCGTCACGTTCGCGAACTCGATCCGCACGGTATTCGTCGCCGACACCCGCGCCTTGCCGATCAATATCCCCGCCGTGTGGCCTGGAGGGGAGAACTCGACCACATCGCCGCTGCGAACCCCCGTCACGGTGAAGGCCTCGTCCGAGCTTGAGTTGGCGGACACGGACGCGGGCGTCAGACTGGCCGTGAATTTCAGCGGCCCGGCCGCCGACCATGTCGCCCATGTCGAGGCGTCAATCGCCTTGCGGATGTACCGAGTGTGGGCGTTGATCGTGCTGTAAAATGGGACGAACTCTTGCCAGATCGCTTCGCTGGCGTGGTCTGACATCCGATAAGTGATCAACCAGCCCGAATCGTCAGCCGTGATGACCGCGTCGTTGGCAAGGCGAATGGTCGTGACGCCTCGCGGAAACGCAGACGGCAGAGACGCCGCGAGAAGGAAGTTACCGGAGGTTCCGCAGTAGTCACCGCGCGCCGTGCGAAATGACCCCGGCGATGTCGCCACCGGCATCTTGTTGTCGCGAAACACATTCAGCAGGGCCGTTGTGGAGCCGTCTGCTTGGATGCAGCCATTTGAGGGCGAACCTAGGAAAGTGTTTTCTTCAATGGACCACGACGTATAGCTCGTGGAAGGGCTTCCTTGCCCGACGCGCAGATGCGCTTGGGTTGACCCGCTACAGACATTCCGCGCCCAGACTACGTTTTCACTGTGGTCGGTGATCCCGTTTCCAACCGCCGTGTTACAGATCAGCACGTTGTCGCAAATCAGCCAGTCGCGAACCATGTAGTCGGCGGTGCCGTTGCCGATGATCAACCGCCCCTTGCCAGTTCCGGTCGACGTGCACTGGTTACCGGTGAACTGCAGCCCCCAGACGGACCCTATCACCTTCTCAAGCACGTACTGGCAATCATCGATCTGGTTGTCGGCGATGATGATGCCGTGCTTGACGCTCGGCAGGGCGGTGGCCGTGTAAATGCAGACCCCGGCATAGGCGCCCGACATCTGGTTGTTGGCGATGACGATGTTCGCCAGGCTTCCCGCTGGGATGCCGTCGGTGGCGATAGTGACGTGGCCGCGGTTCCCGCCCGACAGGCTGAACCGATTGTTGGTGACCCGAACGTTCTTGATGACGCTATAGGATTCGTCCGGCTCGAAATCGATGCCGCCAGGCATGTCGTTCCGGCCCCAACGGGTGAAGCTGTTGCCGTCGATCACCATGTCGTCGCAGTCGATGATCGAGATCGGGTTGCGGCCGCCCGAAGCGCCGTACAGGACGCCGTCGAAATGGTTGTCGCGGATCGTGACCTGATGGTTGTGCCGCTCGTTCGCCGGGCCGCCGCCGAAACCCGAAGCGATGGTGATGGCGTCGCCGCGCGGCCCCTCGAAGACGCAGTCGGCGATCAACAAGCGCTTGACGCCGGTCAGGTAGAGAAGGCCAGCGAACTCGCTATGACCGGCGCTCGCCACCGTGCCCAGGAATTTGATGCCTCGGATCGAAATGTCGGTGATGAAGCTGGCCGCATCGGCGCTGGCGCAACCGATCGCCGCGCGCGGAGCCGCGCTGTAGGGCGAGATGACGCTGTTCGCGCCGGACCCGAACAGCGTCGTGCCGCTGATCAGGATCGCGCCGGTCGGCGTCGCCCCGCTATTGTTGAAATCGACCCGAAAGCGGCCCGGCGGCACATAGATGCGCCCGCCCTGGGCCAGGGCTTCGGCGAAGGCCGCCGTGTCATCCGTAACGCCGTCGCCGGCCGCGCCGAAATCTCTGACGTTCAGGGTCATGGATGCCTCCAGAGGGGATGATCTCTATGGTGATCTACGCACGGGCTTGATCGCCATACGCCCGGTGCAGCCCGTCCAGGCCAGCAGCAGGGCGATGTCGTTGGCCGCCAGATATTCGTCCACCGTCTTCTGAGACCCGGACCAGCGGCCGTAGCCGTCGATGAACAGCGCCATGCCCCCTGCCTAGCACGGCCAACGTGACGGGGCGACGCTTGAAAGAACGGAAGTCTGCGAGGGAGCGATCAACGCCTAGAAGGGCTTGTACCGGCGCCAATAGCGCTGATCTTCGGCCACCTTCCTCAGAATGATCATGCGCGGCTTCCGAAAGAAGCCGTGCGACTTGTACGGCAGGCGGGTCAACATGTTGGGGGACATCGGGATCACCGAGCCGATCTTGGCCAACATGGCCAGCCCTGGCGATTGGGGCCAAGCGTGCACCTTGCGCACGACCTCGTAGCAGGGGAACTGTTCGACGTATCGAAAGGCCTTGGCGACGGGCGGGATGCCGGTGTCGTCGACGGCCAGATATCCCCCTGTCCGCAGCAATTTGGTCGAGAAGATCATGTCGAACAGCGCGTGTTCAAAACTGTGGTTTCCATCCACGAAGATCATATCGAACCGGCGCTCCTCCTGAACCCATCGCGGCAGGAGGATTTCCGACAGCTCCTCGACGAAATCATAGTTGTCGTGCCCTTCCCGCTTCAGGGCGGCCCGTCCGGCCCCACGCCAATCGGTTTCCTGGAACGGATCCACGATGGTGTGACGAGCGTCCGGGCGCCCCTTCAGGGCGTCACAGATGAACAGTGACGACACGCCCTGCGCACAGCCGATCTCCATGGTTTTGAGTATGGAGGCGTCCGACCGGATCAACTCGGTCAACGCCTGACCTTGGGCGCGCGAGATGAAGGAGGAACCGGCGATTCGCTTGCCGGCGGCGTCATGGGTGAACTGCTGGTCGATGATCTGTTCGGCGAGGGCGGACATGATCGTGACCTAACACGGGTCCGGGACCAGCTCCAGCAACCGCCTGGGGCCGCAGGATGGAGGAACCGTCACACGGAATGCTGGACGGGCGATCGGCACTCACGTCGACCGCTCGTCAGAACAAGTTGAACCCTTAGGATTAGCGGGTCCGAGCGGACGGATTTGGGCCGCCAGTTGAGGAGTGATAGAAAAAAGGATGGGCGAGGTTGTGGGCATCAGAAGCGGGGTCGCGGCTAAGGCGCTGAGTGCGCCGCTGGGGGCGCCGTCCGTGCAGCCAAGAGTTTTTGAACCGAAACCTCACCACTACGATGCTGACGTCATCGCAATTCGTCAGGTCGAACCGTCAGGGGAAATGGTCACCGTCGACAAGGCCGAATACGACCGAGGTCAAGAAGCGTTAGCCAGGATCAAACAAGAGCGGCTTCGGCGTCAGCCCCGGCGCCCAAAGTGAACTATCCCGCGCTCCTCGGTTGCACGACATGCCTTATCTGTGCGGTGGGGTTGATCTGGCGGGGGCGAATAGACGCCCAGTATCGATTGCTGGCTGTGGCGTTCGTGCCGATCTATTTGCTGATGGCGCTATGGCTGGGGTGTCTGGGCGTTCAGCCCCCCCCTGACTATTCAGCTTTGAACGTACCGCAGATTGGTGACCTCATGGCGCAGGCCATGCGGTCGAAATGACAGGCATGGCGTTCGCCGCAGCTCATTCTTGCAGCCTGCAGCCTGATCCTCGCGCTTCGCGCAAAGGATGACCGTCTTGTGCTTCAGGCCTGCGCTGTTCTGTTCGGGATCTTCTGCCCCGCAACAAAAGTCGGACGACGTCTGACCAGCAAGTTGGACGGGTGATCCGCGCCAACGCCGATCACCCGCCATAAACCATTCAACCAGCTATGGTTTTAATGGTCGGAGCGACAGGATTCGAACCTGCGACCCCTTGACCCCCAGTCAAGTGCGCTACCAGGCTGCGCCACGCTCCGAGAGGCGCTCCTATAGACGGGGATTTCGGCGCCGCAAACCCCAAAACGCCGCCAAAACGCCAAGCAGGCTTCAGCGCGTCAAAACGGCGTCCAGGCGCGTCCGCGCGCCTTCGATCTCGGCCAGCAGGCGCTGCAGGCGGATCACCGACGAACTGGCGGCCGCCGAAGCCGGAGACGCATCCGCCGAAACCGTTTCGACGGTTTCGATCGTCACGCCCTCGCCGCCCAGCAGACGCTTCAGCCCGCCGTCCTTGTGCAGACGCTGGACCCCCCGAATGGTCAGGCCGTCGTCATGCAACAGCTTCTTGACCGCCTTCAGCACCGCCACGTCCTGGGGTCGATAGAAACGGCGGCCGCCCGCGCGCTTCACCGGCGTGATGAAGCTGAATTTCGTTTCCCAGAACCGCAGCACGTGTTGCGGCGTCCCGACCTCGTCGGCGGCTTCGGAGATGGTGCGAAAGGCGTTCGGGCTTTTGGCCATCGGCTCAGCTCACGACGGCGTCGTGAACTCGGCCCTTCATGATCTGCGAGGCGCGGAAACTGATGACCCGGCGCGGATGGATGGTCGCAGGTTCGCCCGTCTTGGGGTTGCGGCCCATGCGCGCGCGTTTGTCGCGCACCTGGAAGACGCCGAAGCCCGACAGTTTCACGGTGTCCCCGCGCTCCAGCGACTCGACGATCAGTTCCAGCGTCCGTTCGACCAGGATCGAACACTCTTGGCGGGACAGGCCCACCTCGTCATGCACCGCCTCGCAGAGGTCGGCACGGGTAAGGGTTTGTTGTCCGGCCACTTCAGCCTCCCGCTCCCAATTCCGCGCGGCGCCCATAGAGCGTGAACGACGCGCGATGTCAAAGCCTGGAAACACGCCCTACAGGCGAATTGCGCAGGCGCCCCATGTCAGTCCGCCGCCCATGGCCTCCAGCAGCACCAGATCACCCCGCTTGATCCGCCCGTCCTTGATCGCCGTATCCAGCGCCAGAGGGATGGAGGCGGCCGAGGTGTTGGCGTGCACGGCCACGGTCGACACGACCTTGTTTTCGTCCAGGCCCAGGCGGTCGCCCACGCCCTTGATGATACGCTGATTGGCCTGATGCGGCACGAACCAGTCGATGTCGGGGATGGTCACCCCGGCCGCCGCCGCCGCCGCCGTCACCGCCTCGGCGATATTGACCACCGCGTGACGGAAGACCTGATTGCCCGCCATGCGCAGATGACCGACCGAGCCGGTCGTGGCGGGTCCGCCGTCGACGTACAGCAGGTCCGTCTTGGCGCCGTCGCAGCGCAGGGCGAAGCCCAGCATGCCGGTGTCGGCGGGCGTCCCCTGCCCTTGCGTCGGCTCCAGCACCACGGCCCCGGCCCCGTCCCCGAACAGGACGCAGGTGGTCCGGTCGGTCCAATCCATCAGCCGGGTCATTTCCTCGGCGCCGATGACCACCGCGCATTTCGCATTGCCCCGGGCGATGAAACCGTCGGCGACGCTCAGCGCATAGACGAAACCCGAACACACGGCCTGAACGTCGAAGGCGATGCAGACCGGCGCCCCCAGCTTGCGCTGCACGATGGCCGCCGTGGCCGGAAAGGTCATGTCCGGCGTGGTCGTGGCGACGATGATCAGATCGACGTCCGCGGCGGTCTTGCCCGCGTCTTCCAGGGCCTTGCGGGCCGCCTCGACGGCCAGGTCGCTGGTCGGTTGGTCGTCGCGGGCCTTGTGGCGCTGGCGGATGCCGGTGCGTTCGACGATCCATTCGTCGGAGGTGTCGACGATCTCGGCCAGATCGTCATTGGTGACGATCTGTTCCGGCAAATAGGATCCCACGCCGGTGACGGCGCTGCGGATGACGCTCACTGATCACGCTCCCCGGCCGGAGCGGCGGCGGTCGCCGGTTCGGCCGAATGGTCGAAGACGGCGTCCAGCCGCTTCAGGTTCCCGGCCACCTTGGCCAGATAGTCGCTACGGGCCAGGTCCACCGCGATGCGGATGGCCGAGCCGAAACCGCTGGCGGTCGCCCCGCCGTGGCTTTTCACCACCAGGCCGTTCAGACCCAGCAGCGGCCCGCCGTTGATGGCGTTCGGATCGATGCGGGCGCGCATCTTCTTCAAGGCCGGCATGGCGATCAGGGCGCCCAGTTTGGACGTCACGCTGGACGACAACGACTCGCGCAACAGGGTCGAGATCAGGCGCGCCGTGCCCTCGGCCGTCTTCAGGGCGATATTGCCGGTGAAGCCGTCGGTGACGACCACGTCGATCTCTCCCGTCGCCAGGTCCGTGCCCTCGACGAAGCCGTGATAATTCAGGTCGAAGGCGCCCTCGCGCAGGATGCGATGCGCCTCGCGCACCTCCTCATGGCCCTTCATGTCTTCAGAGCCGACGTTCAGCAGGCCGATGCGCGGCCGCTGCACGCCGTGGACCGCCGTCTGGAAGGCCTCGCCCATGATGGCGAACTCGACCAGTTGCTCGGCGTCCGAGGCGATATTGGCGCCCACGTCCAGCACCGCCGTGTGACCGCCCTTCACCGTCGGCCAACTGGCGACCAGGGCCGGCCGCTCCAGCCCCGGCGCGGTCATGCGCAGGATCAGCATGGAGATGGCCATCAGGGCGCCGGTGTTGCCCGCGGATACGGCCGCCGAGGCCTCGCCCGTCTTCACCGCCTCGACGGCGTTCCACAGGCTGGAGCCTTTGCCCCGGCGCATGGCCAGGGCGGGCTTTTCGTCCATGGCCACGACCTTGTCGGTATGGCGGATTTCACAGACCGACGCGTCCAGGTGCAGCCGGGTCATTTCCGCCTGGATCGCCGCCTCGTCGCCATGCAGCAGAAAGCGAAGGCCGTCTCCGCCATGGCGGCGCAGATAGTCTTTCACGCCGCCCACGACCACGGGTGGACCGTGATCGCCGCCCATGGCGTCAAGCGAGATCATCGTCGGGGATGGCAAGGGGATCCTGAACTCCGTCGCGCCGTCTGACGCGGCGCTTGGTCCTGGCGACGATAGCGCCGCCCCGTGGGGATGCAACCGGCTGGACGCTACGTCAACCTTGGCCTTCACCGTCAGCGGACTTGAACTGTTTGAGCACGGCGAAGGGATTGATTTCGTTCGGCTCGGGCGGCTGAACGAATTCCGCGCCCGGCTTGCGCGGGAACGGGTCCAGCGACAGGGCCAGTTGTTCGACCGCATATTGGCCCAGGTCGATCTTGCCGTCCTCGATCAGATCCGGCGCCTCGTCATCGATCGAGACCTCGATCTCGGGCGCGTCCTCGACGCCTTCCGCCAGGTCCAGGGCGAACGTCCGGTCGATGACGACGGGCAACGGCTCCAACGTCAGGCCGCAGCTCTGCACGGCGTCGGCCCGGATGCGCCCGCTCAACCGCCAGCCCGTTTCATGGGGCGTCAGCTCCAGGGCCGCTTCAAAGGCGTCCAGCGACGCCAGGTCCAGTTCGCGGGCGATCCTGCGACGCACGTCGTCGTCTGGCGTCAGGGTGCGGCTCAGGCCCGCGCCGATCTGGTTCACACGGACGATGTCGCTCAGCGGCGGCGCGATCGGATTCATGGGTTCACCTCGGCCCAGTCGGGTCCCTTTTCCAACGCCTTCAGGTCCTGGGCCGTCAACCGCGCGCGGCTGTCCAGGACATAGCGGGCCAGGGCGCGTCCCGCCTCGGCGTCCTGGGTTTCCAGCACGTTGCGGGCGATCGCCGCCGCCAGGGCGTCCGCGTCATCGGCCTTCAGCGCGGTCTCATAGGCCTGCATCCGGCCGTACAGGGCCTCGCCCAGCTTGCGCATCTTCTTGCCCACGGCCACGTCGCTGACGCCCAGTTCACGCAGGGCGTGGTCCAGCGCCGAGACATAGGTGTCGAACAGGGCCTGGCCGACATCGCCGCCCTCCTCGTCCATCTCGCGCAGGCGCATGACCAGCAGCAGCACATGCAGGGTGTACAGCTCGAACCGCGCGTCGATGCGGTCGGCCACGCCCATGGCGGTGTAGAAGCCGGGCGTGCGCGCCTGGGCCACGGCCCTGGCGTACAGGGCGTCGATGCGGGTCCGCGAGGGACCGGTTCGGAACAGCGTTCTCAACATTGTCGGCGGCCCCTTTTCCGCCGCGACGTTGAACTAGGACGCAGGTCCGGCTAGGTCAAAGACCTTGTTTTCTCGCAGGCGCCTTTACATGTCCCGTCAAGCTTCCGCCTTCGCCCTCCGCGCCGCCATGGCCGCCGCCCTGTTGGGGTCCGCCGCGGCCTGTGCGCCCGTCGTGGGCCAGAACGGCTTCCAGGCCATCGACGCCAAGCCGATGGACATCGTCGCGGGCACGGACACCAAGGCGACCGTCCTGGCCCGTCTGGGTTCGCCGTCCACCACCTCGACCTTCGAGAAGGACCAAGTCTGGTACTACATCAGCCAGCTCACCGAGAAATACACCTTCCGCCGCCCTGAAGTGACCCAACGGTCGGTGACCGAGATCACCTTCACCGAAGGCTCGGACCAGGTCGCCGGCGTCCGCACCCTGACGCTGGCCGACGGCCAGACGGTCGGCATGGACGGGCGCCAGACCCCGACCCGGGGCCGCCGCCTGACGGTGCTGGAGCAGCTTCTGGGCAACGTCGGCCGCGGCCAACTGCCCCGTACGGAAGAGAATGTCCCCGGCCAGCGCCGCCCGGACTAGGCCGCCCTCAATTCTTCATCTGCGGACACCGGCCCCAGCTCTCTGAGGTTCGGCAAAGATTCTTGCGCGCCAGCTCTCGCTCGAACTGCTGGCGCAGCGCGCAATTGCGTGCGCGGACCAGTTCGTCTTGGTCGAGAAGGCACAGGGCGTCGACGCGATCCCACTGACGTTTCAACCCCTGGCTTTCGCTGTCCCACAGGGTGTCGGCGGCGGTCTCCGCATTGGCCGCCGTTGTTTCCGGTGATGCAACCAGGCCGGGATGATTTCTGTTATTCCACTGATAACATTGACTGATTGCGACAATCGTACCGATCAGTAAGAAGGCCGCCACCACCCAGGTCTCACCCCGCATCTCGCCACCTCAAGATTGATCCTATTTTGGGATCATACGGCAATAGAGGCGATAGCGGAACCCAGATAGGCGCCTCCTCCCCCCTCTATGGCCGACTGGGTTTCATCCGCGATGCACCGCGACATTGTCGCGGCACTCGTCCTGGCGCGCCGCGCCGAGGGCCTGACCCAGCGCGACCTGGCCCAGAAACTGGGCAAGCCCCAGTCCTATGTCGGCAAGGTCGAATCGATCGAACGCAACCTCAGCATCTCGGAATTCTGGTCCTGGGCGGACGCCGTAGGCCTGGACCCCGGCGGCCTGTTGAACCGGGTCGGCGCCAAATGAAAAAGGCCCCGGAGCGAACCCCGGGGCCTTCTTCGTTTCAGCCTATGGCCGCGATCAGACGATCTTGCCCGAGGCCAGCACCGCCAGAAGCAGCAAGGCCACGATATTGGTGATCTTGATCATCGGGTTCACGGCGGGACCGGACGTGTCCTTGTAGGGATCGCCCACCGTATCGCCGGTCACCGCGGCCTTGTGAGCCTCGGAGCCTTTGCCGTGGGTCTGGCCGTTGCGGTCGGTGAAGCCTTCCTCGATCACCTTCTTGGCGTTGTCCCAGGCGCCGCCGCCCGAGGTCATCGAAATGGCCACGAACAGGCCGGTCACGATCACGCCCATCAGCATGGCGCCCAGGGCGGCGAAGGCGTTGGCCTTGTCCGGCTGGATCATCAGGATGACGGTGAACAGCACGATCGGCGACAACACCGGCAACAGCGACGGCACGATCATCTCCTTGATCGCCGCCGAGGTCAGGATGTCGACCGCGCGGCCGTACTCGGGCTTGACCTTGCCGGTCATGATGCCGGGGTTCTCGCGGAACTGACGGCGAACCTCGGCCACCACCGATTCGGCGGCGCGCCCCACGGCCGTCATCGACAGACCGCCGAACAGGAAGGGCAGCAGCCCCCCGAACAGCAGGCCGACCACGACGTAGGGGTTGGCCAGATCGAAGGCGACCGGACCCAGACCCTCGAAGAAGCTGCCCGGCGCGGCTTCGGCCGAGAAATGCTTCAGGTCTTCGGTATAGGCGGCGAACAGCACCAGGGCGCCCAGGCCGGCCGAACCGATGGCGTAGCCCTTGGTCACGGCCTTGGTCGTGTTGCCCACGGCGTCCAGGGCGTCGGTCGAGTGACGCACTTCCGGCGGCAGGCCCGCCATCTCGGCGATGCCGCCGGCGTTGTCGGTGACCGGACCAAAGGCGTCCAGCGCCACGATCATGCCCGCCACGCCCAGCATGGTGGTGGTGGCGATGGCGATGCCGAACAGGCCCGCCAACTGATAGGTCACCACGATGCCGACAATGATGGTCAGGGCCGGCAGGGCGGTGGATTCCAGCGACATGGCCAAGCCCTGGATGACGTTGGTGCCGTGGCCCGAAACCGAGGCGTTGGCGACCGACTTCACCGGGCGGAAGCCGGTGCCGGTGTAGTATTCGGTGATGACCACGATGGCGGCCGTCACGACCAGGCCGACGACGCCGGACCAGAACAGGTTCATCGGCTCGATGGTCAGCCCGCCGTTGGTCACGACCGGGCCGGTGACCAGGGTGGTGATGATCCACCAGACCGCGCCCGCCGACAGGACGCCGGTGACGATCAGGCCCTGGTACAGGGCGCCCATGATGTTGCCCGACTTGCCCAGGCGCACGAAGAAGGCGCCGATGATCGAGGTGACGATGCAGACGCCGCAGATGGCCAGCGGCAGCAGCATCATCACGTCCACATAGGGCTGGCCGCGGAAGAAGATGGCGGCCAGGACCATGGTCGCCACGATGGTGACGGCATAGGTCTCGAACAGGTCGGCGGCCATGCCGGCGCAGTCGCCGACGTTGTCGCCCACGTTGTCGGCGATGGTCGCGGCGTTGCGGGGGTCATCCTCGGGGATGCCGGCCTCGACCTTGCCCACCATGTCGCCGCCCACGTCGGCGCCCTTGGTGAAGATGCCGCCGCCCAGACGCGCGAAGATCGAGATCAGCGAGGCGCCGAAGCCCAGGGCCACCAGACCGTCGATGACCTGGCGGTCAGTCCCGGCCATGCCCAGCCCCAGGGTCATGAAGGCATAGTAGCCCGCCACGCCCAACAGGGCGCCGCCAGCCACGAACATGCCGGTGATGGCGCCCGAACGGAACGCCAGATCCAGACCCTTGGACAGGCTTTCCGACGCGGCCTGGGCCGTGCGTACGTTGGCGCGCACCGAGATCAGCATCCCGGCGAAGCCCGCCGCGCCCGAAAGCACGGCGCCAATCAGGAAGCCGACGGCGGCCCATTGGCCGATCAGCAGCCAAGCGGCGATCAGGATCACGATCCCGACCATGCCGATGGTGGTGTATTGGCGACGCAGATAGGCGGATGCGCCTTCCTGAATGGCCGCCGCGATCTCGCGCATCCGGTCGTTGCCGGTTCCGGCCTTCATCAGGGCGGCGGTCTGGACGGCGCCGTACAGCACCCCCAAGGCGCCGGCCGCGATGACCAGCCATAGATAGTTCGTCATGGGTGTTTCCAACCTCAAAGCCAACGGCGCGCGGACCCTTGGCGCGGCGGGCGTTACGCCTCTGTCCGCCTTCCGGTCCCCCCGTGCGCACACGGACGCCTGATCGCGTCCCGCGGGAATTGCGGCGGAACCGTGCCAAATGCGTCAGCATGACGCAACCGGCGTTTTCAAAGGGGACTTCAGCCCGCGCGGACGCCCGTGCGGCGGCGCGGGGTCTGGCTGATGATCTCGACCCGGGCGACCGCGCCGCGTCCGGCGATCTGATTGGCCGAGGCCAGCAGGCTGCGTTGCAGGGCCGCGCCGTCCAGCCGGGTCCAGTCTCCCGGCACCAGGAAGGGGGTGCGGTGCGCCGCCTTGACCAGGGCGTCGCGGAAATAGGCCTCCTTGGGCCGCATCTGCTCGGGCGTCTTGCCCGCCCCCAGATGCAGCCTCAGGGAAACGAAGACATAGTTGCGCAGACGTCCGCCTTCGATCACGGGAAGTCCGACGCCTGGGATGTTCAGCGCGGGCGCGGGCGCCTCGCCGGTCGGACCGCTGGCGGCGGCCGGGCGGGCGGCGGCGCTCAAGGCCAGGCTTCCAGCAATCAGGGCGCGACGATCCATGGCCGGACGCTGGGCGATCACGGTTAGGATTTGGTTTCCGGCGCATCGATCCCTCTCTCGATGGGAGAGGGAAGTCAGCCGTGCGTCCAACCCGCCTTCGCGATCTCGACCGGCTGACGCAGATAGGTCGCCGTCACGCCCTGCCCGCTCATCACCTCGCCGATGCGCGTCAGGCGCAGCAGCCGGGCCTCGGCCGCCGCGCGCAGGGCGGCCTCGTGGCGCGGCGGCGCGGTCAGCACCAGCTCATAGTCGTCGCCGCCGGTCGCCAGCCTGACCAGGGCCGCCTCCGGGTCGACCCGATCATCGAACCAGGCGGCGCCGGCGGCCGACAGGGGGATCTTCTCCAGGTCCAGCACGATCCCGACGCCGCTGGTCTGGGCGATATGGCCGACATCGGCGATCAGACCGTCTGAAACGTCGGCGCAGGCGCTGGCCAGGTCGCGCACCGCCTCGGCGAACGCCACGCGCGGGTGCGGCGTCCGATAATGGGCGATCAGGGCCTCCAGCCGCTCCGGCTCCAACCGCAACTGCCGTTGCGCCGCCATCAGGCCCAGGCCGCCGTCGCCGATGGACCCGGTCACAAACACCAGATCGCCCGGCCGCGCCCCGGCGCGCGACACCGCCCGGCCCTTCGGGACCCAGCCCAGGGCCGTCAGGCTGAAGCTCAGCGGTCCCGGCGTCCTGACCGTATCGCCGCCCATCAGCCAGACGCCGAACTCGGCCTGATCGGCCTTCAGACCCTCGGCGAAGGCCTGGCGCTCCGGCCAGCCGCAGCGGTCGGACCAGAAACAGCTCAGCAGATAGCCGAACGGCTCCGCGCCCTTGGCCGCCAGGTCCGACAGATTCACCCGCAGCAGCTTCCGGGCCACCGTGTCCAGCGGGTCGTCGGGCAGGAAATGGACGCCCTCAACGAGCGCATCCTTGGTAAGGACGAGGTCGTACCCCGCCCTCGAAGGCAGGACCGCCGCGTCGTCCGTCAGGCCGCGCGCCCATTCCGGGTGCGCCAGCGGCTTCAGCAGGCGGTGGATGGTCTCGAACTCTCCGGCGACGTCAACCGCGGGCATCGCGGGCGACGCCGTCGAGAGCCGCGTTGACGAACTTGGCCTCGGCCTCATCGAAGAAGGCCTTGGCCAGTTCGACATATTCATCGATCACGACCTCGCGCGGGGTGTCCTTGCGTTCGCGCAGCTCCCACGCGCCGCAGCGCAACAGGGCGCGCAGGGTGGCGTCCAGACGCTCCAGCCGCCAGTTCGAGGCCAGCCGATCCTTGACCGCCGCGTCGATGGCCGCCTGGCCGGTGACGACGCCGCGCAGGATTTCGGCGAAATAGGCCTCATCGGCCTCGGCCAGCATCTGGCCTTCGATATCGGCGTCGAAGCGGTGGCGCGTGAATTCGTCGATGACGGTCTCGACCCCCTCCCCGGCCAGCTCCATCTGGTACAGGGCCTGGACGGCGGCCAGACGAGCGATGGTGCGCGCGCGGCGCTGCTTGCCGGTCAGGGGCGTCTCGGCCAGTTGGGCCATCACCGATTCAAGGCTGTTGGGATCGCTCACGCCGCCTGTCCTTCCGAGCCGAGGCCCTTGCGAAGCCGCTTCTTCAAGGCGATCAGGTCCAGGCAGGCGCGTGCCGCGCCGCCGCCCTTGTCGCCCTCGCTGAGCCGGGCGCGCGCCCAGGCCTGATCTTCATCCTCGACCGTCAGCACGCCATTGCCGATGCACAGGCCCTTCAAGCCCAGTTGCATGATACCCGCCGCCGACTGATCCGAGACGATCTCGAAATGATAGGTCTCGCCCCGGATCACGCAGCCCAGGGCGACATAGCCGTCATAGCGCGGCGCGGTCGGATAGCGCCCGGCCTCTTCGGCCAGAGCGATGGCGGGCGGAATCTCCAGCGCGCCGGGCACGGTGACGACATCGAAGGCGACGCCGCGTGCGCGCAGGGCGTCCTTCGCCCCGTCCAGCAGGGCGTCGGCCAGATCATCATAGAAGCGCGCCTCGACGATCAGGACGCGCGGGCCATCGGTCAGAATTGGTCTTCTCCATCCATGTCGCGCCAGCCGACGATGCGCAGGCCATAACCTTCCAGCGCGGTTGGATTGGGGCGCGTCGAACTCATCACGATCATGTCGCGCACGCCCAGGTCCAGCAGGATCTGAGCGCCGACGCCATAGGCCTTCAGCGAGCGATCCGCGGCGGCCGGCTTGGCCCCGCCGGCCAGACGCTCGGCCAGACCGGCCAGTTCGGGGTCGCGCAGGAAGACGGCGACGCCCGCACCGGGATGTTCGCTGATCGCCCTCAGGGCCTTGGGCAGATAGTCCTGGCGCGCCTCGACATGACCCAGCAGATCGGCGGCGAAGTCGACCTGATGCATGCGCACCAGGACCGGCTTGCCCGGCTCGATCCGGCCCTTGACCAGGGCGACATGCTCGACTCCCTCGATGGCGTTCTTGAACAGCATCAGGCGGAACGGCCCGCCGTGGACGCTGTCGAACGGCGTCTCCAGCACCCGCTCGACGAAGCGTTCGGTGCGGCGGCGATAGGCGATCAGATCGGCGATCGTGCCGATCTTCAGCCCGTGAAGCTGGGCGAAGGCGACCAGGTCCGGCATCCGGGCCATGGTGCCGTCATCGTTCATGATCTCGCAGATGACGCCTGCGGGCGTCAGGCCGGCCATGCGGCTGATGTCCACCGCCGCCTCGGTATGGCCGGTGCGGACCAGGACCCCGCCGTCGCGCGCGACCAGCGGAAAGACGTGGCCAGGCGAGACGATGTCGTCGGCGCCCTTGTTCGGATCGACGGCGACCTGAACCGTGCGGGCGCGGTCGGCGGCGCTGATGCCGGTGGTCACGCCCTCGCGCGCCTCGATCGAGACGGTGAAGGCGGTGCCCATGGAGGTGCGGTTCTCGGCGGCCATCGGCGGCAGCCGCAACTGGCGGGCGCGGTCGGCCGTGATGGCCAGGCAGATCAGGCCGCGCGCGTGCTTGGCCATGAAGTTGATCTGGTCCGGCGTGGCGAACTGGGCCGGAATGATGACGTCGCCTTCGTTCTCGCGGTCCTCGGCGTCGACCAGGATGTAGGGTCGGCCGTTGCGGGCGTCCTCGAGAATATCCTCGATCGAGCTGATCGGGCTGTCGTTCATGTTGGCCGCCAGGTTCATGACGCAGTCTCCTGCCACCGCGCGAGGTATCGCGCCAGCATGTCGATCTCCAGATTGACCGAATCTCCGGCCTTCAGGCGCCCGAGCGTGGTCGCCGTCCAGGTATGGGGGATGATGTTGACGCCGAATTCGGCGCCCGAGACCTGGTTCACCGTCAGGGACACGCCGTCCACGGTGATCGACCCCTTGGCCGCGATGAAGCGATGCAGGGGCGCGGGCGCGGCGACGACGACGCGGTGCGAGCCGCCCTCGGGCGTCACCGAGACGACGCGGCCCAGGCCGTCGACATGGCCCGACACCACATGGCCGCCCATTTCGTCGCCCAGCCGGGCGGCGCGCTCCAGATTGACCGGATCGCCCGTTCGCCAGTCGCCCAGGGTGGTCTTGGACAGGGTCTCGCCCGAAACCTCGACGGCGAACCAACCGGGTCCCTTCTCCGTCACGGTCAGGCAGCAGCCCGCATGGCTGATCGAGGCGCCGAGGTCGATGGTCGCCGTATCCCAAGCCGTTTCAATCTCGTAGCGGCGGTCGCGGGCCGTTTCGGCGACGCCGCGCACTCGGCCGATGTCGGTGACGATGCCGGTGAACATCAGAAACCTCGACCGAAAAAAGCGGGTCTATCGAGTCTATCGAGTCGATTTTCGCTCATCGCACGGCCTCGTAGCGTTCCCACAGATCGTCGCCCAGCGGCACGACGGACAGACGCCGGAACTTGGGGGCGGCGGCCAGGGACGCAAGGGCCAGGGCGGCGACACAAGGGCGGCCCTCGGCGCCCAGCAGGATGGGCGCGCGGAACCATTCGAGGGCGTCCACCGCCCCCGCCCGGAGAAAAGAGGCCGCGACCTGGCCGCCGCCTTCGATCATGACGGAACCGACGCCGCGTTCGGCCAGGGCGGCCAGGACGGCGTCGATGGCCGGACGGCCGTCTTCGGCGGCGACCTGCTGGACTTCCGCATGACCGATGAGGCGGGGTGCGGCGATGGTCAGGATCAGGGTGTTGGGACCGGAGATCTTGGCGCCGTCTGGCGTGCGCAGGCGGCTGTCGAGCACGACACGCAGCGGCTGGTCCACGGATCGGCCCGGCAAGCGCACGGTCAGTTCCGGGTCGTCGGCCAGAACCGTCTCGATCCCGACCAGCACCGCGTCATGGGCGGCGCGCAGGCGGTGGCCTTGTTCGCGGGCCGCCGAGCCGGTGATCCATTGGCTTTCACCCGAGGCCGTGGCGATGCGGCCGTCCAGCGACGTGGCCAGCTTCAAGGTGACGCGCGGGCGCATCAGCCCTCGTCCAGCCCCTCGTCGCCGAGGAATTTGGCGAAGTCGCCCGTGTGGCGGAAGTCCTTATAGACCGAGGCGTAGCGGACATAGGCCACCTCATCGACCGACTTCAGCGCCTTCATGATGAAGTCGCCGACCGTGCTGGAGGGGATTTCTGTCTCGCCCAGGCTTTCCAACTGGCGGGTGATGCGGCTGACCAGTTGTTCGATCTGTTCGGGCTGGACCGGGCGTTTGCGCAGGGCCACGGCCAGGGACCGCTCCAGCTTGTCGCGGTCGAACGGATTGCGCCGCCCATTGCGCTTCAGGATCACCAGTTCACGCAGTTGCACCCGCTCGAAGGTGGTGAAGCGCCCGCTGCAGGCCGGACACGAACGCCGCCGCCGGATGGCCGAACCGTCGTCGGACGGGCGGCTGTCCTTCACCTGAGTGTCCGGGTTTCCGCAGAAGGGGCACTTCATCGCGCGGCTATCCGTAGATGGGGAAGCGCGCGGTCAGGGCGCGCACCTGATCCGCCACGCGAGCCTTGACCCCCGCGTCGGCCACGTCGCCGCCCTGCATGCTGTCGATGACGTCGGCGATCCAGTGGCCGACCTGCTGGAACTCGTCCACGCCGAAGCCGCGCGTGGTGCCCGCCGGCGTGCCCAGGCGCACGCCCGAGGTCACGGTGAAGGGCGCGGTGTCGAACGGCACGCCGTTCTTGTTGCAGGTCATCAGGGCGTGCTCCAGCTCCGCCTCGGTCGCCTTGCCGGTCACGCCCTTGGGCCTGAGGTCAACCAGCATCAGGTGGCTGTCGGTGCCGCCCGAAACGATGGCCGCACCGCGCTCGATCAGCACGGCCGACAGGGCGCGGGCGTTGTCCACCACCTGGCGGGCATAGGCCTTGAACTCAGGCTTCAGCGCCTCGCCGAAGGCCACGGCCTTGGCGGCGATGACGTGCTCCAGCGGCCCGCCTTGCAGGCCGGGGAAGACGGCCGAGTTGATCTTCTTGGAGATGTCGCCGTCGTTGGTCAGCACCATGCCGCCGCGCGGGCCGCGCAGGGTCTTGTGGGTGGTGGTGGTCACGACATGGGCGTGCGGCACCGGATCGGGATAGACGCCGCCCGCGATCAGGCCCGCATAGTGGGCCATGTCGACCATCAGATAGGCGCCCACGCCGTCGGCGATCTCGCGGAAGCGTTTGAAGTCGATGTGGCGCGAATAGGCGCTGGCCCCGGCCAGGATCAGCTTGGGCTTTTCGCGCTCGGCCATTTCGGCGACGTGGTCATAGTCGATCAGATGATCGTCCTCGCGCACCTTATAGGTCACCGGGCGGAACCATTTGCCCGACTGGTTGGCGGGCGAGCCGTGGGTCAGGTGGCCGCCGCAGGCCAGGTCCATGCCCAGGAAGGTGTCGCCCGGCTGAAGCAGGCTCATGAACACCGCCTGGTTGGCCTGAGCGCCCGAGTGCGGCTGGACGTTGGCGAAGGCCGCGCCGAACAGTTTCTTGGCCCGCTCACGCGCCAGATCCTCGGTCACATCGACGTATTCGCAGCCGCCGTAATAGCGACGGCCGGGATAGCCCTCGGCGTATTTGTTGGTCAGGACGCTGCCTTGCGCCTCCAGCACCGCCTTGGAGACGATGTTCTCGGAAGCGATCAGCTCGATCTGCTCCTTCTGGCGGCCCAGTTCGCCCTGGATGCCGCCGAAGATCTCGGGATCGGCCTCGGCCAGGGATTTGGAGAAATAGTCGGCGTGGGTGAAGGCGGTCACGGACGAATCCCGAACTAGAGAGGGCGGCGAAAGCGCCGATCTATCTACGCTCGGTCGATGGGGACCACAACATCTTGTGGTCCTGGCCCAGGCGGCTCAATCGTCGCGGGGCCAACGGATCGCATAGAGGACGACCAGCAGGGTCGTCACGATCTCGACCGCCACCACGACCTGATAGAACAGCGGCGAGCCGATGAAGGTCAGCCCCTCGATCGCCGTATAGGCCAGGCCCAGGACGATGTTCAGCCATCGGCTGATCAGACGCGGCAGCGCCGCCGACAGGAAGATCATCACCGCCGGCACGGCCAGCATGATCGACACGATCAACAGCGCGGTCGGCGTCGCAGGCCCAAAGGCCAACTGTCCCGTCGCCATTCTTTCAAGCGTCTTGGGCAGATAGAGGCTGAAATAGTCGTTGTAGATATACAGCCCCATCAAGGTCGCCCACAGGAGCGACAGGGTCAGGCCCGTGGGAAGCCGACGCGCCGAAGAGATCGACAGGGACATGTGAGACGCTCCAAACCCGTTTGGTCAGGTCGGCAACGTTAGACCCCGCGACGGTCCCGGCAAGACGGGGAATTGTGAAACCTTGGACAGGTCAGGCGGCCGGTCCCGCCAGCGCCCGTTTCAACTTGGCGACGGCGACGCGCTTCAGCGCCTCGGGCTGGTCCGCCGGGCCGATGGCCGAGACCTCGCGGCCGGTGGCGGCGTGAATGGCCGAGCATTTCAGATACGACCCGTTGCGGGTCAGTTCGAGGATGACCTCGCCGAGGTCCGGTTCAGGCGGCGGCAGGGCGGCGCGCCACGTTGCAGTGGGTCCACAGCTTGTCCATCGCCGCCACCAGGTCGGCCATCATGGCGTCGGTGTGGTTCGGCGAGGGGGTGAAGCGCAGCCGCTCGGTGCCCTTGGGCACGGTCGGATAGTTGATCGGCTGGACATAGACGCCGTGCTCTTCCAGCAGCATGTCCGAAATCTTCTTGCAGTGGACCGGATTGCCGACGCGCACGGGCACGATGTGGCTCTCGCTGTCCATCACCGGAATGCCGGCCTCGGCGAACAGCCGCTTCAGGGTCGCGGCCCGTTCCTGATGCGCCGCGCGCAGTTCGGGATGGGTCTTCAGGTGCCGCACCGAGGCCAAGGCCCCGGCGGTCAGGGCCGGAGGCAGGCTGGTGGTGAAGATGAAGCCCGAGGCCCAGGACCGCACCGCGTCCACGATCACCGCGTCGGCGGCGATATAGCCGCCCATGACGCCGACGGCCTTGCCCAGGGTGCATTCGATGATGTCGATCTGGTCCAGCACGCCGTCGCGCTCGGCCACGCCCGCGCCGGTTTCACCGTACAGGCCCACGGCGTGAACCTCGTCCAGATAGGTCATGGCGCCGTACTTGTGGGCCAGGGCGATGGTGCCCTTCAGGTCGGCGATGTCGCCGTCCATCGAATAGACGCTCTCGAAGGCGATCAGCTTGGGCGCGTCGGCCGGAGCGGCGGCCAGCAGGGTTTCCAGATGCGCCAGGTCGTTGTGCGCGAAGACGTGCCGTTCGCAGCCGCCGTTCCTGATGCCCGCGATCATCGAGGCGTGGTTCAGGCTGTCGGAGAAGATGATCAGACCCGGCAGGATGCGTTGCAGCGTCGTCAGCGTCGCCTCATTGGCCACATAGCCCGAGGTGAACAGCAGGCTGGCTTGCTTGCCGTGCCAGGACGCCAGTTCGGCCTCCAGATCGACGGCCGAGCGCGTGGTGCCCGAGATGTTGCGCGTGCCGCCGGCCCCGGCGCCCGCCGCGTCGACCTCGGCCTTCATGGCGTCGAGCACCACCGGATGCTGGCCCATGCCCAGATAGTCGTTGGAGCACCAGACGATCACGTCCTGCTCGGTTCCGTTCGGACGGCGACGCACGGCGCGCGGGAAATTTCCAGCCACGCGTTTCAGGTCGGCGAAGACGCGATAGCGCCCCTCGCCCTTCACCTGTTCGACGGCGGTCTGGAATGCGGCGGCGTAGTCGAACAAAACCTGAGGGTCCTGCGGCGGAATGACTTTCCCGCGTGATGCTCCCACGCGGCCGATTTGTCCACGAAAACGGCCGGACAAAACGCCGCAAACCCCTAATTGATAATGGTTCTCAGCCACACTGGTCGAAGTTCGCCGCCTGACCTACAGTCGCGATCATGGACAGACGACGCCTTCTTCAGACCGGTATAAGCCTCGCGGGCGTCGGCGCGTCCGGCTGCGCGCGATCGGAACCGGCGCCCATGAAACTGGAAATGCCCCTGGAAAGCGCGCCGCATCAGCGAACCCTGATGCAGTGGCCCGTCAGCGTCGATGTTTACGGCGCCCGCGACCTGGCGGCGGTTCAAGCCTCCATCGTCGACATCGCCAATGCGATCGGCGAGCATGAGCCGGTGGCCCTGCTGGCGGCGCCCAGCGCGCGCGGCCTGGATCGCCGCCGGTTCAGCGGCGCGGTCGAGGTCTGGGACATCCCCACCGACGACCTGTGGTGTCGCGACAGCGGCCCGACCTTCGTCAAGGGCGCGGACGGCGCCTTGGCCGTGTCCCTGATCCAGTTCAACGGCTGGGGCGGCAAGCAGGCCCACGACAACGACGCCCGCATCGCCCGGCGCGTGGCCGACCGTCTGGACCTGCCGGTCATCGACAGCGGCGTGATCGGCGAACAGGGCGGCGTCGAGCACGACGGCGCCGGGACCCTGTTGGCCCACGCCAGTTGCTGGGTGAACGACAACCGCAACCCCGGCCTGACGGCGGATCAGATCGCCGACCGCCTGAAAACGGCCCTGGGCGGCTCCAAGATGATCTGGGCGCCGGGCATCAAGGGCGCGGACATCACCGACTATCACATCGACGCCCTGGCCCGTTTCGTCGCGCCCGGCCGGGTGTTGATCCAGATCGATGATCAAGCGAACCCCGACGACCCGTGGTCGGTCGCCGCCCATCAGACCCTGGCCGTGCTGGAGGGCGCGACCGACGCCAGGGGACGGCCGCTGGAGATCGTGCGCCTGCCCGAACCCATCGACATTCGCGGGCGCGGCGACGACTTCGTGTCCAGCTACGTCAACTACTACGTCTGCAACGGCGCGGTGATCGCGCCCCAGTTCGGCGACCGGCGCGCCGACGCCCAGGCGCGCGACATCCTGGCGAGCCTCTATCCGGGCCGGGTCGTGGTGCAGCTCGACATCGACCCCATCGGCGCCTCGGGCGGCGGCATCCACTGCGCCACCCAGCAACAGCCGGTCTAGCCGTCAGGTCTCAAGCCCGTCCTTGAACTTCATCGAGGCGTGGGTTCCATCGCAGAACGGCTTGTTGGACGAGGCGCCGCAACGGCACAGGGTCTGGCGGTTGCGGACCTCATAGCTGTCGCCGCTGGCGCTCTGCACCCGGATGCCGCCGCGCAGCATCAGCGGCCCGCTGACCCCCAGGGCGGGGTCTTCCAGCAGCGACAAGGACGCCGTCTCCGGCGTCTCGACAGGCGCTCCGGTCGCACGGTCCCACACCAGCAGACGGCCGGACGGGCAATGGTGGGCCATGTAGACGGCCAGCTCGGCGTGCGCCTCTCCGCCCTCCATGACCTCGTTCCAGAACCGGTCGCCGTTGTCGCAGAACCGGCCATAGGCGCAGTAAAGCTCGTTGTCCGTCAGGCTGTATTGGGGACCGTCCATGCGCTCGGCCTTGTCCAGCATGGGTTCAAACGGCGCCTTCTCCGCGAGGTCGACATCGACGCGCAGGTGCGAGCCGTCGCAATAGGGCTTGTTCCTGGAATGGCCGCAGCGGCACAGCAGTGTCCCGTCCTTGACCGGATAGGCTTGGCCCTGCTGATAGGTCCAGGAATGCCCCTGGGCGTTTGGAACGATCGTCTGAACGTGCATCGGCGGCGCGCCGTGGACCCGATAGGGTCCGTTCTCGATCACCTCGACCGAGATCGACGGATCGCTTTCCGTCGAGCCGATCTGAACCTCTGCCTTCACTGTCTGTGACATGGCGCACCTATGGCGTTTGGAAGCGCGCCGAGGGGATGCACGACACGCTGAACGAGACGCGGGCACTGGGGCGGTTCGACAAGACCCCCGTCGAACACTTTGAACAAGCAGATGTGGCACAGCTCTTCGTGCCGGACAACGAACGCATAAACGCCGGGAGACCCAACCCGTCACACCCGGTCGAACAACAAGCGGCCTAAACCAGCAAGGCCCCGGTCAGGCCCAGAAGGCCGATGGTGATCGCGGCGATATAGAGCCTGAAGGTCGTCTGGTACCGACGGCCCGTCGCCTCACGGCGGCGATTGTCCAGCAGCCGGGCCAGCACGACGACCATCAGGCTGATGCTGACCAGGATCACCCCGGCCACCAGCCAGTCCACCGAATCCTGCAACGCCGGTCCCTCATGGTCGCTGACCGCCCAATTGGCCGCGAAGGCCAAGAGGAAGCCCATGACGATGCCGATGGAGGTCACCATGGGCTGCCGGTATCCGGCAACCTCATCCTCATAGATCGGCGGTTCGCCGCTCACTTGGGCAGCTCGTCCAGCTTGCCGCGCAGCATTTGCAGGATGGCCGAGAAGTCGCGGCCGCCGTAGCCCAGGCCGTTGAACATCTGGAACAGGGCCTCGGTCTGGGCGCCGAGCGGGGTCGAGGCCCCGGACTTGGCCGCCGCGTCCTGGGCCAGTTTCAGGTCCTTCAGCATCATGGCCGCGGCGAAGCCGCCGTCGTAGTTGCGGTTCGACGGCGCGGTCGGCACCGGGCCGGGCCACGGATAGTAGGTGGTCACCGACCACGACTGGCCCGACGATTTGGCGACGATGTCGAACATCTTGACCGGGTCCAGGCCCAGCTTCTCGGCCAGGCCGATGGCCTCGCAGGTCCCCAGCATGGTGATGCCCAGGATCATGTTGTTGCAGATCTTGGCCGCCTGGCCCGCGCCATGGTCGCCGGCGCGGAAGGTCGCGCGGCTCATCGGCTCCAGCGCCGCCTCGATGCGGGCGAAGTCCGGCTCGTCGCAGCCGACCATGAAGGCCAGGGTCCCGGCGTCCGCCGCCATCGTGCCGCCCGAAACCGGGGCGTCGGCGAAGGCGTAGCCCGCGGCCTTGGCCAGACCCGCGACCACGCGCGCCGTGTCGACGTCGATGGTCGAACAGTCCAGCAACAGGGCGCTGGCCGGAGCCGTGCCGATGATCTGTTCCGAATAGACGGATCGCACGTGCGGCCCGGCGGGCAGCATGGTGATGACCACGTCGGCGTCCTTGACCGCCTCGGCCACCGTCGCGGCCGCCGTGCAACCGGCGGCGACGGCGCGATCGACGGCGTCACGCGACAGGTCGAAGGCCATGACCCGACGGCCCGCCTTGGCCTGATTGGCGGCCATGCCGCCGCCCATATTGCCCAGGCCGATGAAGGCGATCGTCTGCGTCATGTGACTCTACTCGCCGTGTTCGATCAGGCCTGGGGCAGGTCTTCGGCCAGGATGGCCATTTCAAACATGTAGGAGCCGGCCTCGTCCTCGTCCTCGAAGATGACGCCGATGAACTCGTCATCGACATAGACCTCGGCGGAATCGGTCTGTTTGCGCGCCTTCACCTTCAGGCCGCCGTGGTTGAAGGTGCGCTTCAGATGGGTCTCGACGCGCTTGATGTCGGCTTCGGTCACGGGGGGCCTCGTCAGGGGGTGTGAATTGGGCGCGGACCCTAGTGATGTCGGGTCGGGTTTGAAAGCCCTGACCGATCCTCCCCCACCGGGGAAGGGGGACCATGCGCAGCATGGTGGAGGGGGCGAAGGCCACGGCCGGTGCGCGGGGTCGCCCCCTCCACCGCTTCGCGGTCCCCCTCCCCCGTGAAGGACGGGGGAGGATCTGGAAAGTCAGATCACGAAGTCATAGACGATGTCGGCCAGCGTATGGTCCATGGTCCGGGCGGGCGTGGCCTCGGTCGGGCAGTTGACCAGCCGCGCCGGGACCCCAGCCACGGTGCAGCCCGCCGGAACGGGCTTCAGCACCACCGAGCCGGAGGCCACCTTGGCGTAGTCGCCGACGGTGATGTCGCCCAGCACCTTGGCCCCCGCGCCCAGCAGCACGCCCCGGCCGATCTTAGGATGGCGGTCGCCGCGCTGGGCGCCCGTGCCGCCCAGGGTCACGGCGTGCAGCATCGACACGTCGTCGCCGACCACCGCCGTCTCGCCGATGACGATGCCGGTGCCGTGGTCCAGGAACAGGCCCGAACCCATGCGCGCGGCCGGATGGATGTCGACCTGGAACAGTTCGGACATCCGGCTCTGGAAATGCAGAGCCAGGGTCTCGCGGCCGCGCCCCCACAGCCAATGGGCCACACGATAGGCCTGAAGCGCCTGGAAACCCTTGAAGTAGAGGAAGGGCTGCAACAGCGAGCGGATCGCCGGATCGCGCTCGGCCACGGCGGCCAGGTCGGCCTCGGCGGCCGCCACGATGCCCGGATCGGCGCCATAGGCCTCCAGGCAGGTCTCGCGCACCGTCATGGCGCCCAGCTCGGCGTCGCCCAGCTTGCGCGCGATCTGGAAGCTCAACGCGCCCGCCAGACCGCCATGGGCCAGGATGACGGCGTTCATCTGGGACGCCAGGCCCGGCTCGTCGCGCGCGGCCGCCTCGGCCGAGGCGCGCAATTGGCCCCAGACGTCCTGGCGGGCGGCGACCACTTCCAGTCGGGTCATCGGCGTCTCCCCTTCCCGGCCATCATAGCCGGTGCAGCATGACATGGGCCAGCCAGCCCGGCAGCAGGCTCTCACGCGCCATATGGTAGGCCCGAAGCGCCGTCGCCACCGTCAGGGCGTCCTGCACCTGGCCCCGGCCGATGGCGTCCAGCAGGGTCAGGAACGGCGTGCGCGCCGTTATGATGACCTCGGTCGGGTCCGGCGCGATGGCCGTCGGCGACAGACCCCAGCACAGCCAGACGATCCCGCGTTCATCGGTCACCGAGTTGGAGAGCTGCAGCCGCAGCGCCTCTTGCCAGTGCGCGGCCTTCAGCCCCGCCTCCTCGGCCAGTTCGCGCTTGATCCCGGCCAGCGGGTCCTCGTCGAACGGCGCCCCGCCCTCGGGCATTTCCCACGAGAAGTCGGCGCAGGCGAAACGCGACTGGCCGACCAGGGTCACGGTGCCGTCCTCGTGGATCGGCAGGACGCCGACCGCCAGGCTCTTGGGCCGCATCACGGCATAGACGGCGGGCGCGCCGGTCGGGGCGGTGGCGTCGTGCTCGGTCAGGCGCAGCCAGTCGTTCTCATAGACGGTGCGTTCGCCCGCATCGCGCCACGGCGGCGGTTTGGGCAGGCCCTTGGCCCACGGCGGTTCGTTTCCATCTTCGCTCATCGACGAAGGTATGGCGCCGCGCCCCGGCAAATCCTAGCTAGACGCATGGCCGATGAAATCCTGGGCGACGCCCTGCCCCCGCCCGTTCCGTCCCAAGAGATGCGCCGCCGCCTGGCGAGCCGCCGTTCCGCGCCCGCCCAGAGCCTGGCCGCGCCGGGTCCGTCCGACGCCGAGCTGGACCAGATCCTGCGCCTGGGCGCCCGCACGCCGGACCACGGCAAGCTGTTTCCCTGGCGGTTCGTCATCCTGTCGCCCGAGGCGCGCGCGCGGATCGCCGAGGCCCTGACCCCGCTGGCCGCGCATCAGCCCGACCCGGGCAAGGCCGCCAAGACGCTGATGAAACTGACCGCGCCGCCGGTCACCGTGCTGGTGATCTCGACGCCCGTCGTCGGCCACAAAGTGCCGGTGTGGGAGCAGCAGCTATCGGCCGGCGCGGTCTGCATGAACCTGGAGCACGCGGCGAACGCCTTCGGCTATCACGCCAGTTGGATCACCGACTGGTACAGCTATGAAGCCGAGGCTGCGGCGATGTTCGGCGTCAGGGACGGCGAACGGATCGCGGGCTTCATTCATATGGGAACGCTGGAGGAGGCCCCGCTGGAACGGCCCCGGCCGGATATGGCGGCCCTCACCTCGCATCTGGATCAGGGGATCTAAGGCCCGGGCTTGGTCCACTCCATGAGAACCAGCCACGGCGCCCGCATGTAGCGCGCCACCCGCGCCGGATCGCCGCTGTGGGGCGACGGTTCATCGAAATGGGTCAGGACCAGCCCCTGATCCAGCATCAGGCGCATATAGACGCTCAACGGGCGGTGCCAGTTCTGGATGCGGATGCCGCGCCATTCGATCCAGCCGACACGCGTCTCCAGATACCGGTCCAAGGCGAAGGCCTGACGCCCGTCCTCCAGGCGGACCCAGCCCAGATCATTGACGTCCCCCGCCGTGTTGAAGCCGTTCAGATTGGCGATCAGCAGAACGCCTCCCGGCTCCAGCACCCGGACCATCTCGGCGATCGCCGCTTCCAGTTCCGCGATGTCGATCAGCGACAAATAGGCGATCACCAGATCGAAGGCGCCGTCATCGAAGCTCAACCTCTCGGCCGGTTCGACGCGGTATTCGCCTTCGGGGTCCAGTTCCCTCGCCCGCGCGATCAGCGGCTCGGTAGGATCCGCCCCGACGACCGCGACGCCTTTGGCGGCCAGCATGCGGCAGAAGCGCCCTTCGCCGCAGCCGACGTCCAACGCTCGTCGCCAGCGCCGTCGCCGCACACGCTCCAGCATCGGCGCATCCGCCACATGACGGCGCGCGAAATCACCAGCGTCGCCTTGCGACGAAATCCAGGCGTCGGCGGAAGCCGCCCATCCATTGCTCATAGCGCTCGCCTCCCGACCATCCGATCTAGCGCATCGCGACGGCGCGCGCCTAGCGGCCGGGTTCCGCTTCCGGCTTCCTGACCAGCGACACCAGCACCACGCTGATCATCATCAGCAGGAACCAACTGCCCAGTTTGGCGATCGACACCGGCGTCCAGCCATCAGCCTGGTCGGGATAGATCCAGGCGCGGGCAAAGGTGCCCAGATTCTCGGCGAACCAGATGAACAGGGCGACCAGCAGGAAGCCCAGCAGGCACGGCATCGACCGCCGCGTCCGGTCGGGCGTGAAATAGAACCATCCCCGCCCGAACAGCGCCGCCGTGGCGACGAACAGGCCCAGCCGGATGTCCGGCAGCCAATGATGGGCGAAGAAGTTGACATAGATGGCCGCCGCCAGGACCCAGGTCGTCCACAGCGGCGGATAGTGGCGAAAGCGGATGTCGAACACCCGCTGGACCCGCGCGATATAGCTGCCCACCGCCGCATACATGAAGCCCGAGAACAGGGGCACGGCGCCGATCCGCAGCACGCTGGGTTCAGGATAGATCCACGAACCGTGGGCGGTCTTGAACAGCTCCATGATCGTGCCGACGATGTGGAACAGGAAGATGACCCGCGCCTCCTCCCAACTCTCCAGCCTGAACGCCAGCATGGCCGCCTGAATGGCCAGGGCGCCGAGCACCAGGAAGTCGTAGCGGGCGATGGGCGCCTGATCCGGCCACCACAGGTGCGTGCCCATCAGCAGGGCCAGCATCGCCCCGCCGAACAGGCAGGCCCATGCCTGTTTCAGCCCGAACATCAGGAACTCGAAGCCGTATCGCGACCAGGCGGCGCGGTCGGACCAGGCTTGCAAATGGGTCAGAAGCCGACGGCCGTAGGCTTCGAGCGGAAGACGCGGAGAGGTCATGACCGTTCGTTAGCGGCGGCCCCGCGCCGAAATCATGAGCGGGACCTGAGCTTTTTCGGGACGCCGCCAATCCTTCTCTCGCCTACGAGGGCGCGTTCACGGCGTCAGCCAACCCTCCTGACGCAGGGCGCCGAGCCGGGCGCGCGACACCGGCGCCTCCAGCCCTCCGATCAGGCGCAGCCGCGTGTTGCGCCCGTCCTCGACCACGCCGACCACGCCCGCACGCGCCACCCACCACGACCGATGGGTCTGCGCCCCGTCCACATCCTTCAGCCCCGCCATGGCCTGTGACAGGGACATCAGCACCAGGGCCGACCCGTGCGGCGTATGCACCCGGACATAGTGGTCCTCCATCTGCAGGCACAGCACCGTCCGCCCCAGGCGGGGCGGCAGGCGGTCGCGCGGATCGGCGGATTCGACGTCGGGCCTGTCGCCCGCCGCCGGGCGCGGCCGGGTCGCCCAAGTCATGCCCGCGGCGGCCAGGGCGCTGATCACCAGCCCCTGTCCGTACCATTCCAGCCAACCGACCTGCTGGACCACCGGCCACAGACGCACCGCCAACATCCGGCTGAACGCCACCGGCAGCAGGGCCAGGACCGCCACCGCCGGCGGCGTCCAGACCCAGGCCGAAATCCCCCGCGCCTTCGCCCAGCGCGCCAAAACCGACAGGCTGACGCCGATGGCCAGCCATCCGACCCACAGGCAGACCACCCAATAGGCCGCCCGCACCGGCAGGGTTCCGTTCAGATAGCTGCCGAACGGCCCGATGACGCCCAGCGCCAGCCCCACGGCGGTCGAGACGGCGAAGCCCGCGGCCGCCGCCCGCCATCGCCCGTCTTTCGGTCCCCTGGATTCCATGGCCTCAGACTAGCAAGCGCCGCCGCCGATGACAGCCGTTCGCCCGACGGCGAACCCATTGGCCCGTTCGCCCATATCCGCTGGCGCGACGGCGGTTTGAAGCTTCACTCAGCCGCATCACTTCCGCCAAGAGGCCCGTCGCCATGAACACCGCCGCCCCGATCGCCGCCGCCTGCATCCTGCTGGGCGCCTGCGCCGCGACCGCCGCGCCCGCATCCGTCGTCACGCCGCAGGCCGCGCCCGTGGTCCGCGACGACGTGACCTTCTCGCGCCTGAGCCTTCCAGACGGCGATCAGCCCGCCATCGAGGCGGGCGTCTGGGCGTCGGCCGAGGCGACGGCCGCGCCGCGCCCCATGATCGTCATCTCCCACGGCAACGGCGGCGATTTCCGCAGCCATCACGACACGGCCATGGCTCTGGCCAAGGCGGGGTTCGTGGTCGCCGCCCTGACCCACACCGGCGACAATTGGCGCGATCAGAGCCGCGCCACCGACGTCGTCGGCCGCACGCGCCAACTGTCGGTGCTGATCGACTACATGACCCGGGATTGGAGCGGCCGCGCCGGGATCGACGCGAGGCGCATCGGCGCCTTCGGCTTTTCCGCCGGGGGGTTCACGGTTCTGGCGGCGGCGGGCGGCGATCCCGACCTGAGCCGGTTGGCCGACCACTGCCGCGCCAACCCCGGCTTCTACGATTGTCGGCTGATCGCCCAGCACCCCGACACGATACGGGGCGCCGCCGCTCCGCGCCTGTCCCACGACGCCCGCCTCAAGGCCCTGGTCGTCGCCGTCCCGGCCCTGGGCTTCACCTTCACGCCGGACGGTCTCAGCCGCGTCACCCAGCCGATCCAGCTATGGCAGGCCGGGACCGATCAGATCCTGCCCGCTCCCTTCTATGTCGAGCCGGTGCGTGACGCCCTGCCCACCCCGCCCGAATACAGGCGCGTCGAGGGCGCGGGCCATTTCGACTTTCTGCCGCCGTGCTCGCCCGAACTGGCCGCCGCCGCGCCGATGATCTGTGCGCCGACGCCCGGCTTCGACCGCGCGGCCTTTCACGAGACCCTGAACCGCGAGGTGGTGCGGTTCTTCAAGGCGACGCTGCAGCCCTATCCCCGCCCGCGATAGGTCGGCACGCCCTGGTCGGGCAGCCACAGATTTTGACTGGGTGGGTCCGACCACAACGGTACCAGCACAAGACGATTTCCGGCATACGCACCTATTGATAGGCTGAACTTGATCGGAGGAAATCATGTCCACTGAGCACGAGCAGTTTTTCAATAAGTTGAATGGGGACTTTAAGCTCATTTGGCTTGCACCCATTGTGCTGCTGGCCCTGGCGCTTGCTCCGTGGCCTTACGGCTATTTCATGCTGCTTCGTGTTGCAGTCTGTGGCGCTGCGATATGGCTGGCCTATAATCTTCTGAATAGTCAAACCCTGCGGGGCCTAGGTTGGGTCTTTGTGGCGGTGGCTATTCTCTATAATCCGGTATTCAGGATCCATTTCGAACGCGAGCTTTGGATGGCCTTGAACATCGCTTCCGTCGTGCCCTTCGCCTTCACTGGGTGGATATCCAAGAAACTCTCGCTATCATAACGAAGGTCGTTGAAAATCAACCTTCAGGTGAGGAGGGGTTAGATGGAACGGTTCCTACCTATCGTCTGGATCGCGGGTATCGGCTGCTTTTTGGTGACGCTGGCTGGCTACTACGCAGGGATGCAGGTTTGGCTGGGTTGGGGGTTCTTCCCTGCCTTTGCCGTTATGATTGTAGCTTTCTTGTTTCGCGACATCGGCGGACTATTCCTTTCCGTGGTAGGCTTTGTCGGAATGTGGAAAGGTTGGGATTGGCCTCTATGGCAAGCACTTCTTGTCGCTTTTCCAATGATAGCCATCCTTGGCGTACTAATGCTTAGCGGCGGTATTGCCAGCACCCTCTCGCAATCCCGTAACCGAGCAGTTCCTTAACCTTCAGCCCCGCCCGCGATAGGTCGGCACGCCCTGGTCGGGCAGCCACAGGCCCTGGGGCGGGGCGCCCGTCTGCCAGAAGACGTCGATGGGAATGCCGCCGCGCGGATACCAATAGCCGCCGATCCGCAGCCATTGGGGCGCCAGCAGTTCGGTCAGGCGCTTGCCGATGGCGACGGTGCAGTCCTCGTGGAAGGCGCCGTGGTTGCGGAAACTGGTCAGGTACATCTTCAGCGACTTGGACTCGACCAGCCAATCGCCCGGCACATAGTCGATGACGATGTGGGCGAAGTCCGGCTGGCCGGTCACCGGGCACAGGCTGGTGAACTCGGGCGCCGTGAAACGGGCGACATACAGGCTGTCGGCGTGCGGATTGGGCACGCGCTCCAGGACGGCGGTTTCGGGGCTGGTCGGCTGGGCCGTCTGGGCGCCCAGTTGCGAGAGGCCGGAGGTGTCGGTGGTCATGGGAGCCATTTAGGCGCTTGCGGCGCGCTTTAAAATCCTCGCCCTCCCCCGATGGGGGAGGATTTCTTGCCTTCCCCCGCGACAGCCCGCTAAGCGTAGCCAAAGGAAACCCAGGAGACGCCCATGGCCATTCCCGCCTCGCTGCAAGCCGGACTGAAGCTGCCGGTCATCGCCGCCCCCATGTTCCTGGTCTCGGGACCGGACATCGTGGTCGAGTGCTGCAACGCCGGGGTGATCGGCACCTTCCCGTCGCTGAACCAGCGCACCACCGAGGGCTATCGGGAATGGGTTCAGGACATCAAGGCGCGCCGTACGGCCGAGGCCGCAGCCTATGGCGTCAATCACATCGTCCATCCGACCAACACCCGGCTGATGGCGGACCTGGAGGTGACGGTGACCGAGCAGGTCCCCCTGGTCATCACCTCGCTGGGCGCGGTCAAGGATCTGGTGGATGCGGTGCACGGCTATGGCGGCGTGGTCTTTCACGACATCGCCAACGTCCGCCATGCCCGCAAGGCGGCCCAGGCGGGGGTCGACGGACTGATCCTGGTGGCGGCGGGCGCGGGCGGCCACGCGGGCGTGGTCAATCCGTTCGCCCTGGTGGAGGAGGTGCGCGGCTTCTTCGATGGGACGATCATCCTGTCGGGCTGTCTGTCGACCGGGCGCGATGTGGCGGCGGCGCGGATGATGGGCGCCGACTTCGCCTATATGGGCACCCGCTTCATCAACACGACCGAGAGCCAGGCTCAGGCCGAATACAAGCAGATGATCGTCGCGGCGGGTTCGGCCGACATCACCTACACCCCCGCCGTGTCGGGCATTCCGGCCAATTTCCTGACCCCGTCGCTGCTGGCCAACGGCATCGACCCCAAGACCCTGCCCGAGCACAAGCTGGACATGGGCGAAGAGGCCAAGGCCTGGAAGACGGTGTGGTCGGCCGGCCAGGGTTCGGGCGCCGTGCATGACGTGCCGACGACGCTGGATCTGGTTCACCGACTGCGCGGCGAGTACGCCGAGGCCGTCGAGAATTTCAAAAAAGCGTCGCAGTTCGGTTAGGAAACCGCCGCGCGACTCGATCATTAGCCCTGGCCATGATCCGCACCCTGACGACCGCCCTCGCCCTGGCCCTGACGGCCGCCCCCGCCATGGCGCAAGACGCGCCCGGCCAATGGTCGTTCGGCTTCGGCGCCGGCACCGACAACCGCTCCAAGGACGCGTCCAAGTCCATGGGCAAGGAATACGCCTGGGCCTCGGCCGCATGGGAGAGCGACAGCGGCTTCTTCTACGTCGACGGCGGCTTGCAGGGCATCGAGTCCAACGGCTCGGACACCGAGGGCGAGCTGGGCCTGGGCGTGCGGCCCCAGATCGCGGGCTTCGATCTGGACCTCAGCGCCACGCACAAATGGCAGTTGGACGCCAATCCGGGCGCGGACGCCGACGCCTGGGAGTTCACCGCCAATCTGTCGCGCTCGATCGGCCCGGCCAAGGCGCGGCTGCAACTGCAACATTCGCCCGACGGCCTGGGTTCGACCAAGGCCTGGACCTGGGTCGAGGCGCGCGCGGGCTGGGCCTTCAATGAAACCCTGTCGTCCAGCGCCGCCATCGGCCGCCGCGAACAGGACGGGTCCATCGACTACACCGGCTACAACGCCGGGGTGACCTGGGCCGTCAGCCGCAACGCCGATCTGGACCTGCGCTGGTACGGCACCGACGGTCCCGGGTCGGACCCCCGTTATGCCGACAGCATGGTGGCCAAGGTCAGCTTCGGCTTCTGATCCCCGGGGTCGCCATCAACGGCGCGGCCGCCTAACTTGACGGCATGAGCCTGAAGCCCACCACCATCGAGCGCGCCTATGAACTGGCGCGCGACGGCGCCTGCCGCACCGTCACCGAGATCAAGCAGCGGCTGCAGGCCGAAGGCTATGACCGCGTGCGCGACAGCCTGTACGGCCAGGCCCTGAACGCCGATCTGCGCAAGCTGTGCCAGACCCACTATGTGGCCCCGCCCGCGGCCGATTGAGCGGCAGTCTTGTTTTCGTCCGCATTCCGGGCGAGAACCCCCACGTCGATCTCTACTGCGTAACGCCTGCACCCCTTTGCACTGCGCACCGAGGTCCAAGCCGATCCATCAGAACCGACATCCAGCCTCAGGGGCGTTCCCTGGGGCAAACGCCAATGGAGGTCCTCAAATGGCTACCGGCACTGTGAAATGGTTCAACTCCACCAAGGGCTACGGCTTCATCCAGCCCGATAACGGCGGCAAGGACGTGTTCGTCCACATCTCGGCCGTCGAAGCCGCCGGCCTGCGCGGCCTGAACGAGAACCAAAAGGTCTCGTACGAAATCGAAACCGATCGCCGCTCGGGCAAGGAATCGGCCGGTCAACTGAAGACCGAAGGCTGATTTCCCGGACCTCAGGGTCCACGGATTTCTGACGGCGGCGAGGGCGATGCCTTCGCCGCCGTTTTCGTTTTCAGCCCAGCGCCTGATCCAGATCGGCGATCAGGTCCTCGACGTTTTCGACCCCCACCGACAGGCGGATCAGATTGTCGGTCACCCCGCCGGCCTCGCGCACCTCTTTCGGCACCGAGGCGTGGGTCATGATGGCCGGGTGGTTGACCAGGCTTTCGACCCCGCCCAGCGATTCCGCCAGGGTGAAGACCCCTACCCGCTCCAACACCTGTTTGGTGCGCGACAGGTCGCCGTCGATCAGCACCGTCACCATGCCGCCGAAGCCGCCCGGCATCTGGCGCGCCGCCAGGTCATGCTGCGGATGGGCGATCAGGCCGGGATAGATCACCCGCGCGACGCCCTTGCGGTCTTCCAGCCAGCGCGCGACGGCCAGGGCGTTCTGGCAATGGGCCTTCATGCGCAGGGCCAGGGTCTTCAGGCCCCGGTTGACCAGGAAGGCGTCGAACGGTCCCATCACCCCGCCGACCGAGTTCTGCAGAAACTTGATCTGGGCGGCCAGTTCGGCGTTTCCGGTGACCAGCACCCCGCCGATGATGTCGGAGTGGCCGTTCAGATATTTGGTCGCCGAATGCATCACCACGTCGGCGCCCAGGCCCAGCGGCTGCTGGCAGAAGGGGGTGGCGAAGGTGTTGTCGACCACCAGCAACAGGCCTTTCGCCTTCGCCAGCCGCGACAGGGCGGCGATGTCGGCCAGCTTCATCAGCGGATTGGTCGGCGTCTCGACCCACAGCATCCGGGTTTTCGGCCCGATCGCCGCCTCGACGGCGTTCAGATCGCTGAGATCGACATAGCTGAAATCCAGACCCATCGAGCGGCGGCGCACCCGCTCGAACAGCCGCCAGGTGCCGCCGTACAGGTCGTCGCCGGTGACGATGTGCGATCCGGCGTCCAGCAGCTCCAGCACCGTCGAGGTCGCCGCCATGCCGCTGGCGAAGCCGAAACCGTGGGTTCCGCCCTCCAGATCGGCGATGCAGGCCTCGAACGCCTCGCGCGTCGGGTTCTTGCCGCGCGCGTACTCATAGCCCTTGTTCACGCCCGGGCTTTCCTGGGCGTAGGTCGAGGTGGCGTAGATCGGCGTCATCACCGCCCCGGTGGTGGGGTCGGGCCGTTGGCCGGCGTGGATGGCGCGGGTGGAGAATCCCTGGGCGTTCTTGATCGACATGGCGGCCTTTTAAGGCGCCAGAAGCGTCCGGTCGAAGAATTCCCGCGAAGCGGCGAAGGTCTCGCACCACTGGGGCTGTGCGAGGAAATGCACAGCTCCGGTCAGCGAACGGGCGTCGATCTCGGCTCCGCGCCCGCGCAGGTCCGTGGCGAACTCGCTCGCCGATTCGGCCGAAATGACCGGATCGCCTTCCGCATTGACCATCAGGATCGGGACCTGGCGCCGGAACGTCCTGGCCGGAGCCATGGCGGCGCCCGCCGAGACGGCCACGGCCGAGCGCAGGCTGGCGTTCTTCATCACGCTCTCGGCGGCCAGCCAGCCGCCCAGGGAGACGCCCCACACGCCGACACGGGTCGCATCCACGCCCGGAACCTCGGCCATGCGGGTCGCGACGTCGTCGGCCACGTCACGCCAACGGTCCAGGTTGCGCCTTTCCCGTTCAACCTCGTTGCTGGTGGCGTCGTAGTATTGCGGCATGACGACGAAATAGCCCCGACTGGCCAGTTGCAGCGCCCGGGGATCGAAGACGGGCAGGGTCGCGCGCAGCCCGCGTGGCCCGTGCATCATGACGATCACCGCCCCGTTCGGCGTTCCGCGCGGCGCATAGACCATGGCGTCGATGGTGCGGTTGTTGCTGGGGATGGTCATGCGTCCGCGACGGGCGTTCACCGGCACGTCGTCAGGACAGACCAGGGCGTCGGCGTAGTAGTCGCCATTGGGCCGTTCGGCCGTCGGCGGCGTGGCCGAAGCCGACGGTTCAGCCGCGCCCGGCGCCTCTTGCGCGCCCCCCGACAGGATCGCCGCGGCGACCCCCCACACAACGCCCACACGCATCGACAGCCCCCCGGCTCAACTTCACTGGGATCATCGTCGCGCACCCTCAGCCTTCGGAAAAGGCCCCTTGTCGCCACAATTGCAAAAAAGTCCGTACCGGTCGGTTCAGACCAGGGTTCGACGGAAAAAGGCGTCGGCGCGGTCGAAGATGTCGGCCCACTCGGTCTCGAAGAAGCCGTGACGGCGAACGTCGATGACGTGCGTCTCGACCAAAACGCCGGCCCGCTCCAGCTCTCTGGCCCAGCGCCGCGTCCGCACCGGCCGCACCACCGGATCGCCCGCCGCATGGATCAAAAGGACGGGCGGTCGGCGTTTCATGTCGCGCGCGTCGATGTTTCCGGCCGAACAGACGCCGACCACGGCGGCGATTCCCGGCTCTTGCACCCCCACCTCGGCCGCCAGATAGCCGCCGCGTGAATAGCCCATGGCCCCGACCCGCGCCGGATCGACGCCCCGCAGCCCGGCGGTCCACAAGGCCGCGTCCTTGACCGCCCCGGCCCAGCGGCCGGGGTCCTCGGAGGCGCGACCGCCGTCGGCGTCGCCGAAATAGTCGGGCATGACGACCATATAGCCCAGGGCCGCCAAGCGTCGGGCGTTGCCGTAGAAATTGCCGAAGTCGCGCCGGATGCCCCCCGCGCCGTGCAACAGCACCAAGGCCGCGCCGTTCATCGGCCCGTCGCTCACGGTCGGTTGGGCCACCAGGACCGTCAGGTCGCGATCATGGCTGCGATAGACGCCCCGGCGGACGCCTTGCAGCATCGCCGCCTCCTGCCCCCGCGCCTGGCCCGCCAACGCCGCACCGGCCCAGGCCAGGCCAAGCCCCAGCCCCTGCCTGCGGTTCAGCGAAGTCGGCGGCATGACTACCGGTTCAGGCTGAGGTGGTTGATCAGGTCGGTGCGGGTGATCAGGCCGACGAACTGTTCGCCGTCCAGCACGATGGCGACGCGGTCGCGGTCGAACAGGGGGATCAGGGCATCCAGGGGTTCGGACACCTGCACCGTGTCCAGGTTGCGGGTCATGACCGATCCGGCCGGCTTCTTGAACCGCTCCTGGCGGGTGATCTCGTCGGTGTTCATGACGTGAACGATGTCGCTCTCGTCGATGATGCCGACCAGGCGTCCGTCCTGGATGATCGGCAGTTGCGAGACGTCGGCGCCGCGCATCCGCTTGAAGACGGTGTCCAGGGTGTCGTCCGGCCCGGCCGCGACCACCGCCCCGTCGGCGTATTTGCGCGTGATCAGATCCGACAGGTCGCCGTGCAGTTCGCGCTCGCCCAGGCCCTGATCGGCCAGCCAGGCGTCGTTATAGACCTTGGACAGGTATTTGGCGCCGGTGTCGCAGACGAAGGTCACGCAGCGCTTCGGCTCGGTCTGTTCGCGGCACCAGCGCAGGGCGGCGGCGATCAGGGTGCCGGACGACGACCCCGCCAGCACGCCCTCCTTCAGCAACAGTTCGCGCACGGTGGCGATCGCTTCGGCGTCGGGGATGGAATAGGCCTTGTCGATCAAGTCGATGTCGGCGGTGTCGGGCACGAAATTCTGGCCGATGCCCTCGACGGTGTAGCTGCCCTCCGGTCCCGGCACGCCCTCGTTGACGATGCCCGCCAAGGTCGAGCCGACCGGGTCGGCCAGGATGATCTCGGCGTTCGAGCCGACGCTCTTCAGATATTGGGCGATGCCGGTGATGGTGCCGCCCGAGCCGATGCCGGCGACGAAGGCGTCGACCTGATGATCCATCTGCTCCCAGATCTCGGGACCGGTGGTGTCGAAATGGGCCTGGCTGTTGGCGTCGTTGGCGAACTGATTGACGTAGAAGCCGCCGGGGATCTGTTGAGCCAGCCGCTCGGCCATGTCGGTGTAGTACTCGGGATGCCCGTGCGGCACGTCCGAACGCGTCAGGCGGACATCGGCGCCCATAGCCCTGAGATGTTGAATTTTTTCCTTGGACATCTTGTCCGGGATGACCAGAAGCACCTTATAGCCCTTGGCCTGCCCCACCAGGGTCAGCGCCAGGCCCGTATTGCCGGCCGTCGCCTCGACGATGGTCCCGCCGGGCTTCAGCCACCCCTCCTTTTCCGCCGCCGCGATCATCGACAGGGCGATGCGGTCCTTGATCGACCCGCCGGGGTTCTGGGCCTCCAGCTTCAGGAACAGGCGGCATTTTCCGGTATCGATCCGCGTCACCTCCACCATCGGCGTCTTGCCGATCAACGTCAGCAGCGAACCGGTGGGTCCGCTCAGCGCGGGCGTGGCGGGAAGGGACATATTCATCTCCAGGGGCGTTTCGGCGCGGAAGCTATTCGCGCGCCGCGACGGGAACAAGCCGACTGGAATGGAATCGGATTTATGGCTATATTTATGGCCATAATGGGAGACGACATCATGGCCGTCTATGGCGTGGCCGAGGCCAAGAACAACTTCACCCACCTGCTGGATCGGGTCGAGAAGGGCGAGAGCATCACCATCACGCGGCACGGCAAACCGGTGGCGGAGTTGCGGGCCACCACCAAGCCGGTCACGCCCAAGCTGACCCCGGAGGAACGGCGAGCCTGGTACGACGCGTTCGTCGAGCGCAGGAACGCACGACCTGCCGCCACCATTCCCGCGGCGGAATTGGTGCGATCCATGCGCGACGGCGATCCTGAGTGATCCTGTACGTCGATGCGAGCGCAGTCGTCGCCCTGATCGCCCGACAGGGCGCCAGCGAGATCGTCGGTTCGATGTTGATGGACGAGAACGGCCAGGTGGTCTTCAGCGACTTCGCCATGGCGGAATCGTCGGCGGCGCTGGCCCGGCTGGGACGCATCGAGCGGTGGTCCAGACCGTTGGCGATCTCTGCCTTTTCCGCTCTCGACGAATGGGCCGCAGTCATGACGAAGGCGGTGGAGATCGTTCCTGACGACATCAAAACGGCCAACGACTGGATCCGCCGACCCGGCATCACCCTTCGCGCGCCCGACGCCGCCCACATCGCGGCGGCGCATCGATTAGACGCGACAATCGTTACACTCGACCGGGGCATGACCCGCGCCGCGACGGCGCTGGGCGTGGCCTGCATCAATCCCGCCGAGACCTTCGGCGAACAGAAAGACTGAATGACAAAGACACCCAAACGACCGGCGAACGGACTCCCTGACCGGGAAACGCTGGTCCGATTCCTCCGCGAAGCCGGAGAGGCCGACAAGGCCGACATCGCCCGCGCCTTCGGGCTGAAGGGCAATGAGCGCAGGATGCTGCGCGAAATGCTGAAAGAGCTTGAGGCGGAAGGCCGCCTGGGCAAACGCGGGCGCAAGGGCTTTTCCGAGGCCGGCGCCCTGCCCCCCGTCGGCGTGGCCGATGTGGTCGAACGCGACGCCGACGGCGAACTGTATGTGCGGCTGGTCAAGGGCGCGGACGACGCGCCCAGGGCCGTGCTGATGCCCGATCACGCCAAGGCCAAGGGACCCGCGCCCGGCATGGGCGACCGCCTGCTGGTCAAATTCCAGCGCGGCGTCGACGGCTGGGAGGCCCGGCTGGTCAAGAAGCTGGACACCGCAACCAACCGCGTCCTGGGCGTGATCCGCAAATCGGCGCGCGAAACCCGCGTCGAGCCGGTCGACAAACGCTCCAAGGACGTCCTGATCGTGCCCCATCCGCAGGCCGAAGGCCTGCGCGACGGCGACCTGGTGCTGGCGGCCATCGAGAAGGGCGAGCACCGCTATGGTCCCAAGCGGGGCAAGGTGCTGGAGACCATCGGCCGTGAGGACGACCCGCGCGCCGCCTCCCTGCTGGCCATCCACGCGCATGGGGTGCCGACCGGCTTTTCCGAAGCGGTCGAGACCGAGGCCGCCGATCAGGCCCTGCCGACGCTGAAGGGACGCGAGGACCTGCGTCAGGTCCCCTTCATCACCATCGACCCGGCCGACGCCCGCGATCACGACGACGCCGTCTATGCGGAGCGCGACGAGGACGAGAAGAACCCCGGCGGCTGGATCGTCTGGGTCGCCATCGCCGACGTCGCCGCCTACGTCCGGCCCGGCTCGGCCCTGGACCGCGAGGCGCGCGACAAGGGCAATTCCACCTACTTCCCCGACCGGGTCGAGCCGATGCTGCCCGAGGTGTTGTCCAACGGTCTGTGCAGCCTGAAACAGGGCGAGAACCGCGCCTGCATGGCCGTGCGCATGGTCTTCGACAAGAACGGCCGAAAGACCGGCCACCGCTTCGTGCGCGGCCTGATGCGCAGCCACGCCAAACTGTCCTACGAACAGGCGCAAGCGGCCATCGAGGGCCAGACGGACGATACGACCGGTCCCATCCTGGACAGCATTCTGAAGCCGCTGTGGGCGGCCTATCGCACCATGCTGATCGGCCGCGAAAAGCGCAGTCCGGTGCAGATCGAGTCATCCGAGCGCCGCATCAAGATGACCCCCGACGGCAAGATCGCCTCCATCGAGCGCCGCGTCAGCCTGGAGGCCCATCGCCTGATCGAGGAGATGATGATCCAGGCCAACGTCTCGGCCGCCGAGACGCTGGAGCAGAAGAAGACGCCCTTGATCTATCGCGTCCACGACGCGCCCAGCCAGGAGAAGATCTTCGCCCTGGCCGACTTCCTGTCGACGATCGGCAAGCCGTGGAACAAGGGCGAGCCGGTCACGACCAAGCGGTTCAACCGGCTGCTGGACGAGACGCGCGAGGGTCCCTACGCCCAGACGGTCAATGAGGTGGTTCTGCGCACCCAGATGCAGGCCATCTATTCGCCTGAGAACATCGGCCATTTCGGCCTGCACCTGGACCGCTACGGCCACTTCACCTCGCCGATCCGGCGTTATGCCGACCTGATCGTGCACCGGGCGCTGATCCGGGCGTTGAAGTTGGGCAATGACGGCCTGACCGACCGCGAGGTCGCCGAGCTGGGCGGCATCGCCGAACACATCACCGAGACCGAGCGTCGCTCCATGGCCGCCGAGCGCGACGCCATGGACCGCTACATCGCCGCCTTCCTGGAAGACCGTGTCGGGGCCAGCTTCACCGGCCGCATTACCGGCGTGACGCGTTTCGGCCTGTTCGTGCGGCTGGACGAAACGGGGGCGGACGGCCTGATCCCCGTATCGTCGTTGGGCGATGAGTATTTCGTCCACGACGACCGCGCCCACGCCCTGGTCGGGCAACGCAGCGGCCGCCGCTGGCCCCTGGGCAAGACGGTCGAGGCGCGGCTGGTCGAGGCCACGCCGGTCACCGGCGGCCTGGTGCTGGAGATGCTGTCCGAGCCGGACCCGCGCGATCCGAACGCGCCCGCGCCACGGCTGGGCATGCGCGGCCGCGGCGGCGACGGCCCGCCCATGCGCGGCAAGGGCCGACCGGGCGGTCCCAAGCCGAGGAACGGCGGCAAGCCGTCCGGCGGGCTGAAGGGCGTCAGGAAGGGCAAGCGGCGGTAGGACTGTTCCAGAGTCGCGCCTCGCCCCCACTTCGGATAGCGTCGCTTTCCGAACCTGGAGAGCCGCCATGCCTCGCCGTCTGACCGCCGCCGTCCTGGGCCTGAGTTTGGGCCTGGCCCTGATCGCCGCGCCCGCCGTCGCCAACGATTCCACCGCCTCCATGGGGGCGGGCGGACTGGTGCTGCAACGCACCGACGGCATCGCCATGGTGTCGGAAGACCTCTACGTCTCGGCGCGCGAGGTGCGGGTGAAGTATCGGTTCCTGAACCACACCGCCGAACCCATCGAGACCATCG